>k87-1108582_pt1 | contig 12712 bp, 11 predicted proteins | sample MGYA00084030_6733316 | MGnify analysis MGYA00084030 | reverse complement strand
TCAAGCAATATACGTCTATCAGTATAAGATAAAGCGCCAATATCATTCCACTCTTCCAATGTTGGAAATGCATCATCACCTCTGGATTCTAATAATTGATTTATGAATGCTTGCTCGTAGTTTTTGGCAGCATTCATATTACCAATTCCTAAGAACATTTTAGGAGAATACAACTTCCAAACAATATAAGAAACCACTGCTTCTTCATGGTTTCTAGTTGTAATTGGATTCCCTTCAGTATCTACCGAAAGTCCCCAATACAATAATACAATATCTTTATCGGTAGCTTTGTGAAAACGAATACCATCAGTAGTTTTTTGATAACTGCATTGAGGAATTGGACAACAATCAATCCCTATCCCTTCCAATTCAATAAAATCTTCTGGAAAAGGAAAATATTTACCGTTATAGTCTTTGGTTATTTTATAGACTTTCTTTCTAATAATGACAGTGCCTCCATAGCCAATCTCTCTTTCGGCACGAAATATTAATCGTCTGATTTTCTCGTAATGAGGTCTAAGATTTTCTATTCCGGTTTCATCCTTTACAGATTGGATTATTTCATAGAAAGGTACAGCTCCTGATATCATTTTATGTAATTTAAATTATTTCGATTACAATGTTTAATCGCATCCTCAAAATTAGGAATTAAATGAATATCAAAATTGTTTTTATATATATTTTCAATTTGAGGGATTCTGTTTGTGGAACCTGTTAGTTTAATAAAACGAACACAATAAAAAAACAAGCTGGAAGGCCTCATACTCCACATAAAACCAATGGTTCCTTTTGCAATTGAATTAGCCTGATTCTTTTTAATGATTCGTGGTCGATATAGTACTTTGTCCATTATTCCCGTATAAAGGAAATAAGTTGGCTTATTTAGGAAATAAAGTTCCTTGAAATAGATATCAAAGTACTCCATTAGAATTTTTTTGTATAGTTCCTCACTTACTTTCTTTTCTGCAGAACCTTTCCCACCCAACATATTTTTGGGATATTTATTTTGGAATTGAGATACAAAATACTTTAATCCATATACCTCATCAAATCGGCTATTGCTGCTGATTAGTTTTTTTGACTTGAGCGTCTTGATTGTTTGCATCTGTTACGAGATCTGGTCTTACACTCATTATTATTCCAAATTCTTTACGTAGAATATTGGTTTTGATTTCTTCAATTAATTCGGACGAGCATGGATAATTACTAACAGTCCAATCGTACCCCAAACCATGGTCAGGATTATCAAGTATAGCACTAACGGAAACAGTGATCTTTTTACCTTGAGTCGAAACGAGTTCTTCTTTGAAGTCATTGATTACATTATTATTTGATGGTTTGACTTTACAAGAAGTAACAGTATACCCACTATAAACAACCGCTTTTGAACCCATTATCTTAGCTTTTGGCAATTGCTTACTAACTAGATTTCTTAATCCAAGAGTAAATTCTTCTGAGTTTAATACTGGAATGCTTTCACCATTCTTTTCAAATATAACTCCTGAATTATTATTCAATAAAATTATTTTAGGAAGCTGTCTTGAGAACTGATAGTTTCTTTCCAAAGTAAATTCCAATTCGCCTAAAGGTTGGAAGCATTCATCAGGAACCAATATTCCCATCATCGAAGCTTTAGCAATAGCTGGAGATCTATATATCTTCAATAGATTACGAACGAATCTTTCATCAATTTCGTTATCATCATTTTGAGAACCTGCAGAAACAGTTTCTAAAATGGAATATACTAATTCTAATTCAGTTTCCATTATTTCTTACGGTATGTTTGATTAATTTGAAAATCTGTTTGTGCTAATGGATCATCTGAATTTAATCGTAATGCATTTGCGGTGGCCGCGAATAATAATTCACAAACTGTATCTGATAAGTTCACCACGATATCAGTTGATACTTTACCAAACGTTGGCTTATTAATATAAATCAAAATTAATTTTGACGGTTGAATTGTTGAAGATGCTGATAGTCCAGTAAGCACATTAAAGTAATTTGAGAATTGCTGAATCAATGGATACATTCTCTGTGGCTTCTTAAATGGATTCACCACATTTGAGTTATGTTCTCCATGTCTTTCAACATTAGGCTTCCTTGCTTTTAATCCATCAGAATACAAAACATTAACTCGTAGCTTACTATGAAAATCATTAGGAAGTACCGCCATCTTTTCAAGATTGTCATCAGGATTCGGAGTGAAGTTCAATAATGTAGATACAACCAATGGTGCAATGTCATTAGTTACTTCTTCATTAAGTTCTGCTTCTGCAGCTCTTGCACCTACAAAATCTAATGTTTCTTTCTTGAAAGCAGATAAAACTTGAGGAAGCGAAAAATAGTCTGAACCTAATTTATCTGCTTCCTCAAGAACTCTATTATAGGCTTCCGTTACGGTATAGGCCATAATTTATTTTTTATTAATTATTTAAAATCAAATCCGTCTGCTTTTAGCCTTGGATAAAGATTACCTACCATTTCAGTATAGATATCTAAATTGTTTTTCATCCAAGTAATTACGCTTTCCTCGGTAGTCCCCAAAGGTACATTATTGTACTTGTATGTACCAAATGATTCCAGAACAATGTTATAACGCAACAATTCTTTGAATTCATAGGAATACTTCAAATTATCGATTTCGTCCAATACAGCGCTTACCTTCGTTGCATTTAAACTACCATCGCTGTTTATTCCTCTAGCAAAATTTTTAATCTTCGCTCTTAAGAATTTTTTCTCAGTAGTTTTGTTTTTGATGTAACGAATATCAAAGTAAGGCAAATTGAAGTAAGCCAATAAATAACGAAGTCTTTCCAAACTAATTCCATTCTTAGGATTGTCATCTGACAATTTACCAATAACAAAATCAATCTTATCTTCATTATCAAGATTGCTCATTTCCTGTCTATCCACGTTTTTCAATTTGATAGATGGATTAGAATCTTTTTTGTTAAGAACATTCTCTTGAAGAGTAACGCCCTCGATACCCACTTCTGGATGTGCAATTAACCAATCAACAATTCTACGATCCATTGGATTACTATCAGGATGGAATCGCATTGTAGGACGGTCAATCATAAGCCCTAAAAGTCTTTGATGATTCAAATCAATCAATGGTACATTCACTCCTGTTAATGGATGAATATAATCAGTCAATTGTCGGCCACCAAATGCTTTGGTTCCTTGTGAATTATTAATTTCAATTTTCAATTCCCAAACTCCCCCCATAGCTTTAGGATTGGTAATTACTGATTTCAAATAGGTTTCCCTTTTATCAGCTGTTGTTTCGATCTTTTTTTCTTCTGTTGTTTCCATTTTTTTTATTGAAAGAATAAAAACTCCAAGAAGTAAATCTTGGAGTTTTTGGTTAATATTCTAGTACAAGAATTTAGTTGCTTGGTGTGTTCCAGATGCAATTGGTTCAGCAGATAATGCCCCACCATTGTATTTGGCAATAGCTTTGATAATTGCACAACTACGCACATCATAAAGAATTGGTAACAACTCAGACAATGTGTGAACTGAACATCCATCAAAACCTGATGAAGCTACTGAACTTGATTCTTGGCTTGCATCAAATGAATGCATTCCATTTTCGTTTTTACGAAGTAAATCACGTCCTGAACGAGCGAATAACTCAAAGTTAGAAACTCCATCCACAGTAGAAGCATTCAACACATAAATGTGTCCTGTTCCTGTTACACCACCACTTGTATTATACAATCCTGGATTGTTGAACAAGTCATCTTGAATGAATACAAAAGTATTTCCAAGATAGTAGTATGATGTAATTTCGAATCCGATTTTATTGTCCTCACCAGTTTTGATGTTTACAATATTACCTCCCATTGTTCCAGAAGCAGTACTTGCAGCGTGGTTACCGTAACCCATCAATTTCTTGAAAGCGGCATCTACAGACATTGCACCAATAGCATCACCAACTCCAACAAATGTGTTACCGGCAGAACCTACAGGAGAACGCTGACCTAAAATCATTAACAATGATTCCAAAGCCAAATAGTTCAATCCAGTGTTTGGGTTGTAGTCAATAGTCAAATTCTCTTGAATTTGTGGAATCCATCCATCACCCAAAATTGGAGCAACCAATCCTGACTCAGCTTTAAATCCTGTCAAGGTTAAGTTGTTTTTACCGTAGTTTTCAAACCAAGAGTGATCAGAAGCATCCATAGAAATACGAGAATATCTCAATGCAAGTTCGTTTTGCATATGGAAGATTTTATCGTTTTTCAATACTTCATCATACTCCCACATTTTACCGCCACCTTCTGGATTAACAATCCAAGCGATTTTTTGTTTTTTGGCAGAACCAGTCATTGTCAAACTTGATCTATGAATAGAAGAATAGTTAATTCTCCATTTAGATCTGTTGTAACGTTGCCATCCTCTTAATGAACCCTCACCAAAGTAGTTACCAGATTCAGTAAGAACTTCATTCGCGGCCAAGTATTCAGCTTTGAAAAGAGAAGGAGCACCAACAAATTTACCATCAAGAACATAGTGACTTCCGTCAACTGAACGTCTTGGGTGTTGTTGGATGATAAACAAAGAACCAAGACCCGCATTTAAAACAATGGAGTCATTCGGATTGAATTTATCTCCATAGATTTCATTTTCTGGATCATGTTGGATTGCAATACTACCTGGGATATCTGTTCCTACAGTTGCAACGGTAATACTATTGGTGTAAGTAACAGTGGTGACAGCACCCATATCAGGTTGGCTGTTTCCAGCATCAAACCAAGAACCAATTTGGGCACCACCTGTAGCATAAGCAGGAAGCAATAAAGCTCCTTCATACGCAATACGATACGCGTTGTCCATTAAGGTATCTTTGGCAGCCGAAACTACTTTACCTGAATTTGAACCGCCATTATAACGGCCCGATGCATACATAAACGAAGTAAACTTCGTGTATCTTGCAAATAAATCCATAGACTTTCTACGAACTTCAAAGTGTTTTTTCATCTGAGAAGTCAATGAATTGGCTTCTGTGTGGATTTGAGGATTAAAGTTTTCTCTTGTTCCTCTAAGTAAAATTGACATAATGTTTTACGTTTTAAGGTTTTTAAATAATTGAATTTAAAAATGACTTCAAGAGACTATCCTTTGGACTGTTTCTATCTGTAAAAATAACTTTCCTAAATTATGTCCTTGACTATTTAAGAAAGCCTAGTAAATTATCTTGAGCGTTTGACGACGATGCTGCGCTATTAGCGTTTGCGATACTCCTTGCTTTTCCTTTTCCACTACCGGAAAGGAATTCGAAAGCACTTTTTGTTTTGTCGCTGTGAGTTGGCGCGCTTACTAACTTTGAGATTTCTTTCTCATACTTAATAAATAAGGCCAACTTTGCAATCGTTCCCTGGTCTTTATTAACCGCTTCAAAAAATTTATTGTTTCGGATATCGCTGTATACTTCATTGATATCTTCTTTTGATACTGTAATTCCCATGAAATCACCTTTTTCAAAAATAGTGCTTAATGCGTTTTGCAATCCAGCAACATTTTGTTTAATGGTTTCGTTTTCACGTTGCTCTTTCTTTTGATCGATTTTATCAATAGAACCTTGAGCTTTTTCTTTTTGGTTTTGAAGATTACTTCTAAGCGTATCTGCTTGGGTATCTAATAAATTCAATTCTTTCAAAGAATCTAATTTATCTTCAACTTCATCCAAAACATCTTGGCTATTGATATCTTTTCCATCACCTGCAGCTTGAGAAATTAATTGATTTTTAATCAATGTCTCATTGTCCATAGCAATGTATCTATCATACAAAGATACTCTATTTGACAATGTTTTGTATTCCTCTTGCTCTTTGTGTTCTTCGGTTTCAACTTCTTTCTTTTCGAATGATTTTTTAAGATCTTCAATAGAACTAAAGTTGGTACCCAATTTTTTGTTGAAGTCGGCTAATTCTTGTTCTGTGAATTCACCATCTTCTTCTTCATCTTCGTTTTCTTCTTCAAAGATAGAAGTATTTTCTTCTTCCTCTTCATCCTCATCATTATTTTCTTCCTCTTCTTCCTCATCTTGGAAAGAAGACGTTGATAATGTATCCTCGTCAAAATCTAAAGCTTCATCATCCTCATCTTCGATATCGTGATGAGCATCACCCGCTAAAAACATATTTTCATCTGTGTCAATTCCTTCTACTACCATGGTTTCCTTTTTTTAAGTTATTTATAAATCCAAAATTAATTATTTTTTTCCTCTGCAACAATTAAATCTTTTTCGATATCAGCAAGCTTACGAGTGTTCTCAGCTTCATTCTTCATAGCATCAGTCTGAGTTTTATTCTCAGCATAGATTTTAGCAACATCAATATTGTTTTGTAATTTATCTTTTTGTAATTGATTTGCTTCATCTGCAATTTTTTCATCAGATTCAATTTTTGCTTTTTGTTGCTCAGCAATAGCTTGTGCTTCTTGTTCTTTTAAAGCATTCATTGATTTTACAGCACGTTTGAATATAGCTTCACTTTCACCTGCAGTGTCAGCATTTAATGTTTCGATAAGAGATAATATCAAATCAGGAGTAGCCGCGTTGGAAAGCGCTTGCTGTGCTGCCATATCAACAACAGATTTCTTTTTCTGTTCAGCATAATTATCAGCAATATAAACTCCAACATCTTCTTGAAAGAATTCTGGATAAACAGTAAAGAATTTAGTTTTAAGATCACCAAAAATATATTGGGCAACTTCACTCTCTTCATAACAATACTTCCCTTTGATAAGAATCTTATCTAAAACATATTTTACAAAAGACTCAAATGGTTTAGCATAGACTTGTTGTCTTGCTGTTCCTTGAGCTACTGCCCTTTCTGTTCCAGTGGCACTTTCGTATTGTGAAATGTCACCTGCTTGTTGTGGAGTAATTCCCAAAAATTTAGCGGCCAATTCTTCAATCAAAGCCAGTACGTTAAATAAATCCTGCATCAATCCTTTAGTTGACATATCCAAAGAAGTAAACTGATTGAATGCATAACGAGCTTGTTTGTCCATTGAATTAATAATCAAGAACTGGTCTTTCTTCGCGTGATGCATTACACGATTAATGGCGTTTTCATAGCCACCTGACTTCAAGAATTGTTTTGGAACTTGTGCAGCATCATAAACCAAAACCCTACCATTATTTCTTCTCATTGCCAAACGAAGTTCAAATAAACATTCTGAGGCGAAGTCTTGAAGCTGTAATAATTTTGTAGCTGCAGAACGTATCTGTCCTGAATTTAAATTATTATTTCTTCTTATTGCTACAACAGAAATAGAATCTTTAATTGGATCATCTATTCTTGAATAACGTTCGTGGTCAATTCCCCAATCCAAAACAAGATCTGGACCACACATAATGCATTTACGTTTTTGTTGTACCCAAATGGATTTTACATTGTCTCCAGCTTTCTTTTTATAATCATCCGGAATATTTTTATAGATATCCTTTCCTGTTTTTTTATTCTTGGAAACTTTAACGGTGATTTTGGTTTGTGATATCCAATGCATTTCCACGCAACGAATTCTCAAGTCATTTTTGTCTCCAGATAACCAACTACTATAATTTCCATCAAAGCCGGTACCATCGTGAATACTCTCATCAATAGCGGTTCTTTGGTTTATGGTAAGATAGGATTGTAATTGGGCTTCTTCTTCAGCTGTAAGGTTGAAATTATTTATAACTTCATTGTAGCCAAGAACTTTATTAAAGATTACATATTGTGGATCTGATTGGATTTCCTCATCAGAATTAAAATCCAATTCTGTTTCAAAGATATTGCATTTTCGAATAGATGGCTGTCCGTCTTTCTGATCGATATAAGCAACACATTCGTCATACAAAAGGAAATCTAAATACAAATCTTTCACTTTGTCCATTTCCTTTTTCACTACTAAAACTTGATTCAGTATGGTATCTGAAACTTGTTCTGAAACAGTCTTATAACCTGATTCAAAAAACTCTTCAATATTTGGCGGTAACTCTTTGTCTGGACTTTCTGTTTCGGGGTCAAACCCTAAAGCAGCTTCAACTTCTTTATTGGTTTCTCTCAAGATATCTTCACAAATCATATCGAACATATCATTAAGCTTGGCAGTTTGAGCCCTTTTATTTAGAACATAGGTTTTACGTTTTAAACCTCTGGTCATAAATTCACCAACCATTTGTTCCAATTTACTTTCTACTAATGGATAGGCCATCCATTCTATTCCTAAACTTAGTCCATAAGGAGTTGTGACAGGTTTATGGTTGTTATTATGATGAGTGTCTACATAACAAGTGTAAGCTCTCCAACATTTTAATTGCATTTCTCTTCGTTCCGAAGCACTTCTTTTCACATCATAAGCAACGAAGTTCCTGATATGATCAGCGTGCCAGTCTTTATCTTTTTTTGAACTTGGAATTTTTTGATTAGTAAGAATGTAGGAGTTCATCTGGTATATTTTTTGTAAAATTATTTAATTTTTATGAGTTATTTACATTTCGCATTATTTCTTGTTGAATTAATGATTCGAAACTATTCTTCACATTTTTGTTCAGGTCTTTTTTGAACTGTTCCATCAGTATTTTTTCTTCCTCTCTTTTTCTCTTTATCTCCATGCGATCATAGGCTGACAAATGAACATCGGGATTCCATACTTCTAATTCATTATCACTTCTTTCACCATAACTTTTAATAGAAACATTTCCTCTGGCATCCACATCATAGTAAGCCATTGCATCAAAGATATTATTTCCATCATCAAAATCACCTAAATCATCATCGACAATTTGATCAAACATTTCCAACTTATACAATAGCACAATCATATAAGCCATTGCAATATCCGTATTCTTATCTCCGAAGTCAATCAAATCTAGTAAAATATTTTTAAACCAAATCATCCCTGAATTATTGGTAACTTCTGATTTAAGCAATTTGGTACCCAATATCTTCACATCGGTAGTCATACGCTGACCATTTTCATTACGTGCTTTTGATGGCCCTAATACTTGTCTTAAATCAGGTCTTGCTTTTAAATGGTGACCAGCTCCAACATCTTTGAAATAGGTTTCAATAGCAATTTTAGAATACTCAAATAATAACTCCAGATTGTAATAAAGTGCCAATTTCACGGTATTCTCGTAGAAAGTATCATCACTACTACCATCACCTCTTTCGGCTAATACAGCAACTGGATAATTATAATCTCTACTTGGCCCGGCATAAGTTCTGTAAACTAATGTAGCACCATCAGAAGGATTATTTTCATCGGGAACTTCTTCATCATAACTATCACAAGAAGCGATATCGGGTTTGTGCTCCATATCATCCGTATTGATAGGATCAGCAATCTTTTGTATAACACCATTCTCATCATCAACCCATCTTAACTTAACCTTTCTTTTTATCCTAAGTTTAACTTTCTCCTTGGTGTCTTTACAACGACTAAGCAGTTTGATAGTATCTTCATCATCTACCCAATCCAAACGACCTCTTCTCACATCGTATGGACACATACCCTCATCAATAGCCATTAACTGATTATTCAATTTGATACGGTCTAAAATACCCCCTTTGGATTTAATGAAGATTTCAGATTCTTTAATTGGATAGGACTGAATATGCTTGGTGATACCTTCTTTTGATTTGGCAGCTTTTTTACGAGCTTCAAGAATATGCTTAAGAGCAGCATCTTGATTTGTTTTTCCTGTTTTCAAATCAAAGAATGAAGGCCCTTTAATTTTGGTTTTTGGGTCAATCTCTCCGTCTCCTGGATAATACTCGTATGCGGGAATAAATATTTTTTCAAGGTTATAGGCTACGTGGTTTTCCCACATATCCATATATCCTTTGGAACCTTTCTCAATTTGACCACCAGTACCAAATATGATTGGAGTACCGAATTGGATAGCACCATCTTTAAAACAAGGTTCTGTTGATTTATAGGAAGCAATAAGATTAGGGAATAAACCTGCTTCCTCGAATACTACTACTGACATAGATTCACCCTCGAATCCAGCACTATCAACAAACATCGTTCTGATAAGCATTTCGGATTCAATCCCTGATTCAATGATTTGTTTGTTTACGATATCATTGTAACCAAGTTTTAGGGATTTATCATTCTTCCAAAGAATAGCGGAAGCGTATTGTGGGTTTACGTGTTTGAGTAGTGATTTAACTTTACCGTAAAAACCATCTGCCTTCTCTTGCTTTCCGGCACATATACCAACCCTATTCTTTACGTGCATCAGCATTTCGTATTCCAATTGTACGGAACCGAATTCCGATAAACCAACCCTACGAGGTTTACCGACAATTACACCATATTTGTGTTTTTTGGCATCGTATATGATTTTGAATAGTCTATCATCCAATGCTCTAAAATAAGGCGCGTGCATTCTTTTTCGGCTTTCGCCTTGCGGTAGCATTTCAATCTTATTCATATTGAGGTGAAAGTAATGCTCTCCCGTAATATCGTGCATTCCTTTTGGCTTATATCCAAAAAGGCATCTGTCGTCCTGCTCATCCCAAAAGTCATCATAGGCAAGTGTACCTCTTCTTAATGTATGGGAATATTTAAGGACTTTTTCATCATAGACTAAAGGACTAAATCTTTTAGCGTCAAATGTGTGATCTAGGATAGTAACTGCCATAGGTTTTATTATAAAAGAAACGACTTTTTGAATTAACAAAAAGCCGCCTCATGGAAACAAATAAATAAAAAAAGGGATCTTTTTGATTTATTCAAATCTATTATTGTTCCGGATTGCTATCGTTTTTCAGAAACGTAAGTTCTGCAATCTCTTTTGTCAAAGAATTATTCTCAGCATGCAATCCGATATTCTCTTCTCTTAAAGCAGCAATGGTTTTCTTTTGAGCTTTTACAATTGTCTCGTAATGCTGTTTCTCAGAAATAGGAAGATTTTTTGTGAACACTTTTTCTTCTTCAGGTTCTTCCTCAGTGATTTCAGATTTAATACTTAAATCTACATCAGGATCCGTATCAATATCATTAATGATTTTTTGCGATTCTTCTGAAGTTACCTGATTTAAAATTTCTCCTGTTTTTTCTTCTGAAGAAGATAATGGTTCTTTAGGAATTAAATCTGGATTTGTGTCTGGATTTAAATCATTAACAATTTTTTGTTCCTTAGCTGATGGTGCTGGTGGAATCTGTCCCGGATTCTGTAGCGACTGATTCTTGCTGTTCTCTTTTTCGGTTTCTTTCATAATAAAATGATTTTTTGTCTAAAATTTTTACTTCTAATCTACTCAGTTCGTAGCCATTTCTTACGGGGCTACTTTCAAAAAAATCTTTACTTCCATTCTTTTTATCAAATGAATCATGGAGATCATTTATAGTATTTAATTCTCTTAATAAAGCTGTTTTTTTATAAGTGTCATCAGCATCCTTAATTTCATTCAGTTTATTAATTCGAAGTTCATCAAGTAATGTTTTTTCTTCTAATTTGGAATTGAATTGCAATTGCTTGTAATTAATACAAGCCAATTGAATTTCATCACAGTTCCAAAGAATAGCTTTACGATCATTATAAACTGCTTCCATTGCTTTCAATGGACGTTCTTTTTCACTGTAGTTCTTAATTATAGAACCATAATCACAAACCAAAGCAACACAAGTCAAAGCTTGAATCCCGTACCCTTTCATTGCCACGAGCTCTCTGAAGGACTCAATGGCTTTCCAACCATCTAACTCATCGTTCTCATAAATCAGTCCAGTAATCGGGTTTATTCGAAGCAAATACATAGTCTATTTTTCTTTTATAAAAGTATGATATTTTTTAATACCATATTCGTGAACTAAATTTTGATATTGTCTCTCGTCAACAAACAATTGATACTTATTTGTTATTTCTTGAAAAACATCTTTTTTTGTTCTGTCTGGATACAAAATTAAATATAATTCATTTAGAAATCCGGCTTTATATTCTTTCTTTTCTTTATTTAGAACAATATGTTTTGGAATGAGAAATTCTAAATTCCTATTTTCTATTGCATAGTGAACTAAAGAAAGCGCCGGCCCCGTAACTTGTACGGGATCGGCAATTTCAGTTTTTTTATTGAGGACTATCATCGTCAACTTTTTTTAAATGATTTAAACCAGGATTAGTTTCTCCGGCTATTCGTTTAGCTTCTTCTTCCTGATCTGAAATTCGACGGGCAAATTCAATATTCTTATTCTTTATAAACTGGTCCAGTTCGTGAATAATGGATTGACTTCTTCTAATACCAAATTTCAAATCTAAATGGAGTTTCATACGATCATCCAATTCTTTTTGAATAGCAGCATACTTCTCATCCGCTTCCTCTTTAGCCTTAACGGATTTATACAATAACTTTTCCAATTCTTTTTCAGTTGCGAATGATTGCTCAACTGCATTATGGATTTCCCTTTGGATTTCCATATTGGTATGAATGATGTTTTCAAATATAGTTGAATAGGCTAATAATTCGGGCGTGCTTAATTGATCTATTTTCATTATTTATTGATTGTGTGTTTCCACGATTAGACATTCTGTACTTAGTATTGTCATAGCAATACTGACTGCATTTTCGATAGCGCTTATCACTACTACTGTCGGATCTATGATTCCCGTTGACATTAAATTTTCGTATTTACGAGTCTTGGCATTGTATTCAGAATTAAAAGTAATCTCTTGAGTAATCCTTTTAATAGCATCATCAGTATG
>k87-59459_pt1 | contig 12713 bp, 15 predicted proteins | sample MGYA00084030_6733316 | MGnify analysis MGYA00084030 | reverse complement strand
TTTGCTCTTCAAGATCATCTGTAAATTCCATTAGATCTAAAACTGTTTGGTTAGCTTCTTCTTCTCGACCTATTTGCGTTTGACCAGCAGATAATTGTTGTTCAAGGAAAATATTAGGTCTAGCTCCTGAAGCTAATGAATTTAGAGATTGAATAAAATATTGTTTAGCTGCACTTCTTGCGCGTGCTGCTTCAGGATTTCTAAATATTTCCCAACCTGTTTTATCAGCTAAAAATTGACCATACCCTGTAACATTTCCAGAATCAATATCTCGTCTATGTTGATTAATGAGTCCTTTTTTTGATGGAGCTGCTTTAACTGTTTTAATTGCTGATTCAATTGCTGGTAGTGAGGTTTTTGTATGATATGTTCGATCCGCTTCTAATTTTTTAGAATTTGTTTCTCTTAGTTTTGCCTCTCCTTTCGCTCCTTCTGAAACTTCTCTATCTGGCGCACCTTGAGCAATAACTAATTGATCGTCTGTCATTTTTTTAAATGGTGACTCTTGATTAGGATTAGGTTTAATAGGAATTCCACCAACTGAAGGAATTTGCCCTTGTGGTTGTCCCCCTCCTAATCCATATTGAGCTAGTCTTCCACTTTTAGCGTTATCTTTCGATTGTTGAGCTTGAACTTGAGGAGGAGCTCCATAGGTATATCCTGCTTGTTGCGCTGCTGCTCTCCCTTCTGATTCTGCTTTCGCTTTCTCTTGCTTTTGTTGGACATTGGCATACATATTCTGTATGTATTGCATTGCCGGGCCTTGTCTTTCAGGTGACACTTGAGAAAGTATCTTTCCAATGGAATCTTGCAATACTTGAGGATTACCCGATTGGCTAGCTTGCGAAAGAATTCGCTCAATAGCGTTCTCATCGCGAGCAGTCTGCGCTCCTCGTCCTACATTATTTGCAATAGCCCTTGAAACATCAAATGGTGATGGTGCAGTCATATTATTGCCCCCATCTTGAATCGCCTAATGGCGCATTGTTCCAGCTCTGCCAATCTTTTGCAAAACCTCTTGGTGGAGGTTGTTGCCCCGGTATAGGAAATGGAGATTGTTGTTGAGGTTGGCTTTGTGGATTCTTAAATATATCTTTTGTAAATGTCTGGAATGGATCACTTGATAAAAATCCTGCCGTTGATTGTCCTAAAGCTTCGCTTGTTGACATTGGATTTGCAGCACCTGATCCCATTCCAACAATGCTATTCAAAGCATTAGACATACGATCTTGACCACCTTGCTGAAACTTAAGATAGTTTTCATTGAGTAATTGATCTAAATCTACCCCAGCTCTTAATAGTTGGTCATCTAATCCAGTTCCGCGTTGCTGCCCACTAGCTATGTATTGCTGTTGGATTTGAGGAGCTATTTGATTACGAAACCTTGCTTGCGCTGGTTCAACAAATGATTTATTAAAGGCATTCTCATCCGTTTGAAATAAACCGCTGAATGGCCCATCTCCCTTTATAGACGCAAGTAGTTCGTCAGCTGTTTTACGAGCCGTTCTTTGTTGCTTTGTCTCTTTATTCCCACCTTTACTTAGCAAACCGCCGGCCGTAGAAGCGGCAGCTGCAACTAAAGGAGGTCCCCAAATTTCTGCACCGAATGTCATAATTACTCCTTTAGCTTAATGTAGTCCATATGACCGTTGTTGGATTCACGTGATTGGTCAGCATTTCAACTTTATTTGTGTTCAGATTTATACTTATATCCCCGTTAGCTAAGAAAGTATCCGTTGTTTGACCGTCGGTAGTTCTTTGATAAACATCAGGCTTCTGGTTAATCGCTACAGCCAATTGCGTATACATCTCTTGCAATTGACGAAGCAATTCTTCCATGTCTTCGATGCTTCCTAAATTATAAGTCTCAGATATTCTGGCCAATTTAATTTCCTGTTAATCCACCGGGTTGGCAATGGATGCGGATTGAAGTTACTTTAACTTGAGTTGCAGGACTTAACTGCTTTAACCTAAATGTCATAAAGTTGGATTCATTGTCAACACTCATCCCTACCCATTCTTGCCCTTTTTGAATTCCGATGGGTTGAATTAAAACATCACTGATAAAAGGTGACTCTTCTTGGTCCGATATCACATCAACCTTCAAGAATCCTGCATCCGTATCTAGCAAGAATTCTACATAGCTAATATAACACCGTCGGCCAAGTGATCGATAAGGATTAAACGGAATTGTATCGGCAGAAAAGCTAATAACTTTAGAGATAGTACCAGTGTTTGGCGTTGCAGCCGTAAAAAGAGTGCTATCAACATTTTTTAATGTTATACTCGTTGGGGTTGCTGAAAAAACCGTGTAAGGCTCAAAATCTACCGGGTCGGTATCTGGATCATAGTTATTGATCTCTGTCATCCCTTCGACATTTTGGACTACTACTAAGTCCCCTGCTAATATTCCTGTTGCGTCCACTGTTAAAACGGCTTGTGAGGCTTGCGTTATGGATGAAATAGACGTTAAATAGTCGTCATTATCGGCATTCAATTCATAGATAAATCCTAAATCATCACCTGCTAATGTCTTTTGAACAGATTTTCCTAGACCTATCTTATTCCATATCTCTTCTGTTGTATCCCATCGACCCCATGAGGCATTTTGTGTTTCATCAATTTGATTCCATACCAAATTTAATCCTAAATCTGTTTGACCGAAGCACGATAAGCGTAAATTAAATTTCGTCCATGTATCAAATTCATAGTTTTGAACTAACACTTTATCTTGCGTTGCTGATCCGCTGCCTGCTTCAACATAAGCCCAGAGAAATTGATTATTAATTCGGTCAAATCCACCATAAATCTGTCCGAATTCCTCTTGATTTACGTCATCAGCTGTAAAGTTAGGTATTTTATTGTCTACTCGAAGAGATTCTCTATTGTCAGTACCAATAATCCCAGTCTTTCCCATTGATTTGTCGGTATCTGCCCATAAAGCAGGAGAAAACGAGGCATTAGTGCCTAATGGCCCAGGAATCTTACGAGAAAAGTAAGGATTGAAAGCATCTCGCGTTTTCTCAATGATCCAATTGGATCTTTCTAGATTAAATGCAAAGACATTTCCTAAAATGGAAGCTGCGACAATGTTTTCGTAGGTATCTAATGGCAATAGTCCGGATCCTGCGACGTTAAACTTATCGCCATTACCTGAAGTTGTTCGAATGCCTGAATAAAGCAATCCTTGCGAATATTTAATCGAGTCAATAGTAGGAACAACGAAGTTTAATCTTTCTCCAAACCAGAAAACAAACCAAGCTTTTGTTAAAGGCCCCAACGTGGGGGCTGCGTAGTTTGGATTATCACCACCATTAGTAAAATCCAAAACATTAGTTCCGTCGTAGAAAAATACATGATCCATCCCCTTTCCGGTAAAGACGAAACGCGCTCCATTAGTTGCCGTAGGATATGAAGTCCCCGAAACATAATCCTCTCGTGAAGATAAATTAAAACCTGTATATAGAGCTAATGAGCCTCCAAAAGGAATTTGATCGTAAACACCTGTAATAGTGTTATATTTATATAGGTAATTCTTGTCGGCAACTAAAGACTGCTTTGTCCCATCTGGCAAGATATGTTCAAATATTCCATAAACCCTAGTCGCACCTGATAATCTTGGACAAAATTTTGATATACCCCTTCGAGATTGCAAAACCTGACGATAAACGAAACCATCAATCATATTCTGAAAAGAATCAGAAGGCTGCAAGTAGTTTACACCTGCCTTTGATATCCCTGTTTTAATGTCTGTGATTTCGTATACGTCCACTAAATAGCCCTATAGGTTACGCGATAATTCCAAATGTTTCCAGAAGATGCATTATCCGATCTAACGCGTATATTTAAACCCGAAGCATCACTGCCATTTCCAAACCTAACATTATATAGCGCATCAGCATCACCCTGAACTCTTAATCCATAAGACCACGCTTCGCAAACACTACTCTGACATTTGAAATATCCCGCTTGTCCCCCTTCTTCCGCACCGCCATCACGAAACATAAATATTTCGCCGTATATGCCATCTGGAACAGCTATCATGTTTGTAAAAGAACTTGTTACATTATGTGTTCCGGTAAGGAAAGCTGGGATATGTTGATATATGCTTTCGGCATTACGATAAAATCCTTGAATTCTTGTTCCATCAGATTTTAAGTAAATGACTCCGCTTATGGCAACTGCCGGGTGGGCGCCCTGCTCAGGCATTTGAACAAATTTATGGTGACCAGAAAACACACCGACATCCCAATAATGGTCTACATTCATAGTGGTTTCAGTAAAAGTCGTATTCTGTTGTCCCGGCGTTTCATTCTGCTTAACTGATTTAGATCCGTCGGGATATGTCGCATTCCAAGGCATAATTACTTACCTTTTTTCTGAGGTTTAACTCTTGGTTTGTTGGAGTATCCCATTTCTTTCTCTGATTCTTTTAAAGCTCTTGCAACGCCAGCAGTTTTCATTTTCTTTTGGCCTTTCTTGAGTTCTTTTTTGTCGTATTCTTCGTCGACTTCAACGAATTTTTTTCCTTTAACCATTTTTCCTTTAGCCATTGTCGTTTCCTTTATTTAATTTAAAATCTTGGCATTGATCTAGCCATTTTTATTTGATTGTGAGTGTGAAGAAGCATCCTCTTCTTCTCTCTTGCAAATCCTTTCTCTATTAATGCTAATGATTGAGGCTCATACCTGAAATCAGTCGCATAATTTACAGCTGCCCCATAAGCTAAGAATCTCAACCATCTATCAAACTCTAATGCATCGGCTATACTTGAAAATTCAGGACTCTTTTTATAACCGAATATCTTCACTAGGTAGGACGTATTAGGAATCGTCCTAAAAGTTAACTCATTGCCATAGAACAGTAAGTTAGTGGGATAACCAGGGATAAGTATCTCGTCGTTATTTATACCCCATATAGCGAAGAATTCTCCGGGGTCTTGATAGATCGGTAGGAAATTCCAAGAAACAGAATTATTTACAGGGTCAAGCAATGAGATATAGCATTCTTGGGAGAGATTAATAAAATCATCCGAAGCCCCTAAATCATTGAAGGTGTAAACGCCTGTAGTATTCGATTCGTCTATGGTAAAAGTAAGCGTACCAAATTGCTCGAAAAGTTTAACATCATCCGACATACTCAAACTTTTATAATCATTGATATATTCCATCAATAATTCATCTGTCGAGTCTGGGTCATTTTCATTACGACGGCCAATAACTCGTCGCATGATTGCTAAAACATTTGAAGCATATCTAGTCATTAGTATTCACCGCTATAAACAGGTGTTAAAGAAAATCTTGGTTGTTTACTCTTAACTCTAGTCTCTCTAGAGCCATCTGGATTATCAAACCATCCCCATACTGGATTCTCACACTTAGATAAGTGATCAACAATACACTCAGGTAAATCATAAGCCTGTCCCGGAATCAATGTTTCATCGTAGTGAATCAAATGATTGCTTAAATGAACCTTTTGAGGATTATGTGGCTGGTCATTGCTTCTAAATATAATGCGTTGCTTAGGATGAAGCTCAACTGGACATTGTTTGATTGGATATCGGCATATTTTTAATCTTTTATTCATGCGCCGAGCTTCTTCATTGTAGAGTCGATACTCTCTAATAGAAGTTAATGGCATGTTTTCAATAGGTAACTTTTCATTTTCGACTTTATTTAAAGATTGTTCCATTACTTCCATCGATACAGGTTCCTCAGTTGATTTAATCTTTGCTTTAGCCATTGTTATTCCTTGATTTGTTTATTATTCATCGTCGCCATAATAGAAAAATTCTGTCTCTATTAGGTTGCAGCTTCCACCAGATACATAAGTTGGATAGTTAGTTGAATCTATAGGCAAAAAAGTTATCGGATGCTGGAGACTGAAAGTGTCTAATCCAGTAATCACAATCCTAAACCTATAATTATTCAGAGGATCAACGCCTCTAGGGATTGGCATCATTCCGTTTAGATCAGTCAACCTAACAAATGCATGATTGCTATAATCATGAGGCTCCTCTGTTGTGATGACACAAGGGAGCGCATTCGTTATGTTCGTGATATTCTGTCTATGCGGTATCTGTCCCATCTACCAATTACCTACCAATAATTACTAAATTAGTAGAATGGACTCCTTTTTTAAGGGAGCCCACCTACACGAGGGCCGTTATGCAATTTAAGTTAACAAGTCGCCTAGGTCATAAAGTTGACCCCACTTGTAAACCTCAATCAAATACACATCACCATCCGCACCCATAACCGCTGAACCAGCAGTTAGTTTGTATTCCACAGGACTATATAAATATGGATTTGGATCGTATGGACTTGTATTTGAGTAAGGGTAAACTTGTGGGTTGTTTAGAGAAATAACATGTGTCTCTAAGCAAATGCGACCACCACTTACATAAGTTGTAAATGACGTAGAGTCTATAGGCTCCCCTGTAATTACATCTTTCAAAGAGAAAGTTGTTGGGCTTAGAACAACAATTTTATAACGATTGTTATTTAGTTGACTCATACCACGATCGCTTATTCCAACATCGCCAAGATCTGCTAATCTAACGATTTGGTTAGTCTGAAAAGTATAAGTGCTATGAGTAACGACGCATGGATCAGCGGCTGTAATACCAGAGATCGTAGCCTGTGATGTAGCTTGACCGCCTGAAGTATCCGCAACGGTAAAACCATTCGTGGCTTCTGTAACAAAGTTAAATGACTGAGCAGCTGCCGAGTCAATAACTTTCATTTGTTGGGAATCCCCTGACCCAGTTTGATCTCTAAACCAAACTGAAACCGGGAAGTTTCCCGCAGTAGCTACCCATTTCGTAATGTTGTTAAAAACAACTTTATCGGGCTGAAAATTGAATGTGAAAGTATGAGCTGTACCAGCAGAGATAAACTTATAAGCTTCTGTGCAGGTTTGACCCAAAAATAAATCTGACATAATTAAACTCCTTTATATGCTTAAGCAGCAGCTTTGGTTGATAATAGAGTCACAATGTGGGAATCATCCAAAATTGCTGCGTTAAACCAAGCGGTAAAGCCCATGCTTTGGAAACGGTTCAGATAATCATTGAAACCAAGAGGTTTCAAGATCATTTCTGTAGAAACTTCATCAATACCCACGTAGCCGTAAGCATTAGCACCAACAAAGGTATTGTAATAAACAGCAGGGTTTGCACTTGTTACCTTAACTAGAGTTGACGTAACCCATCTTGCTTCATCGGTAGCCCCGAATTCAGCTTGCAACACTGGTTCTTGTGAACCGTATTGAGAAGTAGGCACGAATGCATCTAGAGAGCGAATATCTGGTTTTAAATTCACGTGTGAAGTAACCCAGAACCCGCTTTCCACAGGACCGGTACCAAAACGTGAAGTGCCTTCGATGGTAGGTGTCATCTTCTCGGTATCGTTGTCATCGAGATATTGAATAGCTCGATTGACGTCGATCTGAGTTAATTCAGTAATCGCATTGCCGTTAATACCATTAAGGCATGAAATTTGAGGCACTGAAGCTGCCCACACATCACGCGTAACTTTATCAAGCATAGTGTGCATACACTGAGAAAGGTTATCTGCTGTCTCAGAAGCTGTATCATCTTCAACGACAAGTAATACTTTTCTTCCAAGCAATACAACTTTACCGAACTCTTGAACGGTGACGTTGATATCAAACTTTTGTACCTGTTCAGGAGCTGGATCAGCATCTTGAGAAAGAACAACAGGATCGGAATTTAAATTTTCCTGACGACGGAATGCCATCGTATCAGTATTCTTTTGTGGTAAGCTAAAAGCTCTACCAAATAAATTATGCACGCAGCGAGGCTTAGACCGTTGCAATAGCGCACGATGCGCCCAACGATCAGCCATTGAGCCGTAGCCCGATGTAGTAGTAACAGACATGAATCTCCTTATGCCTATCTTCTACGTTTCTGCGAGGTCCTCCATGCGCTAAATTCTTGATCGGACATTGTCATGACGTCCATAGCTTGATTTAAAGCGGCACCCTTTGGAACACTAGCCGGATTACCGGGAGCTTCTTTTTTTGGTTGAGGTGCTTTTAATTGCTGCTGTTGCTTAGGTGTTAAAGCTTCCATCAATGTAAATGCCTCTTCATATCTATTTGTCGCTGAATTAATCGCATAACCAAGATTAGGTCTTTGTTTTAAAAACTCTGGTAAATGGTCGTTTACTCGTTCGAATTTCTCTGGATTGTTTTTTATCCAAATCTTTTCTTCTATTATGCGAACAGCCTCATGCTGAGATCGGCTAAGATCTTCTTTTGTTGCAGATTCATACCTAGAGTTATCATCCTCTTTTGGTTGGGGTGCTGGCTGATTTCTCTGTTGCCTTTCCCATTCAATCTGCATTTCAAGTTCTTGACGCTTCTTGCGTTCTTTCTGCAAAGCAGAGAGAGGCACGCGCTTCTCTTCTTGTTCTCTAGCTTCTGGTTGAGTGTCTTCTGCAAAGTCTTGTTGCATTGACTCCACAACATCCTCAGCACTTATCTGTTCTTGAAGGGGTACGGATTCCTCTTCCATTTCATTAACTCCGTTTTATTAGCATGAAATAACCTCTCATGACGGCCGAACGAAAAGCCTCGTTACGATGGCATAGCGCCTTTTGCTTGCAGGTAGGCTACACCTGATTTGTTGAATTCTACTTTTAACTTCTTCTCCCCTGCTTTCTTTGCAGGAACCATCCATAATAACTCACAAATTCCACTCTTAGGACTAACCCAAAATACCATCGTGTTAGACATGAAGGTCGGTAACTTGTATGTCGCTATTGGCTGGCTTATTTTAAATTCATTCGAGTTGAACTTATCAAACTGCATATGCAAAATTAGATAGTAATTGCGTATTAAGTGGCTTGAGCTAACTGCTTTCTCCACTAACTCATCAATTAACTTCTTCAAAGCTTGCTTTTGATCCACGAATTCACGCGGAAGCATTAACCCCGAAGCCGGATCTTGCATTAAGCCTTTTTCTCGCAACATTTACATCCCACTCATACCGCGCAAGCTGTCTTGCTGCTTCTGTGCTTTTTGTAATAGGCTATTTGCTTTCTTTTGGTCGGCATTCATGCCGGGACCGCAAACAGGAGCTACTTCTCTAGCTTTCTTCATTGGATTGTCTTTTGTTGAACACATGCCTTTCGCATTGTTCATGAAGGCTCCTCCGCCTCCGCTACCTTTAGCCATTGTTAACCTCCCTGGTTAATCGCATTCATTATTTGATTTTGATCTTGTTGCATGTTTTGATTAGTATTTTGCTGCATCAAGGCATCTTCGCCTTGCGTCACAGCGTTAATACCAGCTGCATTAGCTTGCACTTTTGATGACACGGCTTCCTGATCGATGGTTTCTTGTTGCTCGAGCATGTTGACGAATTCAAGAACACGCATAACTTTACTTAATTCCATATCAGAAATTTCTGTAATAGTTTTTGCTCTCGCCAATGCTGCCTGAGCACGATTTTCAGCAGCCTCAGAAACTCTTTCTTCCGCTAATGCAAGCTCTCCAACTTCTCTTGCCCTGCGAACACCTGCCCAAGCTAAGTCAGATTCCACTTTCGCATTGCCCATCTTAAGTTTTAATTGCTCAAGCTCGTCAATCTTGGCTTGTTGAGCTGCTTTCATCTTGTCTTGTTCTTCTATTGCTTTTTCTAGATCGCTGAGACCAGCCATAGATAGAGCTTTAACAATCTCAGCTTGAGGGACGTCAACAATACCTTCGCGCTTAAGGTTAACAAGTTCATAGTAGTAAGCATCTTTTTGTGATTTAGATCGGACACCCTCTTTAATGACGGAATCGTACTCTTCGAATTGTTGATCGTAGAATTGTTCAGTTGGCTTCTGATTGAGGATTCTTTCAACTTTCCCTGCAGGGTATTTAGCTTGAATAGCGGTAAGCATTAACGCACCGATTACTTGCTGAGCATCGCTAACGTTATCGAAGATCTTTCTATTACTACGTAATCCTTGACCAATGCGAGTTTCGGCAAGACGCCCTGATATTTGGGTGTTGCCTTTCTCATCAATTCCTATGACTGATTCGTTTACGTTTGCCAGCGTTAGAGATAACTTATCTAAGACAGCTTGATATTCAATAAGTGCAGGGTTTGCACCACCACCATGTAATTGCTGGACAGAATCAAGACCTTGAGGGGCGTTTTCTGGGTCAACACCAATGAGTTTACTTTGTCCAGATTGCTGCATGTCTTGAGGATCAGGCACAGCACCGATAAGATATTTAAACCCTGTAGATATCTCAGAGTCCATCATATCGATGATTTTCATGTGGCGTTTATTGAATTGGCGTTGGTTCGACCACTCGCTTGCTGCTATACCTTGAATTCTTTGCGATGGCATCCATATTGACGGCTCCATATAGCAAATGAGCGGGGCAAATGGAAATGTATGAACGATGCCCGTCTTATCTTCGCCTGTGTAGACGCATTCTCCATTAAGTAAGATATGAAGTTCTACATATGGACGCTCGACTGTTCGAATCTCTACCATAGGTAGATCTTCACGATCAACGCCTAGTATGTCTGCATCTTCGTGCATTCTATTAAGACGTCCTAATCCAAACTTAAGCTTATCTAATTCATCTTTGGGTAAATCGGTGATATCTCTATAGAAAGAGGAACGCATGTCGACAAGGAACTTACGTTTGCGAGTGATTCGCTTATAATATTGGTCATAAGCTACAAGATTGCGATTGCGTGAAAATGTCGTAAATTGAGGATGGTATTCTTGAAATTTATCATCACGCCATCCCATAGGTAAATCATCGATCTGCTTAGGATCGACGAAAGGAAGCAGGCTTTTAATGACAGACTTATCAAGAAGATCGCGCATAGTTGCAAAAGAACAATCGGAAAGATCGATGTTCTCAAACATGGGATCAAGATAAAATTGATTGTAGCAGCGTTTGTAGAAAGAAAGATCACCATTCACGAAATCACGTGAATAGTTCATTTGCAATCCTACAAGAGAAATACCAGCTTTAAGCATTTCGTCAGCAGCATCAAGAAATACAGGGTAACCTTTTCCCTTATCCCAGATATAATAACCAAGCTTTGTAAGTTGATCGGCGGTTGCCTGATCACTGCCCTCTACAGGGCCATAGATAACTTGATTAATATTGTCTCGAAGATAACCGCTAAAGAAGTTTAACGGACGACGCATGATATTGAATTCAATAGGCTCTCGGCCTTCTTTGATTAAAGCTCGACGCTCATCGTCTGACCAAGTATAGCCGGAAGCAGCAAGCGTATAGACTTGAGCGTCCTTATGAAAAGGTGCCCAATAGTCATGCGCGTACTTATAATTTTCTTGGAATTCTGAACGTATCTCGTAGTCAGTCAGCACGTTACACCTAAATTTAAACTTAGGTATACGTTATGAAGATATTTATGTAAATAGGGTGCAAGTCATAGATTTTTAGTTACTTACATTTTTATAAGAAACTTTTGCAAAATTCTTTGACTTGATCTTTGGGAAATCTTGAAAACCAGCATTCATCACATTCCATATCGTTATAGTTTGGATAAAACTGTTTTGAACATGAAAAACATGGCCTAAACTTTATATCAAAATCACCATTCATTAGTTGTTTAAAGAATCTATCAATATCTTCTACAGTTAATTCAGTAGGTTTGTTTTCTTCTTCCATTATATTACTCTCCTAGCTCTTCCTTCGACGACTGCTTTATGTTTCTCTAAAGATCCGCTCATTGAGCTTACTGTTTCTAAATGTGTAACTGCTTGTGTCATGTAGCGAAAGCAATCTGCGTAATTTGAAGACAAGTCATGATAAGGCTCATCTAAATAGCGACCTGTTGGCTCATGCCAACGCTTTCGATACTTGCCTATTTGATCTAAGAATGGTTTAACTCGATTGATATTGAAGACGCATCGCGAGAATTTGATCTTAGCATGTGATATGCCGAGATTAAGATCCGATCTCTTGAGGACATGAAATTTTGTATTTGTGTGTTTGAATAGACGACGGAAGTCTCTCTCGTACGTGTTTTCTATAATAAGCGCATCACGTTTGGTAGAGTCATGAGGCAAAAAGAGGGTATCATAATGATACCCCTTATCTTGAAGAAGAAATTTAGCGTAGAAATCAACGCCCTTATTCTTATCTTCGTAATAATCTATAATGCGTATCTCCCCATGCGCTAGCTGAAAGAATACCATCACGGTTAAATCGTTAATTCCAATATCCATTGCGACATAAACAGGCAATAGCGCATCGTACAGGCTTGTCGCAAGACAACGATTTGACTTGTAAGCCGATTCAATATACTCGGCATAGTAATAAGCATCGGATGAGCTAAGGAAAGCCTCTGAAATTGTAGATGGGAATTCTTGCTTTACTTTTTCGCCTAATACTTGTCTTTGAGCTGCATACCAATAGCGTTGTTGTTGATTGATCTTTCCATCAACTTCTTTTTCTATGGCATTGAAATAATCTGTTAACTCAACTCCATATGTTACCTTATCTAACATCTCATATGATGGTTCATTCATCCAAGGATAGAAGAAAAGTTTATATTCAAGCTCGCTAAGATTATCATTTCCTCTTATAGCTGCATTCTGAACCATCTCGGCAAAAAATCCATCATTTCCCTCACCAGTGCTCTCAATAATAATCCGTCCATCTTTCGATACAGATTGCAAACTACCAGTAATTATCTCTTC
>k87-210621_pt1 | contig 12716 bp, 10 predicted proteins | sample MGYA00084030_6733316 | MGnify analysis MGYA00084030 | reverse complement strand
TTCGCTGATTAGCTTGGCAACGCATACGCCGTCACATACGCTACGTATAGGTCTGGTTGCCGGAGAGGCTTCTGGCGACGCTTTGGGTGCCGATTTGATTCGGGCGATCAAGGCAAGGCTGCCCGATTACAGCCTGCACTTTGAAGGTGCCGCCGGACCGGCGATGATCGCCGAGGGCTGTGTACCTTTGGTGTATAGCGAAGAACTGGCGGTGATGGGGTTGATCGAAGTGTTGGCCCACGTGCCTCGATTGTTGGAAATTCGTCGCCGCTTGCGCAAGCACTTCCTGTCCACTCGTCCCGATGTTTTTATTGGCATCGATTCCCCTGATTTTAATTTGACTCTGGAAGCGGCGTTACATCGACGTGGCATACGCACCGTGCATTATGTCAGCCCCAGCGTCTGGGCTTGGCGGCAAGGCCGGGTTAAAAAAATTGCCAAGGCCGTGGATCGAGTATTAACTCTATTACCCTTTGAAGCAGAGTTTTATCGAAATCGACAAGTGGGTGTCACCTATGTCGGCCATCCGCTGGCTGATCGATTGCCTTTGGTTACTGATAGCAACCCCGCTCGGGTGGCTTTGGGCTTATCGACAGATCGGCCTATCGTGGCGGTGCTGCCCGGAAGCCGGCAAACTGAGTTGCGTTATTTAGCGCCGAGTTTTATCGATACCATGGCCTGGCTCCACCAGCGTCGCCCGGACATACATTTTGTCGCGCCGATGGCGAATCCCAAGATTCGTGATCTTTTTGAAGTGGCTTTGGAGAAACAGGGTGTTCAGCTACCTATCACTTTGGTGGATGGCCAGTCATTGCAGGTGATGGCGGCGGCGGATGTGATTTTGCTGGCCAGTGGAACGGCGACGCTGGAGGCGATGCTGGTCAAGCGACCTATGGTTGTCGCCTACCGAGTGTCACCGCTGACTTATCGTTTGATTAAGCCTCTGGTCAAGGTATCCGACATGGCTTTGCCTAACTTGTTGGCGGGCGAGCGGGTGGTCGAGGAGTTTCTTCAGGACGCTGTGACGCCAGAGCAATTGGGGCCGGCGGTGTTGCGGTCGCTGGATGATGATGCGGCACGTGTCGCGCTGATCTCTCGATTTACCGCGTTGCACGAGCAACTTCGCGGCGGGGCAAGCAAGCGCGCAGCCCAAGCCGTATTAGAAGTGGCCGGGATTAACCTTAGCGAATAAGCTCGTGTTGGCCTTTTAGCCGATTAACCGAGAGGAAAGCTCCCTCGCTTGACGATCCAGCTTTGTCCGTGCCACCGGTTTGAGTAAAGGTAGCAGGGGGCGTTTGAGTACCTGCCCCAGCAGCCCCAGCGCATCGCCTCGGCGTCTTGGCAATACGTGAATATGCAGGTGAGGCACGGTTTGGAAGGCGGCCCGGCCGTCATTGACGATGTAGTGGATACCGTCCGGAGGCGTAGACGACTGGCGCATGGCGCCACCGATCTGGTTGGCAAGCTCCCAAAGACGAGCGCGCAGCGTTGCTGGCAGTTCTTCCAGATGCTGGTGATGATGTTTCGGCATGACCAGAACGTGACCTGCGCGCAACGGAAAAATATCCATGAAGGCTAGGCAATCCTCATCTTCATAGACACGGCTGCTTGCCAGTTCATGGGTGATTACACGGCAAAAAATGCACGAATTTTTCTTGTCTTCCATTATGTGGTCCCCTTCTGGCAGGATAGATCGCTTTCGGGCGAAATTCTCGGGTTAATGCGGGGCAAAAGCAAGGCCGTGATCAATTGAATAACTCGTGGAACTCACGAAAAACACACTAACCTCAGGTGGGTCATTTTCGGTGTCAGAAAAGTCCAAAAACATAACGCCCAGAAATGTGGTGATTCTGGTTGTTTTAGCCATGATTGTTGTGGTTTATGCCGGGCAATGGCTGCACGACTATTTGACTCATATCAAAGAATCTAACGCCCGTATTGAGGGTGCCGTTATCAACGTCAGCTCTCGGTTGCCCGGCTGGGTGACCCGCCTGGATAAGACGACCGGCGACTCTATAAATTTGGGCGACGAGCTGCTGTTGATTGATGACCGAGAAGCCCGCTTGGCGTTGCAGTCACTGGATGCTCAAGCGAAGGGATTAGCGGCGCAAATCAGTGATTTCGAGTTGCAGATCGACATGGCCGAAGGGCAAACCGTGGGCCGAGTGGGCGAGGCCAGCAATAGCCTGGGTGCTCTGCGTGCGGAACTGAAATTGCGGCAGGATCAGTTGGATCAAGCTCAATCGGATTACCGGCGGGCGCAGGGCCTGGCCGCAGATCAAATGATTTCTACGCAGCAAATGGAGCACGTATCTCACGCTCTGGTCAGCGCGAAAGAAGCCTACGCACAAAGCGAAGCTAAGCTGCGAGGTGGCCAGTCCAGCCTCGGGGTTGCCAAAGCAACGTTGCTGCAGCCGGAAAGCCTGCGCAAAAAGCTGGAGGTGCTCCAATCCGAAGCGCAGCGGGTGGCCATTGAGCGTCAGCGTCAAAGTCTAAACGTTGAAGATCGAACCCTGCGCAGCCCATTTAATGGCGTAGTTGATAAAGTTTTTGTCAATGTCGGTGAGTACGTCAATCCGGGCCAGACGTTGCTGATGATTCACGATCCTCAGTCGATTTTTGTCGAAGCCAAGATTAAAGAATCGGCCATACGGTGGGTGCGGCTCGATCAAGCCGTGAGTATCCATGTCGATGCTTATCCCGACCGGGTATTCGCCGGCCGGGTTGCGAAGATTGGTGCGGCGGCCACCAATCAGTTTGCTCTGCTGCCTGATCCAAACCCCAGCGGTAACTTTACTAAGATCACTCAGCGTATACCGATACGGATACGCTTTGATCAACCCTATGAAGGTCTGCATCCAGGAATGATGGTGGAGATCAGCATTGACACCCGCGATTGAGGCTCAGTTTCAACGCTTCGGCCCCGCCTATCGTTGGTATGCTGTCATAACGGTGATGATGGGCACCATCTCTATGGTGCTCACCACAACCATCATCAACGTCGCCATGCCCGACATCCAGGGTGCCTTTGGCATGAGCCAGGACCAGGTGCAGTGGTTGTCGACGGGGTTTTTAGCGGCCATGACCGCCACCATGCTGGCCAACGCCTGGGCTATGGGTGCCTTTGGGCAGCGCGGTACGTATATGGGGGCGTTGGTCATCTTCATCCTGGCCTCATTGCTGGGCGGCATGAGCACTCATTCGGTTTTGCTGATTATCGCTCGCGTTCTGCAGGGCGCAATGGCTGGCATCATTCAGCCCTTAGCCATGGTAACCATATTTCAAGTTTTTCCGCCGGAACAACGCGGCCGCGGCATGGGCGTTTACGGTATCGGGGTAGTTTTAGCACCCGCGCTGGGTCCGGCGCTGGGCGGCATCCTTATGGAGCACTTCGATTGGCGGATGGTGTTTTATCTGGCCTTGCCGTTTTGTGTTATTGGCTTGTTTCTCGGGCCTATCTTTATGGTAGGCAAAGAACGGGAGGTCACCAACCCCAGTTTCGATTGGCTGGGATTCGGGCTGTTACTGATTTTTCTAGGCAGCACATTGGGTGGCCTATCCAATGGTCAACGTTGGGGTTGGGATGATCCCGGCGTGGTACTTATGCTGATGTTAGGTGTCGGCGCGCTCATTGGTTTTATCGTTTGGGAGCTTCATCATGACGCCCCCTTGCAGGATCTGCGCATCTTCGCCAATCCGGGATTTGGTTCCGCTTCTTTGGTTGCATTCGTGTTGGGCGCCGGTATTTACGGCTCGACTTTTCTGGTGCCGTTACTGGTTCAGAACATCAATGGCTATAGTCCTGCCGATGCGGGGTTGGTGCTGATGCCCTCAGGATTGATTCTAGGAATTGTCTTCCCTTTGGCGGGTCTGGTGACCGATAAGGTTCGCCCACATTGGCCTATCATCACCGGCTTGTTGTTCTTTGCGCTGTCCTCATGGTTACTGGCCGGAGCGACCGTCCACACCACGTTTGTTTTGTTGGCGTGGTGGATTATGTTGGGGCGGGTTGGTTTGGGGTTAATTATGCCGGCCTTAAATGCAGGTGGGGTGCGGTGCCTGCCGGTGCAGTTGATGGCGCAAGGTTCGGGTGGCGTTAATTTTGCCCGGCAACTGGGAGGCGCTTTTGGCGTCAATTTGTTGTCCATCGTGCTGGATCGTCGCACCGTGTATCACAGTCACGAACTGGCGCTGACCCAAACCCCCGACAACCACCTGACACTGGATTTGCTTGAACAAATCAGTGGTCTTATGGCCAAGGCGGGCGTGTCTGACGGCGAGCGCATGCTGGGCTCGATGAACTACCTGGGCCGAGTCGTTTTTCAGCAGGCAAAAACACTCGGGTTTCAAGATGGTTTTATGGTTTCTGCCGCCGTCTTCCTGGTCGCGCTGGTCCCTGCCTGGATTTTGGGTAATTACCGTAAGTTGTCGTAGCGGATACGCTCTCCCCGCCGGTTGTTTAATCCACCCGTGACAACGGGCTCCTCTCGATTTGTCGAACTTCCGCGATCAATATCAGCTTTTTGCTACTAGCCGAGCCAGGTTTTTCTGTGGTAATTATTCGCAGTCAGATAGTTATCAGCTGACTTGCGATACGGGACAGGCTTGTTTATGAGCCTGTCCAAAAAAACCAGGCGTAGCCCGGGGTAAATAATGGCTAGGGATCAGGGATGGCTTAGTCGGGCTTTAGGCCGATGTATGGCTAGGCTCCCTCAAAATCATCAAGTCAGGCTCCACTAAAAATAGTGGATTATCAACTATAGTGCTTGAGAAGGAGTTCGAGCGATGAACTTCAAGTTCGATCAGGATCAGGAGATGATGCGGGATTCAGCTAAGCGTTTGCTGGCTGACCTTTCGCCGTTAAGCGCTGTTCATAAAATTCTGGATTCCGAGGCTTCGTATGATGAGAAGCTGTGGAAGCAGATGGCCGAAGCGGGCTGGCAGGGAACGGCCATTCCCGAAGAATTTGGTGGCGCCGGTCTAGGCTATCTTGAGCTGGCTGTGCTGGCAGAAGAGATGGGTAAATCCTTGGCTTGTGTGCCTTTTGGGTCCTCAATTTACCTCGCCGCAGAATTAATTCTGGCCGGTGGTACGGATCAGCAAAAGAAGGAATACCTTCCTAAACTAGCCAGTGGCGAGCTGATTGCAACCTATGCCTACGCCGAAAAAGGCCGGATCGATACCGGCGATTTGCAGGTGAAGGTAGAAGGCGGCAAGCTGACCGGCGTTAAAGTCCCCGTGGCGGATGGTCTGTGCGCGGATATAGCCATTGTGTCTGCCCGTGATGCCGAGGGCGCATCTCTTTATATCGTGGATCTGAAGGGCCCCGGCGTGACCCGTGAATCCGTAAAGACCATGGATCGTACCCGTAAACAGGCACGACTAAGCTTTAACGGTGCTCCAGCCAAAGCGCTGGGTAAGCTCGGTCAAGCTACCCGTCTGCAATTGCAGACGTTTGATCGTGCTGCGGCGTTATTTTCGTTTGAGCAAGTGGGCGGTGCGCAAGCTGCTTTGGACATGGCTAAGGCCTACTCCATGGAACGGTATGCTTTCGGCCGGCCGATCGGTTCTTTCCAGGCGATCAAACACCGCATGGCGGATATGTTTGTTAAGGTAGAGCTGGCTCGTTCCAACGCTTATTATGCTGCTTGGGCACTGGCCAGTGCACCGGACAAGTTGCCGTTAGCGGCAGCCTATGCCCGTGTCATGGCGATTGATGCTTATGCCTTTGCGGCTCAGGAGAACGTGCAAATCCACGGTGGTATTGGCTTCACCTGGCAGGCAGATCCGCACATGTTTACCAAGCGTTGCAAACATCTGGAAGGCTTGATCGGTGGCGGTATCGCTTGGCGTGACCGTCTGATGTATTGCCTTGAGCAGGAAGCGGCGGCCTAAGGTCGCGAGTTTGATTTAAGGAAATTGGGAGGACGACCCATGGATTTTAATGATTCACCTCAGGAAGCAGCCTTCCGCACCGAAGTGCGTGAATGGTTGTCTAAAAATGCCAAGCCGAAAAGTGAGTCGGGCGGCATGATGTCGATGTTTTCCGAAACCGACGGTGATAACCGCGGTGAAGCGGAATGGGAGATGGTACGCGAGTCTAAAGCTTGGCAAGCCAAGAAAGCGGATGCCGGTTGGGCTTGCATTACCTGGCCAAAGAAGTTTGGTGGCCGTGGCGGCAACATCATGCAGCAGGTCATCTGGAGCCAGGAAGAAGCTAACTACGAGACTCCCGCCAATATTTTTATGATTGGTATTGGTATGGCTGGCCCCACCATCGTAACCCACGGTAATGAAGAGCAGAAACAACGTTACCTGCCGCCCATGTTGCGGGGCGAAGAAGTATGGTGCCAGTTGTTCAGCGAGCCGGGTGCGGGTTCGGATTTGGCTGGCTTGCGTACTCGCTCTGAAAAACAGGGCGATGAGTGGGTTATTAACGGTCAGAAAGTCTGGACCTCGGGCGCTCATTATTGCAGATGGGGCATTTTGGTGACTCGTTCTGACTTCACTGCACCCAAGCATAAGGGTCTGACCTACTTCATCGTTGATATGGAAAGCCCAGGTATCGAGATTCGCCCAATCAAGCAAATGACTGGCGGGGCTAACTTCAACGAAGTGTTCTTCAAGGATGTTCGCATTCCTGACAAGAACCGTCTGGGCGCTGTGGGTAACGGCTGGGCTGTGTCCATCACCACCCTGATGAATGAACGTATGAGTATCGGTGGTGGTGCTGGCATGTTGGGCGGCGATATGGGCTTTGGTCAGATGTTCAAAGCCTTTAACACCTTCTACGTGGATGGCAGGCCGGCACTGAAACACGACGGTGTTCGTCAGAAGCTGGCGGGGTTTATTGCTCGTTTCAAGGCGTTAGAACTGACCGGTCAGCGTACTCTTTCGGCGCTGTCGCAAGGTGCCATGCCTGGCCCAGAAGGTTCCATCATGAAGTTGGAGATGGGCTTGCTGGTTCAAGAAATGGCCGCTTTTATCATGGAAGTGCAGGGTGCTTCGGGTGTGCTCACCGATTCAGCCGAAACGCTGATGGAAGGCATGTGGCAGCAGGCTTATCTGGGCGTACCGGCTATCCGTATTGCCGGTGGTGCCGACGAAGTACAGCGGAACATCATTGGCGAGCGCGTGCTTGGCTTGCCGACCGATATCCGCGTCGACAAAGGTATTCCCTTTAATGAAGTGCCGACCGGTGCAAAAAAAGCTTCTTAGCTTAGGCTAAGGCAAAAAATAGCGCCCCGCGCTTCGGCGTGGGGCGTTTATGTTTGATTGTTCAGTACGTTCGTAATTGAGATTTTGGCGATTCATGGAGGAAACACACATGGCCAAACAAGTGGCTTTGGAACCGGGATATTTTACCGTTCCTGAGGATAGCAACGAATTACCGCGCTTGCTGGCTTCTTATAGCAAATCGGCGGACAAATATTTCTTCCCGCGGCGGCCCCAGTGTCCGATCACCGAAGAGCCAGTAGAGGACGTTCAATTGTCCCCTGAAGGCATTTTGTATTCCTGGACCTACGTGCAAATGCCCTTCATGGGCAGTGCTCAGATGGGTGATGGCAAGGCTCACGGCGTCGGTCAAATTGATCTTCCCGAGGGTGTGCGTATCCAATCCGTGATTCGTGGCAAGATGGGCGATTGGAAAATCGGTATGCCCATGCGGTTGGAACTCATTCCGGTAAAGAAGAAGGGCGAGACGGAATACGTCACCTTCTCCTTTGGCCCCATCAACAAATAAACACTAAGGAGCGTGTGATGTTGGAAGACGTCTATGTCATTGGTGTGGGCATGCATCCGTTTGGTAAGCATGGCGCGAGTAATCGGACGATGTCCTACACGGCTGGAAAAGCCGCGCTGCAGGATGCAGGCATCAAATTCCGCGATGTCGGCTATTTGTATAACGGTTATTTGGGTGGCGATCCCATAGAAGGTGTGGGCTATGCCAAAGATTTAGGTTTGACCGGTGTGCCCGTCGTGCATATCGAAAATGCATCGGCAACTGGTTCCAGCGCCTTCCGCGAGGCCTGCCTACAGGTCGCCGGCGGGGGTGTTGAAGTGGCCATGGCCTTAGGATATGACGATATCGTCCGCATGGGTAAGCGGATGATGCAGACTCATATGGCCGAAGGCCCGAAGGTGGAAGGCATGGTTTTGCCGGCGGCATTTTTCGCCCTGTGGGCGGTTCGTCGCATGCACGAGGCCGGCACTACGATTGAAACCTTTGCCAAAGTTGCGGCCAAGAATTGGAATCATGCTCGGTTCAATCCGATGGCTCAGCGTCAGGCGGATCATGAAGTAACCGTTGAAGAAGTTCTTGCCTCCAGCATGATTGCTTATCCCCATACGTCGATGATGGCTTGCGCTACCGGTGGTGGAGCTGCCTGCGCCATCGTGGCCAATAAGAAATGGGCCAAAAAATTGGCCAATGGCCGGCCGTTGGTACGCGTAACAGCGTCGCAATTGGCTTCAGAGCAATATGTAGATGGCCACATCTTCATGGGTGCGGTGGTCGGACCGTCGGAGTTGACAGCCACAACAACCAAGGCGGCTTACGAACAAGCTGGAGTGGGGCCAAAAGACATCAGCTTTGTGCATGTCCACGACGCCTTCCCTATCGAAGAACTGATGTATTACGAATCGATGGGGTTTGCGGCGCCGGGTGAGGGTGACAAGTTGATTCACGATGGCACCACCGCGTTGGGTGGTCGTTGCCCCTGGTCACCAGATGGTGGCTTGATCGCCCGCGGTCATCCGGGCGGCCCGACTGGCCTGGCTCAGGTGTGGGATAGTACCCTGCAATTGCGCGGTGAAGCCGGTAAGCGTCAGGTGGCCGGCGCAAAAAATGGCTTGGTACATATGATGGGCGCAGGCTCGGTGTGTGCCGTGCACGTGTTATCGCGCGAAAACGCTTAACTCGCGGTCACAGGGAGCAAATAAAGCCGGGCACAGGTGGCTGTGTTCGGCTTTTGTTATTGAGAAAATTCGATTGATGGCGTAATGTTCGCGTCCGCATTCAGGCTGAATGAAAGGTGATCTATGGCTACGATGGATGAGCTTTTCTCCAAAAATCGGCAATGGGCGGCCGGTATGGAAGAGGAATACCCGGGGTTTTTCGCCCAGTTAGCTAAACTGCAAGCGCCAGAATATCTGTGGATAGGTTGCTCGGATTCTCGAGTGCCCGCTAACGAAATTGTCGGGCTGATGCCTGGCGAATTGTTTGTTCATCGTAATGTCGCCAACATGGTGAGTCAGACCGACTTTAATGTGTTATCGGTGCTGCAATACGCCGTTGAAGTGCTCAAAGTTAAACATATTATCGTTTGCGGACATTACGGTTGCGGTGGTGTTCGAACCGCGCTTTCAAAACAAACCTTTGGTTTGATTGATAACTGGTTGCGCGGTATAAAAGACATCTATCACGTTAATCGTCAAAGGTTTGCTCCGCTGTCTTCTGAAGAGGATCGCGTAAATTTGCTTTGTGAATTAAATGTGAAGCGTCAAGTCAAGCACGTATGCCACACCACCATTGTACAGAATGCCTGGCAGCGTCAGCAGCCGCTGGAGGTTCACGGCTGGATTTACGGTATTCATGATGGCTTGCTCAAGGATCTGGGTATAACGATTAAGAGCGAAAAGCAGCTCGATGAGATTTATCAATACGATATGGAGCAATGAATTATCCTCCCTGGTAAAAATCGTTCGGCAGAGAAAGCGTGGCCTTGCCAACGGATGCTTGCAAGTTCAGTACGTTTTAACCAATTTGTATTAATTGGAGTTTACACTCCCTTACTCGCTGGTCTGGGTCCGCTAAGCTAGGGTTTTTTGCCCCGTATCTTTTGATGGCCCGGATAGTCACTAACGGCTGAAAAATTTTCTTATGAGCCTGGAGCTAACCAAGATTCTTACTCAACTGAGCTACCCATTATCGTGGTCGCTGCTGTTGCTTTTGTTGGCGTGGCTGTTTTTCTTAATACGCCGACAGCTGATTGCTTCGCTTTTGATGGTGATGGGGCTGGGTGGGCTTTGGTTGTTTTCCACGCCGATATTTTCTGATGTTTTGTTGCGCAGCCTGGAGAGCCAGCATCCGCCTTTGGCAATGGCCGATGTGCCTCAGGCCGATGCCATCGTCGTGCTGGGTGGGGGCGTCGAGACGACTGTTTTGCCTCGATTGGAGCCAGATATGAACGCCGCTGGCGACCGTGTATGGTATGCCGCAGAGCTCTATCGAGCGGGCAAAGCCCCGCTAGTGATCACTACAGGGGGCAAAATGCCTTGGCTCGACGAGCAACAAACCTCAGCGGAGGCTATTGCCTGGTTTCTTGGCAGATCAGGGGTGCCGCAAGAGGTCATTCTGCTTGAAGGATCAAGTCGCACCACCTGGGAAGACGCCTTGTTTACTGCGCCTTTATTGATGGCGCAGGGTGCTAAAACGGTGCTGCTGGTCACGTCGTCCTGGCATATGCCCAGAGCCCTGTGGACTTTTCAACGGATGGGTATACAAGTCATCGCCGCCCCCACCGATTTTGAAGTTACCGTCATCCGCGATACGTCATTTTTGCGCTGGATGCCGGATGCACGCAAATTGGAAGCCAGTAGTCGTGCCATCAAAGAATATCTGGGCATGATTACTTACCAATTTAAAGAAATTCCTGAAAGGGCTCGTACAAAGGAGAATCCGCAAGGTGAATAGAAAGCGTGCGTTGGTTACCGGTATTACCGGCCAAGATGGAATGTATTTGGCCGAGTTGCTTCTGAATAAGGGCTACGAGGTGCATGGCATCAAGCGGCGAGCCTCCTTGTTTAATACGGACCGTATCGATCATTTATATCAGGATCCGCATATCGAGAAACGGCGCTTAATTCTTCACTATGGTGACATGACCGATGCCACCAACCTGATTCGTATCGTCCAGGAAGTACAGCCGGACGAAATTTACAATCTGGCGGCACAAAGCCATGTTCAGGTGTCTTTTGAAACCCCCGAATACACGGCCAATGCAGATGCCCTCGGCACGTTGCGCCTGCTGGAAGCAATCCGCATCCTTCGCCTGGAGAAAAAAACCCGCTTCTATCAAGCCTCCACGTCGGAGTTGTATGGCAAGGTTCAGACCATACCGCAGAATGAACAAACGCCGTTCTACCCTCGCTCGCCCTATGCGGCCGCTAAATTATACGCTTACTGGATCACGGTTAATTACCGCGAAGCTTACGGTATCTATGCGTGCAACGGCATTTTGTTCAACCACGAATCACCGGTGCGTGGCGAAACCTTCGTCACCCGAAAAATCACTCGCGCCATGACGCGCATTAAGCTGGGATTGCAGGATAAGCTGTACCTCGGCAACATGGATTCCCTGCGTGACTGGGGGCATGCACGTGATTTCTGCGAAGCTCAATGGCTGATATTGCAGCAAAACACAGCGGATGATTTTGTCATTGCCACGGGTGAGCAGCATTCGGTACGGCAATTCGTGGAAGCCTCTGGTCGTGAGCTGGGCATGACGATTGAATGGCGCGGTCAGGGTATCGATGAAGTGGGTGTTGACGCCACCACCGGCAAAGAAATTGTTAGCGTTGATTCGCGCTACTTCCGTCCTACCGAGGTGGAAACTTTGTTGGGCGATGCCTCCAAGGCCAGAAAAATACTAGGCTGGCAGCCAAAAGTTGGATTTGCGGAATTGGTCGCGGAAATGATCCGGGAAGATCTAAAAACTGCAGAACGTGACGAGCTATGTCGACGCGAGGGTTTCCGCCCCTTATCGCATCACGAGTAAGTTATGGCTATGTTCGAGGATGGATACTTTGATTAGCTCAACTGACAGCGCGAATGCCCTGCCCAAAGCGGCCCGGATCTTCGTGGCCGGCCATCGTGGTCTGGTGGGATCCGCCATCGTACGACGGTTACAGCAGGAGGGGTACGATAATCTGTTGCTGCGGACACGTAACGAATTGGATATGACCAATCAGGCTCATGTGGATGCCTTTTTTGATGGCGAGCGGCCGGATTTTGTGTTCATGGCAGCCGCCAAAGTGGGAGGTATCCACGCCAATAATAGCTATCCTGCGGATTTTATCCGTGACAATTTGCTGATTCAGAATAATGTGATTGATGCCGCGTATCGGTGCGGCGTCCGCAAGTTACTGTTCCTGGGGTCATCGTGTATTTATCCCAAGCACGCGCCTCAGCCGATAACCGAAGATAGCCTGCTCACCGGTCCTTTGGAGCCAACCAACGAGTGGTATGCCGTGGCAAAAATTGCGGGCATTAAGATGTGTCAGGCTTACCGACGGCAATATGGGTTTAACACTATTTCTTTGATGCCGACTAATCTTTATGGGCCGGGCGACAATTTTGATTTGCAGAATTCCCACGTCCTGCCCGCCCTACTGCGCAAATTTCACGAAGCGAAGGTGCAAGGATCTAAAGAGGTGGTGATGTGGGGTACCGGTACGCCGCGTCGGGAGTTTCTGCACGTTGATGATTTGGCCGATGCTTGTGTTTACCTCATGCGCCATTACGACGACGAAGCCATTGTCAATGTGGGGGTGGGCGAGGATATAACCATTGCAGAGCTGGCAGAGCTGGTGCGACAAAGTGTCGGTTTTAACGGCCGCATAATCAGCGACACCAGCAAGCCCGACGGCACGCCGCGTAAACTGCTCGACGTATCACGTTTGCATGCCTTGGGCTGGCAAGCCAAAATTGGCTT
>k87-322301_pt1 | contig 12783 bp, 11 predicted proteins | sample MGYA00084030_6733316 | MGnify analysis MGYA00084030 | reverse complement strand
TGGGTCCAGACGATGAGCGCAGCAAGCGCGAGCGCTAGCACTAACAATGGCCGCGCGCCGTGATGGAACAGCTGCGCGGCCATTGCGCGTGCTTGCGCTCGCGCTTGCCGCGTTCATCGTCTGGACCCACCGCAGCAACATCGCGCGCATGCGCGCCGGCAGCGAGGCGCGGCTCGGCCGGCTGTGGCTGCTCGGCCCACGGACGCCGCGCGGGTGACGCGACGGGGCGAGCTGCTGCGGCTCCTCGCGGACGGCGACCTGCACTCCGGCGAGGAGCTGGCGTCCGCGCTCTCGGTCTCGCGCGCTGCGGTCTGGAAGCAGCTGCACCAGCTCGGCGACATCGGCGTCGAGCTGGCCGCGCGGCCCGGGCAGGGCTATCGCCTGGCGCAGCCGCTCGACCTGCTGGACGCCGCGGCCATCCGCCGCGCATTGCCGCAGTGGCCCGCCGACAGGCTGCGGCGCCTCGAGGTGCTCGAGGAAACCGGCTCGACCAGCGACCGCCTGCTGGCCGTGACCGACCTGCCGCCCGGACGCTTCGACGCCTGCCTCGCGGAATTCCAGAGCGCCGGGCGCGGGCGGCGCGGGCGGCACTGGATCGCGCCTTACGCCTCGGGCCTGTGCCTGTCCGTCAACTGGAACTTCCGCGAGGCGCCCTCGGCGCTCTCCGCGCTGTCGCTGGCCGCCGGCGTGGCGGTGCTGCGAGCGCTGTCGCGCCTGGATGTCCCGGGCCTCGCGCTCAAGTGGCCCAACGACGTGGTCCAGGGCGGGCGCAAGCTCGGCGGCGTGCTGATCGACCTGCGCGGCGAGGCCGCGGGCCCGGCCTGCGTCGTGGTCGGGGTCGGCGTCAACGTGCGCCTGCCGCCCGCGACGCTGGCCGCGATCGCCGCCGGCGGTTTCGAGGCCACCGATCTCGCATCGCTCGGCAGCCCGGTTGCGCGCAGCGAGCTGGCGGCGGCGCTGGTCGCGGAACTCGCGCTGATGCTCGAGGAATTCGGCGCGCGCGGCATGGCCGCGTTCGCCGACGAGTGGCGCGCCGCCGATTCGCTGGCGGACCGGCGCGTGCGCGTGCTGCAGGACGGGCTGGCGTTCGAAGGGCTGGCGCGCGGGGTGGATGCGGACGGCGCGCTGCTGGTGGAGGCGCAGGGCGGGCAGCGACGCGTACTGTCCGGCGAAGTCTCGGTGCGAAGCGCATAGAATCTCCCGCATGAGACTGCTGGTCGCCCTGCTGCTGTTCGCGAACATCGCCTGGTACGCCTGGACGCACTGGGTGCAGCGGCCCGGGCCGGCGCCGGCGGCCGCGACCCGGCCCGTTGGGCCGCAACTCGTGCTGGCGCGCGAGGCGCCGCCGGCACCCGCACCGGAGGCGGCAGCGCGCCCGGCTGCGAGCTGCCTGAGCCTTGGCCCGTTCACGGACCTGACCGACGCGGCGCGCGCGGCGACGCTGCTGCGCGAAAGCGAACTCGAGCCGCGCCAGCGCACCAGCGAGGGCATCGTCTGGAAGGGCTACTGGGTCGCGCTCGACGGCCTGCCGGACCGTGCGGCGGCCGACGGCGTCATCGAGCGGCTGCGCCGCTTCGGCATCGGCGACGCCTACGCGATGCCCGGCGACGGCAACCGGATCACGATCTCGCTCGGGCTTTTCAGCGAGCGCCAGCGGGCGCTGCGGCGCATGGACGACGTCAAGGCGCTCGGGCTCGAGCCGCGCGTCTCGGAGCGCGAGCGCGGCGGCACCGTGTACTGGATCGACGTGGACGTCGAGCCCCCCGCGACGCTGCCCGACGCCGCGCGCCTGCACGGCGAGGGCGGCCGCATCCTGCGCCTGGAAGTGCGCGCCTGCGGGACCTAGCCCCCGCCGGGTAGTCTCCCGGCCCAGTCGATCAAGCCGTGGTCCGGATGCTCGCCCGCTCCGGGCCGCGCTCCTCGGGCCATTGCGACCTGAGCCGCGGCACGAGCATCGGCACCTTGCGCCGGTACTCCTCGTACGTTGCGCCATGCTCCACGACCAGGTCGCGCTCCTCGAACTGGATCGCGAGGACGATGTACGCCGTGGTTGCGACCGCAAACAGCAGGTGCGCGAGCGTCATGTGCGGCGTCGCCCAGAACGCGAGCAGGAAGCCGAAGTAGAGCGGATGACGCACGTGACGGTACGGCAGCGGCGTGCGGAACGCGACACGCGTGTACGGCTTGCCGACCAGCGGCAGCGAGACCTGACGCAGCCCGAAAAGGTCGAAGTGGTTGATGAGGAAGGTGACGACGAGCACCGTCGCCCAGCCGACGGCGAACAGTGCCCACAGCACGGTCCGGCCGGCGGCATTGTCGACTGACCAGATCTCGATGCCGATCGGACGCCATTGCCAGAAAAGCAGGAGCAGCGCGAGGCTCGCCGCGAGCACATAGGTCGAACGCTCGATCGTCCAGGGGATGATCTGCGTCCAGCGCTCCTTGAACCAGCGACGCGCCATCACGCTGTGCTGGACCGCGAAGATCGTGAGCAGGAGGCAGTCGATCGCGATTGCGCCGCCAAGACTGCCCGCGAGCGGGCCATCGAGCCGGCGCGGCACGGTGAAGCCGCCGACGAACGCGATCGCGTACAGAAACGTTGCGAGGAAGATCAGGTAGGCAGCGAGTCCGTACCCGAAGAAGAACAGGCGCTTCAGCATGGGAGTCCCTCCGTTCGTGGGCGCAGCGTGCGAGCACCGCGCCGCGCGCGCCATGGGTCCTTTGTCCCGGTTCGGCTAAGATCGCGTACGTGGACCCCGGACAAATGTCCCGGTGAGGCAGATGGCCGCCAGCAAGCCGCTCCGCCAGCACATTCGATACGTGAAAGCCTCGGACGGCTCGCGCCTCGCGTGGGCGGAGGCGGGCGATGGCTCGATCGTCGTCAAGGCGGCCAACTGGCTCACGCACCTCGAGTACGAGTGGGAAAGCCCGGTCTGGCGCCACTGGCTCCGGTTCTTCTCGCAGCACTTCCGCCTGGTGCGCTATGACGAACGCGGATGCGGCATGAGCGAGTGGCGGGATGGAGAGCTCTCCGTCGAGCGCTGGACGGAGGACCTCGAGTCCGTGATCGACGCGACCGGGGCCCGGGAACCGCTGACGCTGCTCGGCATTTCGCAGGGGTCGGTTGCCTGCATCTCGTACGCGATCCGGCACCCGGAGCGCGTGGCACGGCTCATCCTGTATGGGGGCTACGCGCACGGCGCCTACCTGCGCGGCACGACGGAAACGCGCACGACCTACCGCGCGATGACTGAGCTGGCGCGCGCTGCCTGGGGCAGCGACAACGAGACATTTCGCCAGGTGTTCACCTCGCGATTCATTCCAGGCGGCACGCACGAGCAGCTCCGCTGGTTCAACGACCTCTGCCTCAAGACGACGAGCGGCGAGATCGCCGCGCGGCTCTTCGACGCGCGCGCCTCCGTCGACGTCGAGCCGCTGCTTCCGCGGGTGCGCGTGCCGACGCTCGTGCTGCATGTGCGGGACGACCAGGTCGTGCCGGTGTCCGAGGGGCGGCTGCTCGCGACCGCCATCCCGGGCGCGGAGTTCGTGGAGCTTGATTCGCGGAACCACATCCTGCTGGAAGCGGAGCCGGCCTGGCGGCGGTTTCAGGATGCGGTTCTCGCGTTCGTGCGGCCGGAACGGGCCGCGGCCGCGGCGGTCTTCAACGCGCTGTCCGTGCGCGAGCGTCAGGTACTCGCGCTCATGGGAGACGGGCTCAGCAACACCGACATCGCGGAGCGACTCCACATCAGCCAGAAGACGGTCCGCAATCACGCCTCCAACATCTTCGACAAGCTCGGCGTATGGTCCCGCGCGCAGGCGATCGTGTTCGCCCGCGACCGCGGCTTCCGGGCCTGAACCGGCGGGAGCAAGCCGTGCAGGGTGAACCCGCCGCTCCGCTGCTGCGGGACCTGGCCCCCGCCGGGTAGAATGCCGGCCGACGCCGGCGTAGCTCAGCTGGTAGAGCAGTGGTTTTGTAAACCTCAGGTCGGGGGTTCGACTCCCTCCGCCGGCACCACACCCGAACGGGGGACCGCATGGCGCGCATCGCGGTGGGCGGTTTCCAGCACGAGACCAACACCTTCTCGCCGCACCGGACCGGCCTCGCGCAGTTCGTCGAGCCGGATGCCTGGCCGGGGCTGGTGCGCGGCGGCGCGATGCTGGATGCCATCGCCGGCATCAACCTGCCCGCGGCGGGATTCGCGGCGGAGGCCGCCGCGCTCGGGCACCGCCTCGAGCCCCTGCTCTGGTGCTCGGCACAGCCCGCGGGCAAGGTCACGCGCGCGGCCTTCGAATCGATCGCGGTCGAGCTGCTGCAGCGCATCGCCCATGCGCGTGGCTGCGACGCTGTCTACCTCGACCTGCACGGCGCCATGGTCGCCGAGCACCTGGATGACGCCGACGGCGAGCTGCTGCGGCGCGTGCGCGCGGCGATCGGGCCTTCCGTGGCGCTGGTCGCCAGCCTCGATTTCCACGCCAACGTCTCGCCGCTCATGGTGCAGCAGGCGGACGCTCTGGTCGCCTACCGCAGCTACCCGCACGTGGACATGGCCGCGACCGGCGCACGCGCGATGGAAGCGCTCGCCACCATCCTGCGCCGGCCCGTGACCGCGCGCGTGCACCGGCCGCTGCCTTACCTGATGCCGCTGACCTCGCAGTGCACGCTCATCGAACCACTCGCTTCGTTGATGCCGCGTGCGGCCGCGCTCGAGCGCGGTTCCTCCGTCTCGCTGTGCTTCACGCCCGGCTTCCCGCTCGCCGACGTGCCCGAGTGCGGGCCGGTGGTGTTCGGGTCGGGCCACGACGGCCCCGCGCTCGCGCGGTCGGCGGATGCGCTCTACCGCGAGATTCTGGCGCGTGAAAGCGAGTTCGCGCTCGACCTGGTGTCCATCGAGGCCGCGATCGCAGCGGCGCGGGCGTTGCCGTCGAAAGCGCGGGGCCCGCTGATCCTCGCGGATACGCAGGACAACCCGGGTGCCGGCGGCAACGCGAACACCACGTCGCTGCTCAAGGCGCTGGTCGCGGCCGGCTTGCCCGGCACGGTCGCCGGCGTGTTCTGGGATCCCGCCGCCGCGGCGGCGGCGCATGGCGCGGGGCAGGGCGCGAGCCTCGAGCTGGCGCTGGGAGCAAACTGCGATGTTCCGGGCGAGACGCCGCTCGTCGCCCGCATGAAAGTACTCGCGCTCGGCGACGGGCGCTTCACGGGCACCGGGCCCTTCTACCTGGGCGGACGATTCGAGCTCGGCCCCATGGCGCGCCTGGAAATCGGCGGGGTCGAGGTGGTGGTGGCCAGCCGCAAGCAGCAGGCGGCCGATCAGGCCATGTTCCGACACCTCGGCTGTGAGCCGGCCGCGGCACGCGTCCTGATGCTGAAGAGCTCGGTGCACTTCCGGGCGGACTTCGGGCCGATCGCCCACCGGGTACTGGTGGTCGAGGCCCCGGGACCCAATGTGGCCGATCCGGGCCGCCTGCCGTTCACGAAGCTGCCGCCCGAGCGCCGGCTGCGGCCGCGGCGCGGCTGACCGCCGACGCCCCCACGAACCCGGTAAACTGCGCCCATGCGCAAGATCCTGGTCGCGATCGACGGTTCTGACACTTCCCTGCGGGCGCTCGATTTCGCCCTGCAGCAGGCGCGTCTCGCGCCCGCGGCGGAGCTGCACGTGCTGACCGTGCAGCCGCTCGCCAGCACCTACACGGCCTGGGAGATCTACGTGTCGGCCGAGAAGCTGCGCGAGATCTCGACCACGCGCGCGCGCGGAATCCTGGACGCGGCGGCGGGACGGCTGAAGGCCTCCGCCAGCAAGTACGCGCTCGAGCAGCTCGAGGGCGACCCGGCCGAGACCATCGCGGCGCGCGCCGCGGAACTCGGCTGCGAGTCCATCACCATGGGCACGCGCGGCGCCGGCCAGATGAGTGTGCTGGTGATGGGTTCCGTTGCGCAGCGCGTGGTGTACCACGCGACCGTCCCGGTCACGCTCGTCAAGTAACCGCTGGGCTCACCCGCCGGCTGCGGGGCTCACTTGCCGTAGACCTGCTCCGGCAGCCACAGCGCGATTTCCGGGTACACGATCACGAGCACGAGCCCGAGCAGCATCAGCAGCACGAACGGGATGATCGACCGGTAGATGTCGATCAGCGTGACTTCCTTCGGCGACATGGCGCGCATCAGGAACAGGTTGTAGCCGAAGGGCGGCGTCATGTAGGCGATCTGGCAGGTGATCGTGTAGAGCACGCCGTACCAGATCGGGTTGAAGCCGAGCGCGATGATCAGCGGCACGTACAGCGGCGCGACGATGATGAGCATCGCCGTGTCGTCCAGGAAAGTGCCCATCACGATGTAGCTCAGCTGCATCAGCACCAGCACCTGCCACGGCTCCAGCCCCCACTTCTCGAGGAACAGCGTCTCGATCGCATTGACGGCGCCCAGGCCGTCGAACACCGCGCCGAAGGCGAGCGCCGCCAGGATGATCCACATGAACATGGCGCTGACGGCCAGGCTCTTGCGCAGCGTGTCCTCCATGACCTTGCGCGTGATGCGGCCCTTGTACCAGGCGACCAGCGTGGCCGTGAACGCGCCGACGGCCGAGGACTCCACCATGCTCGTCACGCCCATGACGAACAGCCCGGTCATGGAGAAGATGATGATGAGCGGCAGGATCCCCGCCTTGAGCAGGCCAAATTTCTCGCGCCAGGTGATCTGCGCCCGTTCCTCGGCCGGCAGCGCCGGCCCGAGCTTCGGCTGCAGGTAGCAGCGGATGAGGATGTACAGGATGAAGATCGCCGCGAACAGCAGCCCCGGCCCGACCCCCGCCAGCCACAGCTGGCCCACGGGCTGGCGCGCGATCATGGCGTAGAGCACCAGCACGACCGAGGGCGGGATCATGATCCCGAGCGTGCTGCCGGCCTGGATCACGCCGGTCACCATGATCTTGTCGTAGCCGCGCTTCAGCAGCTCCGGCATCGCGATGGTGGCGCCGATCGCGAGGCCGGCGACCGAGAGGCCGTTCATGGCCGAGATCGCGACCATCAGCAGGATCGTGCCGACGGCGAGCCCGCCGCGCATCGGCCCGGTCCAGACGTGGAACATGCGGTACAGGTCGTCGGCGATGCCGGACTCCGACAGCATGTAGCCCATGTAGACGAACATGGGCAGGGTCAGCATCGGGTACCAGTTCAGCAGCGTGATGGTCGAGGCGAACGGCATCTCGACCGCGCCTTCGCCCCACAGCGCGAGCGCGAACACGGTGGCGATGAAGCCGATGACCCCGAACACCCGCTGCCCGGTGAGCAGCAGCAGCATGAACGTCGCGAACATCAGGATCGCGATCGCCTCGTAGCTCATTCCATCTCCCGCCCGCTGACCCTGGCGATGTCCCGGCAGAAGATCGCGATCGCCTGCAGCAGCATGAGCGCGATGCCGACCGTCATGATGATCTTGATCGGCGCCATGGGCGGCGCCCAGGCGGAATAGTTGGTCTGGCCGTACTTGAGCGAGTAGGCGCTGCTCGCCCAGCCGCCGTACACCATGTAGACCAGGTAGAAGACCAGGCAGAAGGCCGTGATCGAATCCACGAAGGAGCGCGTCTTCACGGCCCAGCGCTCGTAGACCACGTCCATGCGCACGTGCGCATCGATCTGCAGCGAGTAGCCGCCGCCCAGGATGTAGTAGGCGGCCATCATGAACTGCGCCATCTCGATGATCCACACGAACGGGACGTTGAAGACGTACCGCGTGATGGAGGCGAACAGCAGCAGCCCCATCATGGCGAGCGCGAGGTACATGACGTAGAAGCCGATGACGCGGTTCACCGCGTCCACGGCCCGGACGAAAGCCCGGATCGGGCCCGGCATCCTCCTTCCCCGGCCCGGAACGCCGTGGCCGGGGAAGGACTCCTCAGACTGCACTGCCGCCCCGAACTCAGCCGTAGCGGTACGGCGGGCCGGCCTTCGCCATCACTTCGTTGTAGTCCTTGAAGATCTGCACGACCTTGGCGCAGCGGGGACTGGTCGCGGCGATCTCGTCCCAGAACTTGTGCGCCTCGGCCTCGACTTTCGCCCAGTCAGCCGCGGGGATGGTCGTCAGCTTCATCTTCGGGCCCTTGACGCGCAGGTCCGCCTCGCCGGCCCAGTACCAGTGCTGCCGGTAGTAGTGCGAGCTGTCGATGCAGAGCTTGAACAGCTCCTGCAGGTGCGGCGGCACCTTTTCCCAGGACTTGGTGTTGGCGAAATACGAGCCGATCCAGGCGCCGGAGATGTTGTTGGTCAGGAACCAGGGCGTCACGTCGGCCCAGCCGACCGTGTAGTCCTCGGTGATGCCGGACCAGCAGATGCCGTCGAGCTCGCCGGTCTGGATCGCGACCTGCACGTCGCCCCAGGGCAGGGTGACCGGCACCACGCCGAACCGCGTCAGGAACTTGCCCGCGGTCGGGAACGTGAATACCCGCAGGCCCTTCAGGTCCGCGAGCTTGTTGATCGGCTTCACGGTGTTGAAATGGCACGGGTCCCACGAGCCGGAGCTGAGCCAGGTCACGCCCTCGACCTCGTCGTAGGCCTCCTTCCAGATCTCGTTCAGGCCGTACTTGTGGAACAGCGCCGGGACGTCGAGGCTGTAGCGCGTGGCGAACGGGAAGTACCCGCCGAACACGCGGATGTCGGTCGGCGCCGCGATCGAGTCGTCGTCGCTCTGCACGGCGTCGATCGTGCCCGCCTGCATCGCGCGGAACAGCTCTCCGGTCGGGACCAGCTGGTCGGCGAAATACAGCTCGATCACCATCTCGCCGTTGGCGGCCTTGTTGAAGGCCTCGATCGACGGCTTGATCACGTGCTCCGCGAGCGCCGGGCCCGCGTAGGTCTGCAGGCGCCACTTGATCGTCGTCTTCTTGGCGGTCGAGACGGCCGGTCCGCCTTCGCCCTCCTTCTTGCCGCAGGCGGCCAGCGCCGCCGCCGATGCCGCGGCAGCGCCCAGCGCCGCCTTCTTCAGGAATGTTCTCCGCTGCATTTGATTCTCCTTATTGGGAGTGCAGTCCTGCGCATGCAGGGCGGCGATCCCCCCGGGTCGCAATACTTCCGGATTCTCACACTTAGGCGCGACCGCATCAATCGGTGGTTGCTACGGATGGGCGCAGGCGTGCCGGATTTTCGCTAGAGTTGTCGCTGCGCCTGCGGCAAATACCTAGGCCGCCGGCCGGGGCAAAAGGACGATAATCGGCCACTTCGCGCCGCGCGGACGCGGTGCCGCGTGGCGCCATACGGGAGGCCCGGGATGGATCCGAGGAAGGTGAAGAGCGTCGCCGACGCCCAGGCGATCGTCGCCGAGCGCGGGCTCTCGCACGTCAAGGTCGGCGCATTCGACATCGACGGCGTGTTGCGCGGCAAGTACCTGTCGCGCGCCAAGTTCGAGTCCGCGCTCGAGAGCGGCTTCGGCTTCTGCGACGTCGTGCTCGGCTGGGACAGCAAGGACCAGCTCTACGACAACGTGAAGTTCACGGGCTGGCACACCGGCTACCCGGACGCGAATGTCCGCGTGCTGCCCGAATCCTGCCGGCCGCTGCCCTGGGAAGAGCCCGTGCTGTTCTTCCTCGGCGAATTCACCGGCAAGGGCGAGGCCATCTGTCCGCGCGGACTGCTGCGGCGCGTGCTGGAGCGCGGCGATAAGAAGCTGGGGCTCTCGCCGTATGCGGGTTTCGAGTATGAGTTCTTCGTGTTCGCGGAGACGCCCGATTCGGTGCGGGAAAAGGGGTACCGCGACCTGCGCCCGATCGCGCCGGATTACTTCGGCTACTCGGTGATCCGCAACAGCGTCTGGAGCGACTTCTACCGCGAGCTGCTGGACAGCTGTGAGCGCATGGACCTGCCGATCGAGGGCCTGCACGAGGAGACGGGACCCGGCGTGATCGAGGCCGCGATCGCCGTGGACAAGGGCCTGGCGGCGGCCGACAAGGCAGCGCTGTTCAAGACTTTCGCCAAGGTGATCGCCCAGCGGCGCGGACTCATGGCGACCTTCATGGCGAAATGGTCCGGCGACTGGCCGGGCCAGAGCGGGCACATCCACCTGTCGCTCAAGGATGGCAGCGGCAAGCCCGTGTTCCACGATCCCTCGAAGCCCCATTCGATGAGCGACCAGCAGCGCTGGTTCGTCGGCGGGCAGCAGCAGCTGATGCCGGAGCTGCTGGCCATGATCGCGCCGACCGTGAATTCCTACCGGCGCCTGATCCCCGGGTTCTGGGCGCCGACGGACTCCGCCTGGAGTTGCGACAACCGCACCACCGCGCTGCGCGTGATCGAGGGCTCGCCGAAGTCGCAGCGCGTGGAGTACCGCATCGCGGCGGCGGACGCGAACCCCTACATCATCCTGTCGGCCGCGCTCGCCTCCGGTTACTGGGGCATCGAGAACCGCGTCGAGCCCGAGCCCATGGTCGAGGGCAACGCCTATGACAAGAAGCTGCCGGAGCGCCTGGCGCTGCCGCGGACGCTGTGGGACTCGGCCCAGCGCCTGAAGTCGTCGAAGATGGCGCGCGACTGGTTCGGCGACGCGTTCGTCGAGCATTTCGCCGCAACGCGCGAGTGGGAAGAGCGCGAGTTCCGCCGCCACATCACCGACTGGGAGCTGGCCCGCTACTTCGAGATCATCTGATGACGCAGAAAACGATCAGTCCCGTGGATGGCTCGGTGTACTGCGAGCGCGAGCTCGCCGCCGATGCCGCGGTGCAGGCAGCGCTAACCGCGGCGCGCCGTGCGCAGGCCGCCTGGCGGAGCACCCCGGTCGCCGACCGCGTCCGCATCCTGTCCGCCTTCTGCGACCGCTTCGAGGCCGCGGGGACCGACATCGCGCTCGAACTGACCTGGCAGATGGGCCGGCCGATCCGTTATTCGCCGAGCGAGGTGCGCGGCACGCTCGAGCGCGCGCGCCACATGATCGGGATCGCGGCGGACTCGCTGGCGGACGTGGATCCGGGCCCGAAACCGGGCTTCCGCCGCTTCGTGCGGCGCGAGCCGCTGGGCGTCGTGTTCACGGTCGCGGCCTGGAATTACCCCTACCTGATCGCGGTCAACAGCGTGGTGCCCGCGCTGATGGCCGGTAACGCGGTGCTGCTCAAGCATTCCGCGCAGACGCCGCTCTGCGCCGAGCGCTTCGAGACCTGCCTGCGCGACGCCGGCCTGCCCGAGGGCCTGTTCCGCGCGCTGCACCTGTCGCATGCGCAGACCACGCGCCTGATCGGCGACCCGCAGGTGGACTTCGTCGCCTTCACCGGCTCGGTGGACGGCGGTCATGCGGTGCAGCAGGCCGCGGCCGCGCGCTTCATCGGTAGCGGTCTCGAGCTCGGCGGCTGCGACCCGGCCTACGTGCGCGAGGACGCCGACCTCGCGCATGCGGTCGAGAACCTGGTGGACGGCGCGTTTTTCAACAGCGGGCAATCCTGCTGCGGCATCCAGCGCATCTACGTGCACCGCAGGCGGTACGACGATTTCGTCGCGGGTGCGATCGGGCTGACGCGCAAGTACCTGCTCGGCGACCCGACCGATCCCGCGACCACGCTCGGGCCGGTGGTGCGCACCGCGGCCGCCGACCACGTCCGCGCGCAGGTCGATGCGAGCATCGCGGCCGGCGCCAGGCCCGCGCTCACCGAGCGCGAGTTCCCGGCGAGCCGCGCGGGCACGCCCTACCTCGCGCCGCAGATCCTGCTGGACGTGAATCATGCGATGCCGGCGATGCGCGAGGAGATCTTCGGCCCGGTCGCCGGCATCATGCCGGTCGCGGGCGACGACGAGGCCGTGCGCCTCATGAACGACAGCGCATTCGGCCTGACCGCGGCGGTGTGGACCAAGGACCCGGAGGCCGCGCTCGCCATCGGCAGCCGGATCGAGACCGGCACCTTCTTCATGAACCGCTGCGATTACCTCGACCCGGCGCTGGCCTGGGTCGGCGTCAAGGACTCGGGGCGCGGCTGCACGCTGTCGCGCGTCGGCTACGAGCACCTGACGCGCCCGAAGTCCTTCCACCTTCGCCTGGAGACCTGACATGACAGCGCTGCGGGGCAACTGGAACTACCCCACCCGGATCCTGTTCGGCGCCGGCAACCTGAAGAAGCTGCCGCAGGCCTGCGCCTCGCTCGGCATGAAGCGGCCGCTGCTGGTGACCGACCCGGGACTCGCCGCGCTGCCGATGGTCGCGAACGCGGTAGCGTACTGCCGCGAGGCCGGGATGCAGGTGGCGGTTTTCTCTGACGTGCGTCCGAACCCGGTCGAACAGAACGTGATCGACGGCGTGCGCGCGTTCCGCGAGGGCGGGCATGACGGCGTGATCGCGATGGGCGGCGGCAGCGGACTCGACGCCGCCAAGGCGATCGCGCTGATGGCGGGGCAGAAGCGCCCGATCTGGGATTTCGAGGACCGCGAGGACTGGTACACGCGCGTGGATGAGGCCGGCATGGCGCCGGTCGTCGCCATCCCGACCACCGCGGGCACGGGCTCCGAAGTCGGCCGCGCCTCGGTGATCACCGACCTGCGCGACCACACCAAGAAGATCATCTTCCATCCGAAGATGATGCCAGGCGTCGTCATCGCCGACCCCGAATTGACGCTCGGCCTGCCGCCGAAGGTGACGGCCGCCACCGGCATGGACGCGCTCTCGCACTGCCTCGAGGCTTACTGCGCGCCGAGTTACCACCCGATGGCCGAGGGCATCGCGGTCGAGGGCATGCGGCTGATCCACGACTTCCTGCCGAAGGCGGTCGCCGACGGGCGCGACCTCGAGGCGCGCTCGCACATGCTGATCGCCTCGTC
>k87-207118_pt1 | contig 12807 bp, 14 predicted proteins | sample MGYA00084030_6733316 | MGnify analysis MGYA00084030 | reverse complement strand
TCATTGAATATTTCGAATTCATTCGTTGAGCAACCCTGATCTCTGTGATTGCGCGCAATAATATTTATGTTAATTTGCCTATGTTGCAGGTAATATTTTTTGCCTTCACAATAAATATAGGCCTGATAAATCGGGTTTATGGTTACAAGTTTTTATTTTAATTATTACTCGGCATGTATTTGTAACAAGTTGTAACGGAAGCTAAGAAAGGTGTTGCTTTAATAAATTACGCTCCGTAGAATCCAAGTCGAAATAACGTAATACTTTACTTGTTTATAAAAGTCGTTTGATAAAGGGCATACCTGACTGAAAAGCAGGGACGCAAAATTACCGGTCTAAGGGGAAAACCTATGATAGCGGGATCGCCAAAAAACTTTAGGTGGTATCAGTACTCCTCATTGTGGCTTTCTGTCAGAGTTGAGCGAATATTGACACTAAAAAATACAGTGGTTGATTTGATGTTTACTCATCAATACTTGGGTATTTTTAGCTGTCATACGTTCTTCTTCCCGTTATATCCCATATTCCCTTCGTCTGATTTTCCTTTGTCTTCTCAAGGATTATGCCGTTTTTACGATCAAATAAGCTGAGTTTACTTGATCGTTACTTTTGCAGTGCTGCTGTGTATTGTCAAACGTGTTTTGTATTTGCCTTGAAACTAAAGTAAAGACAGGGGGATGCGTTCACGCGCATAAAAAATAATGAATGAAGAACGGAAATGGGATCGTAATACGATGGTTGATCGGCGTAATAGTTTTTTTTCTGAAGATTATGTTATTGGCATATTGATGGAGCTATCGTCCGATCAGGAGTTCGTAAAAATATCACACCCTGAAAATGGTGAGCTTTGGGTTAGCCCAAGGAAGGGTAGATATATCTCTAAAGTTACCGATGCAGGAGTGTTTTTTCAAGCGCAGAGGTCTTTATTTTCAGTAACCGTGATGCAGGAAAAATTTCCGCCTGTACTTGATGTGCGCCGCATGGAAGATCTGTTGTGGGAGGCTGCATTGCAGGCATCCCAGGGACGCCTAATCGACGGGTTGCGAAAATATGATGTTGGGCAGTTTGCCCGTTGGCCTAATTTGACAAGTGTTACCCTTACCCCCAATGCAATGCGTATTTGTGCGTTATTGTCCCGTTTCCCAAGCGGAATTTTTCTGAGCCAGGTTATTCTCAATATCGAAGAAGCTGAAATTAATTCGGTATGTAGTGCTGCACAGGTTATCGGAATTGTTAAATTGCTGAATAGAAAATTTGAAATTGATTCGGAAGAGATTGCAATTGCAGAGTCAAAAAAACAGACTGTGATTGCATCGAATGAGGGGAAATTTTTTGATCGTCTATTTGCGAAACTGAGTTCGTTATAGGGGTCGGGAAGAGGGAGAAAATCATGGAAAGAAAAATTATCTTTACCGGACCAGTAGGCTCAGGAAAAACAACAGCGATTGGAGTTGTTAGCGATATTGACGTGGTTAAGTCTGAGGCCAAGGCTACTGACGAGGTGGCTCAGCGCAAGTCTACAACTACTGTAGCAATGGACTACGGCATACTGAACCTTGAGGGCGGTGAATCGTTACACTTGTATGGCACGCCTGGTCAGGATCGCTTCAGTTTCATGTGGGATATTCTGTGTAAGGGTGGAATGGGGCTGGTCGTTATGCTGGACAGTGCCCGCCCCGAACCACTTGCCGATCTTGATTTTTATCTTGAATCATTTAAACAGTTCATTAAGGATTGTGGTTGCCATCCCCCTGTCATTGTTGGTGTCACCCGAATGGATATTGAGGGCAGTGGTCTGGGCTTGCATCATTATGCAGAACGACTGAGTGCCAAGGGTATGGCTATTCCGGTTTTTGAAGTTGATGCAAGGGAACGCAAAGATGTGAAGCGATTATTGCAGACAATGCTGGCATTGCTGGATCCTACGACAACGAGATAATTCCATGAATCCTCACATGCAGGCAAATGCGAATACTTTCTCATCAGACAAGCTGTTGGTGACACATGGCTTGGGTGTTGGTTTTGGCGAGCGCGTTATCTTGAGTGAAGTGGATTTGGCGGTGCCGGAACGAGGCGTAGTTGTGTTGATGGGGCCAGCCGGTACCGGAAAATCGACATTGCTGCGAACACTTGCAGGATTGAGCGCGGCAAACCCGACTTTCCGTAGCTGGGGCACTGTGACATATCAGGGGGAGCCTCTGGGAGATCAGCCTATGCCTGCTCTGGTAGGGCAAAGTGCGCGTTTGATGATGTCTACCGTGTTTGAAAATCTGGTCTGCAATCTGCCTGACAGGCGCAAATTGACCAAAGCTCAACAGGGTGTGATTGCACGTGATCTGTTGGAGCAGGATAAGTTGCCTGAGCTTGTTGATTTGCTGGAGGAGCAGGTGGTGCAACTCCCTTTAGCGTTACAGCGACATCTCGCAGTGATACGTCTTGTGGTAACCGACCCTGCATTGCTATGCGTGGATGAGCCGACGACAGGCTTGAGCGACGTAGAAAGCGAGCGTCTGCTCACGCATTTGCGTGAAGAAGCCAAAAGGCGCGCTATTCTGGTGGTGCTTCACAATCAGAAGCAGGCCAGATTTATTGGTGGCGAGCTTATCTTGTTGGCAGGGGGGAGGGTGCAGGAGCAACAAAGCATTCCGCAATTTCTGGATTCACCCTGTTCCAAGGTGGCGCAAGACTTTATTCGTAGCGGCATTTGCACAGTTGCAAGCCCGGATGCAAAGGTTGAAGAAATTGATGAGCTGATAGATCCCCCCCCTCCTCTTCCTGAAGCTGCATTGAATTACACCAGCGATGCACTTGGTCCTCGCGGCTTTATGTGGCTAAAGAAAGGCATTCTGGCAGGTACGCCGCAACCGGGTGTGGTGCTGGATGTTGATTACGATATGAAAGCGTTGAAACGGGTGGGCGTGACCAAACTGATTACTCTGACTGAAACCGATCTTGATCAGGATTTGCTGCGTTCATATGAGATAAGCAATATCTGGGAGCCTATGCCCGATATGTCTCCTCCCACACTGGAGCAGAGTATCAGATTGTGCGAGGCTATTCAGCAGTTGATCAAGCAGCGAGAAGTGGTTGCTGTTCATTGTCGTGCAGGTCATGGCAGAACAGGAACTTTGCTGGCGCTCTACCTGATCTGGGAGGGGCAGTCGGCCATGCAGGCGCTGGAAAGTGCTCGACGCATCGAGCCACGCTGGATACAGTCAAAAGAACAGGAAGATTTTCTAATCGAATTCGCAGCAGCCATCGCGAATCATGCGCCTTCAATTTAGGATGCGCATGAATTGGCAAAGAAAAATGACCCTGACAAGGGGTAAATTAACTAAAAAAAGGGGTAATAAACATGAGCAAAATTGACGCCGCATTGCAAAAAGCCATCGCTTCCGTTCCTGAGTGCGTTGCAGCAGGTTTTGTTGATATGTCCAGCGGGATGCTGCTGGGCATTAAAACAGTGGATTCGCACCCAGCCGAAGTTATGGATCTTTTGGCTGCCGCTACAACAGACCTTTTTCAGGGCGCAAGCGTGACGATGATTGAAAATGTATTCAAGAAAGCACGCGGACTGAAGGAAAATACACAGCATTATTTTCAGGAAATTATCGTAAACAGCGATAACCTGATTCACGTGTTTATTCGCACCAAAAACCAGAATCAAGTAATGACTTATGTGTGCCGCAAATCAGCCAATCTGGGTATGGTGGTGACTAAGGCACGTGCTTGTATGCCTGAGATTGAAGCAGCACTTTGATAAGATAAGTGTTACTCCTGCTGTAAGTATGGTGGTCGGATAAATTCTGGTATATTGCTTCAATTACAACAGCTTCTGTTATGGGAGACTGTTGAATAGATGATAAGTAGCGATTTTCAGAAAGCTTACAGAGGGTTAAATTTAAAATGGAAGAACAAAAATTATCAGCCATTCGGTCAGCTTTGCGGGGTTTGAATGCGCTTTCAGTTGAAATAGAAGCATCAGCAGCAATTTCCGGTGATGGTTTTGTCATTGCCAGTGTACTCGGGTCATCTGTCAATGCGGAGCGCTTTGGTGCCATGTGTGCTTCATTGCTTGCGCTTGCAGATCGTGCTGCACAGGAAATTAAACTAGGCGACTTGAAGCAGGTTGTACTGGTGGGCGAAACTGGGTCGATGTTGCTGGTGCAGGCCGGTCCGGATGCAGTACTGGTGGTTTCTGCACGAGCAGCCTTGAATCTGGGGCGTTTATTTATCGATGCTGCAAAAGTTGCTGAAAAAATTCGTGATCTGATCGCATAAGGTTATTTGTATGCAAGCATGATCAGGCGCGATTGTATCGCGCTTTTTTTTTGGGAAAATTTAAAATATATGCCTAAAATAAGTTACAAAGATCAGTGTGTTAATACGCTGGATGGGGAAAAAATGCTGGATGCTTTTTTGCGCCAGGGTATAAGCATACCGTTCTCATGCAGGGATGGTGTGTGTCACAGCTGCAAGCAGATTGCCGTTGAGGGCAGCATCCCTGTTGCAGCGCAAAAGGGGCTGACAAGCGCGCAGTGTGAACAGGGATATTTCCTGCCGTGTAGCTGCATACCTACTGAAGATATGGTCATCATGCCGCCTCAGGATGCAAAGTTTTATGTTGCCACGATCGTGCAAGGGAAAGAAATGCTGGCTCCGGATATTTACAAGCTGTTACTTGAGCCAACACTGGCCCAGTCATGCCAGTCTGGGCAATATATATGTGTGCGAAATACAGATGGCGAAGAACGCAGTTTTGCTATTGTTAATCAGCCGGCTGATGACTTCTTTTTGGAAATCCATGTGAGCAGGGGGGCAGGTGACAGCTTCTCTAGCTGGGTATTCGAGAAGCTTGAAATTGAGGGTGAGCTTGAAATCCAGGGGCCCTATGAAGAGGCGCCAACCAAGTTGAACGAGCCACGGGAAATGCCTTCGTCAATTTCCTATGATGGACCCAATCGGCGCAAGGATCCACCTCCCGATATGGAGTTGTGGGCAGCGTTGCAGGAGGGCAAGCTGATGCTGGGGGTATTGCAGGACTTTTATGGCCGTGTGTATAAGGATGATCTGCTATCCCCGTATTTTCATGGCATCACCATGCAGCGTTCGATAGAAAAAGTGTACTCCTTTTTCCAGCAGGTAATGACCGGGCAGAAATGCTACTTCGGAGACCGTCCCAGAAACGCCCATCACTGGATGGTTATCTCGGAGGAAACTTATCAATATCGTGAAGAATTGATGATCGAATGTCTGCGCAGGGCCGGGTTGTCAGAGGAAATGGTCAAGCGCTGGATAGCAATAGAGAATCACTATAAACATATGATCGTCAAGTCGGCGCCATGGAAAAAAATGGTGGGTGGCGTTGAATTGCCGCTGGACGGATTTGGTGATTTGGTCATGGATGTGGGCGCCATGTGTGATGGATGTGGAAGGGTGGTAGAAGTGGGTGAAACGGTACGTTATCACTTGCGCTTGGGTACGGTGTATTGCGCTTTGTGCAATGGTCAGGTCGCTGTGGCATGAGCAGCCTGGATACCCTCACAGGGTTTTTCGATCGGTCTGGCTGTTGGCATACAGCGAGTAAACTTACCGCAGATTTGGCGGGCGAAAGACCGCTTACCGCCATTTGGATCAATCTTGCTCGCTTCAAGAAAATCAATGAATCATTCGGGCATGCGAGGGGTGATGAGTTTATCAGGGTGCTCGCTTTACGTATACGCAAGCGGATAAATGGACGAGCAGAATTATCCAGAGTGAGTGGAGATGAATTTGTTATCCTCGTCCCCAAATGTAACCGATTTCAGGCACAGCATCTTGCTGGCGAGTTGGTCAATACGGTCGAAGAACAGGTCGTCATTGATGGAATGACACTACGCCCAACCGCCAGTGTTGGCATAGCGATAATTGATGTCGGCGAAAACTCGTCTAAACTACTCGAGTCAGCGGAGCGCGCCATGTTTATCTCCAAATTTAAAGGGGGAGGTATTATTTGTTCGGGGGAGGAGTCAGCTTCAACGAATCTCAGTATGGTGCTTGCGCGAGAAGAGTTTTCGATTGAAAGCAGTCTTCATACTGCACTTGAAATCGGAGGATTGAGCCTGCACTACCAGCCTATCATTCACAAGAACGGCCATGTCGAAGCGGTGGAAGCGCTCATGCGCTGCTCGCTAGATGGTGGAAACATCCAGCCTGATAAATTCATTCCCGTTGCAGAGAAGACAGGTCTCATCACTCGTCTCGGTGAATGGAGCCTATTACAGGGGGCAATGTATGCACGCCGCTTGCATGATGCCGGATATAACACAAAAGTCGCCATCAATATCTCGCGCGCCCAGTTAGTCTCGCCGAAATTTACACAAGCGCTTCACGCTGCACTACTCTGCTCCAACGTCAAGCCAGAGCTTATAGAATTGGAACTAACAGAGTCGCTGTTCATGGATATTTCCGATACGGTTCAGAAGAACCTGAAGAATGTCATCGCCGTGGGTGTTGGTCTGTCCATAGACGATTTCGGTACCGGCTTTTCTTGTTTGGCGAATCTGAAAGATATTCCGGCCAAAAAGCTCAAATTGGATCGTGCTTTCGTCACTGTACTACCCGAAGATCGCCGTGCCCTGTCCATCGTTAGAGCGATGACTCAACTTGGACACGAATTGGGCATGACCATCGTAGCCGAAGGGTGTGAAACACAAGAGCAGATGGATGCCTTGTTTGATGCTGGTGTGGACGCTATTCAAGGATTTTTTTGCGCAAGACCGATGCCGGAGGAGGCGTTTCTTTCATGGCTGCTACTAAGGAATGCAAAATGAATATTACCCTGCAAGATTACAGTCCAACTGCAGTAGACAGTCTATTCGAACGCTCAATTATTGATATCGACATTCCTCCCTGTCCGGCTATCCTGAATCGTTTTATGGTAGAGGCGGGAAAAAATGAACCGAATTACAATCTTCTAACTAACATTATAGAAGCCGATGTTGCCATCTCGGCCAGCTTGATTAAAACCGCCAATTCTCCTTTTTTTGGTATGCGTCAGCGTGTTCGCTCGGTGAAAGAAGCACTTACAGTACTCGGCCTGAAAACTTCCAGCCGAGCCGTGGCAGGTATCATTCTGCGCAACTCCTTTCCAAACATGCCGACCCTGGAACGTTTCTGGGATTCATCCACGCGCATTGCACGCCTTTCTGGCTGGCTTGCAAAACATTACGCAATTTCGGGACTTTTGTCTGAGGATGCTTATACCTTTGGATTGTTCCGCGACTGCGGAATACCGGTGCTGATCAAACGCTTTCCACAGTACAATAATGTGCTGATAACGGCCAACCGCGATGCCGAGCGCAGCTTCATTGAAGTGGAAGATGCTGAATTGCCAACCAACCACGCCATGCTGGGTTGTATACTCGCGCAAAGCTGGTGGTTGCCGGAAGAAATTTTTCTTGCCATCCGAAACCATCATGAGCTTGCAGCACTTGTGGATGATAATTCAGAGCTTCCCTTGTTAAGCCGCAAACTCATCGCGATATCTCAGCTCGCAGAACACATCGTGCAGCACCAACTCGGGCTGAGCCTCACTCAGGAGTGGCCGAAACTGGGTGATGCATGTCTGAAACTGATGGGTACCAATGAGGTGCAGCTCGATGCGTTGTATTCCGAAGTGGCACACACAGTGATTATTGAAGAATAGCATCTGCAGGCGGTGGACAAATGATACCAGTATTATGTTCGGCATTAAGCTACATTACTATTTAAGGAGCACTACATGTTTTTTGGCGTATCCCATATTGATCTACCTGTCACCGACTTTGTGCGTGCCGAAGCCTTTTGGGGCAAACTGATCGGGCTGAAAGAGGTCAAGCGTGGCGAGGGCTTTGTCGATCTCGAATCCGGCACAGTCATTATGCGTCTGGTGCAAGTGCCGAAGGTTGCGCGTCCGGTGACAGTGCGTGTATGCGTGCCGGATGTACCAGTAGCTTACAACTTGCTGATCCAGTCCGGTGGGCGCGGATTATACGAAGCATACCGCACACCCGCGCTGGAAATTGAAGCACATGTCGCCGATCCCGATGGCAATGCTGTCATCGTCTGGCGCGAGCTGAGCGAGGATGAGTACGGATTCACACCAGAACTGCCCAAGCAGGGCGAATGGGAACCGGGCACTGAAGAGTTGCTCAACGAATTGCTATCCTATGTTCCCGCGCTGTTTCGCGGCATGGCGAGGCGCAAGGTAACCAAAATCATCGAAGAGGTGGCGGAGATTGATCGCACTCTTGTCACGCGTCAAACCGTGATCCGCGGCTACATCATGTCCAGCGCCAAGATCAAACGTGACCGCCTGATCGAGCCGCTAAAAAAATGCGGCATTGATCCGGACAAGTACAAGGAAGAATTCGACTCTTGAGTAAATATCGATAGCCTGTAAGCAGTATTGGTATTGCGAAACAAAATTAAAGTTGGCGCATGGTGGTTAACAAACGAGCAGGATATGAAAGTGGCGGTGATTCCTTGAGATACTTGAAATTCCGGGAGTGCTTATGTCAACTTGTACGAATGTGGATTGCATTGCGGGACGTGAATTGGGTTGCCAGACCTATTGTTGCAGACTATTGGTACGCCTTTATCCCGAGGAGCGCGAAAAAGGGGATGGCCTGCATACGCCCAAGGGCTATGTGGATAAAGCCGAAGATGGCTACTGCATCAATTTTGACCGGCATACCCATCTGTGTAAAAACTGGCATGCGCGACCGCGAGCCTGTCGCGAATACAGTTGCAACGGGGAGTTGTTGTTACAGGTTGCCATGCGGCATGAATTTAAAAATATAGTCGAACTGGTCAAGCTGGCTGCCACAGCTTATATACCAATAGAAACTTATGTTTCAATTCCGCTGGTAAATAGCGGTAAATAAAATTCCCCTGCCTGATGACGGGCAGGGGAATTTTTACGTGGTTGCAGTTATCAGATCAGGGGCGGCATTTATACATTTCAAACAAGCGCTTGCCAAGCTCCTTCGATTCCCCTTTTACCAGCGTATCGGCGCCGGCATCAACTGCATTGTTTTTTGCCAGCTGGTACAAATTTTCTTCTACGTCCTGTTCATTTCGGGGAATAATCCCGATCTTGGCAAGAACGGTAACGATTGTTTTTCCTTTGGGCTGGCAGGCCGTGACCTGACTTGCTTCCGCCAGCGAAACTCGGTCTGCCCCTTCGCGCACCCCGATCAGGTTGCTGGCGCAGCCACCTAATCCGGCAAGCAGCGTAACAATGGCAGTGATTAGTAACATTCCTTTTGAAAATTTCATGTTAACTCCTGAGTTGTTGAATAAATTATTTCGTGCATTGTGTGTGATTTACGGGAAGTTAATATACTAGATTTTCTTCGCCAGTTCTGCGGCTTTGCCAATATAAGTCTCGGGGCTCAGTTCGGACAGGCGCTTTTTTTCTTCCGCAGGAATAGCCAGTGTCTGGATAAATGAACGCAGGCTGTCGCGGTTGATGCCGCCCTTGCCGCGGGTCAGGTCTTTCAGTTTATCGTAGGCGTTTTCGATATTGTAGCGGCGCATCACGGTCTGGATAGGCTCTGCTAGCACCTCCCAGCTGTTGTTCAGGTCTTCTGCCAGGCGTTGCGGATTGGCTTCCAGCTTGTTCAGACCTTTGAGGCAAGACTCATAGGCCAGCAGCGTGTAGCCCAGCGCCACACCCATATTACGCAGCACGGTGGAGTCGGTAAGGTCGCGCTGGCCGCGCGAGATCGGCAGCTTTTCTGACATGTGGCGCAATAGGGCGTTGGCCAGGCCGAGGTTGCCTTCCGAGTTTTCAAAGTCGATGGGGTTGACCTTGTGCGGCATGGTGGACGAGCCGACTTCGCCGGCGACCACTTTCTGCTTGAAATAGCCCGCAGAAATATAGCTCCAGATGTCGCGGTTGAGGTCGATCAGGATGGTGTTGAGGCGGGCAAACGCATCGAACAGCTCGGCCATGTAGTCGTGCGGCTCGATCTGGATGGTGTAGGGGTTGAAGGTGATGCCGCGCGCTTCCACAAACTTCTGCGCCAGTTTTTCCCAGTCTACATCGGGATAGGCGGACAAATGCGCGTTGTAGTTGCCCACCGCGCCGTTGATCTTGCCCAGTATTGCGACAGCGGCAATACGCTCGCGCGCACGCTCCAGCCTGTGCACGACATTGGCCATTTCCTTGCCCAGCGTGCTGGGTGTGGCGGTCTGGCCGTGGGTGCGGCACAGCATTGGCAGGTCGGCAAGCTGGTGTGCGTGGCTGCGCAAACGGCTGATCAGCGTTTCCAGCGCGGGCAGCATTACTTGATTACGGCCGCTTTTCAGTATTAGCGCGTGCGAGAGGTTGTTGATGTCTTCCGAGGTGCAGGCGAAATGGATGAACTCGAGTTTGTCGGCGGTTTCTTTATTGTCAGCCAGTTTTTCGCGCAACCAGTACTCGATGGCTTTCACGTCGTGGTTGGTGCGGCGCTCGATCAGCTTGATCTGCTCGGCATCCGCTTCGCTGAACTGCGCGGCAAGCTGGTCCAGCATCGCGCCAGTTGCAGCAGAAAATGGCGGTAATTCCCTGATGCCGCTTTCCTGGCTCAAGGCCTTCAGCCATTCAATTTCAATCAGCACGCGATAGCGTATCAGGCCAAATTCGCTGAAGTGGCTGCGCAAAGCATCCACTTTGCCATGGTAACGGCCATCGAGAGGGGACAGGGCGGTGAGAGCGGAGAGTGACATATTGGATTCGTGTATAAAAATTGTGCAAGTCGCTATTTTACGTGAAAGTGGTTGGATGGGTATGGCGGTGCTTGGTTATAGAGACCAAAACCCCTGCCACAGAGCGCACAGAGACCACAGCGAGTGCACAGTAATCAAATGGTGCAGCGGAATTCTCTGTGATCTCTGTGGCTAGTTTTTTTGCAGGGTTAAAGAATAATCCCGCCACCCAAACAAATAGCACCGTCATAAGCCACCACCGATTGTCCCGGCGTCACCGCCCACTGTGGCTTGGTAAAGCTGAAATGGGCATTTCCATCCTGCAGGGTTTCGATATGGCACGGCGCATCTTCCTGACGATAGCGGGTCTTGGCGGTGTAGTCGCGGTCTGTGTCGGGCGTGCTGCCGCTGATCCAGTGCATTTCCATCGCTTCCAGTTCCGGCTTGAGCAGCAGCGGATGGTCATGCCCCTGCACCACAATCAATTTATTGTTGGCCATGTCCTTGTTTGCGACAAACCACGGCAGGCCGGATGAATCCTTGCCGCCGCCTATGCCCAGCCCCTGGCGCTGGCCGATGGTATAGAACGACAGCCCCACATGTTTGCCTACTATATTGCCTTCCGGCGTGGACATGTCGCCGGGCTGCGTGGGCAGGTACTTGCCGAGGAATTCGCGGAACGGGCGCTCGCCGATAAAGCAGATACCGGTGCTGTCCTTCTTCGCATAGTTGGACAGCTTGTGTTCTTCGGCAATTTTGCGCACCTGCGATTTCAGCATATTGCCCAGCGGGAACATCGCTTTGGAAAGCTGCTCCTGATTCAGGCGATGTAAAAAATAGCTCTGGTCTTTGCTGGCATCGTCAGCTTTGAGCAACTGATACAGCCCGTTCACTTCGCGCACCTGGGCGTAATGGCCGGTGGCAATTTTCTCTGCGCCCAGACTGACGGCGTGATCCAGAAAGGCCTTGAACTTGATTTCCGAGTTGCACAGGATGTCGGGGTTGGGTGTGCGGCCTGCCTGGTATTCGCGCAGAAAATAGCTGAACACCCGGTCTTTATACTCTTTGGCGAAATTCACCGCTTCCAGCGGAATACCGATGGTATCGGCCACCGAGGCGGCATCGATCAGATCCTGGCGGGTAGAGCAGTATTCGTCGTTGTCGTCATCTTCCCAGTTCTTCATGAACAGGCCGATTACCTCATAGCCCTGCTGTTTCAGCAGCAGCGCGGTGACGGCGGAATCCACCCCGCCCGACATGCCCACCACAACCCGATATTTAATGTGGCCTTTCACGTTTGTCCCCTCTCCCCCCGGGACCAGCCCAAAGGGCGCAGGACGCGACAAAGTCGCGGTCCCGAGCAAAGCGAGGGATGGGCCGCAGGCACACAGAGGGTTAGGGAGAGCGGAGCGAGGGTTCGGGAGCAAGCGTTCAGGATACGACTGAGTGAGTTAGCCATAATGCGTAACCAGCTCCAGCGGAAATCTTTTACCTGCCAGATAGTCTTCCACGCACTGCAGTATCAGCGGGCTGCGGTGGCGGGGGACGGTTGCGCGGATTTCGTCCGGCGTCATCCATACGGCGCGCACGATGCCTTCGTCCAGTGCCTGCCCGGCATGGTGCGCGAGAATGCGGCCGCTGTAGGCGAAACGCAAATAGGTGGTGTTGGATGCATCCGCATGCCAGCGATACACACCCGCCAGATGCTGCGGCTCGAAATCATAGGCAGATTCCTCCCGCGCTTCGCGCACCACTGCCTGTAGCAGGGATTCGTTTGCTTCCAGATGGCCGGCCGGCTGGTTGAATTTGAGCCCCTGCGAGGTATGTTCTTCTACCAGCAGGAAGCGGTCATCCTGTTCGATGATTGCCGCAACGGTGACGTTAGGTTTCCAAGTCATTGATTATATTTAATAAATTAATTTAGAACGACCGGCAGTCCTTCGCTGATCCAGCGTGTAATGCCGTTTTTTACGTTATAGACTTTGGTGTAGCCCAGTTGTTCAACGAGGGCGCGGCCGAGCACGTCGGTGCGGTTGCCGGTGCGGCAGATCAGAATGACGGGGTCATTTTTGCCGACAGCCTGGGTAAATT
>k87-463497_pt1 | contig 12820 bp, 7 predicted proteins | sample MGYA00084030_6733316 | MGnify analysis MGYA00084030 | reverse complement strand
GGTAGAGGGCGCGGCCGTAACCGACGCCGGAACTCCGCACGCGTTCGATCCAGCCGCTCTCCGGCGCTCGAACCGCGCGTCCCGTCCGCCGCGCCGTGCCGAAGTCGAATCCCGCGTGGAAGTGCCCGCCTCGGAAATCCCCGAAGCCGCCGTTCAGGACCAAGCCGCCGCGAAGCGGCGGGTGCGTCAGTCGCGGCGCGAGAGGAGGCGGCGTCGCGGCCGTCTCCGCGCCAGACGCGCTCGCGGCGAGGACGACGAGCAGCGTCTCGGCCAGAGCCGCCAAACGGAGCACGGATCGTGTGTTCATCGGCGCGACTCTAGCACAGGGGGCGCCGCTCCAGGCTCTGCCGGTGACCGATGAACGCCAGGCCCGTAACACATTACATGACAGCCTATTCCATCGTGATGCTAAAGTCGCGCCGCAAGACTGCCGATAACCCTGAAGACTCGGCGTTCCCCCGAGGGACCGCGGAACGCCACCCACCATTCGCTACTTCCGAAACGACGGAGCGCCACGTGAAGAGTTTTCGCATGCGCCAGGCGCAGCTCACGGCCATCGTGCAGCGCGCCGGAAAACTGATGTTCAAGGGTTGGGTCGTCGGGATCTGGATCGGTCTCTGCGTCCTCGGGTATCTCATCGGGACACAGGCACGTCCCGACCCGAGCCGGATTCCGCACGACGAACTCTTCGAGAACCTGCGCGTCCTCTCCTACCGAGAGGCTCCGTCGGACACCGCCGTCCACTACGTCGCGGAGTTGACCGCGCGTGGAAAGGCGTTCCGTCACTACGACATCGACTCGCGGCAGTTCATTCCCCCGACCCAGGGCCACGAGTACTGGCGATCGGTCACAGGGGCCCGGTACGAGCCGCTCGAAGTGAGGGGACATGTGGAGCGAGGGGTCTGGCTCGAAATTCCGGACTCCTCCATGAAGTCGCTCGTGCCGGAGCAGTTCGACGAACTCTACAGTTCGACGATCGGACTCGTGAACCCGCTCACGGTGATCGCCTCGGCCGTCGGAATCGTCTCGGGCTATTCCGTGGGCTACCGGCTCGCCACCTGGGAGAGTTCCCTCTCGAGCCGCCGGGTGCAGGATCGCCTCCTCGCGTCGAGCGGCGTGGGGCCCCTCGTCGCGCGCGAGGCGTGGCGGCGCGTGGCGCTCGAACCGGCCATGGTGTTCGCCGACAAGGACCCGAGCCGCTTCGCGGAAGTGAACGGCCGCCAGCGGCTCTACGCGAATTTCTTCAAGGTGGCGCTGAACGACAGCAACGGGTTCATTCCGTACGAGGTCGCGCGCCTCGAATCCGCGGGGGCGCTCCAGGCGTCGCGGGCCATGAGCGCGTTCGCCGACGCCGCGCGCCGCGTCGCGTCCGACAGTTCCGATCTCACGAGCGCCGACTTCCGCGCCGTCGAAGAGTGGGCGAGCCTTCTCGACCGGCGCGGGCACTGGGCGGTCGGTTCGTTCCCCCCGCCGGGCGAGGAGCGCATCCGGTATCTGGGCGTGCTCTCCTGGTACGGACTCGCGCCGGAGTCGTCGGATCGCCGCCGTCTTTGGGTAGGACCGCGCCTCCTCGTTCGCAACGGCGGCGAGGAGGGCTTCGTGGCGGACGAACTTCCGCGGATCGCGGCGGCCTGCCCCGTGGCGTGGCGTTCCTGGATGCGACCCGCCGGCACGCCGCTCGCCGCGAATTCGTGGACGGCGCGATGGATGGGAGAAGCACGCCAGTTCGCGCCCGTGATCGACTTGGGCAAGCGCGCCGTGCGCCTGGTGAGCGGCGGCAAGAGGGAGCCCGCGAAGGTCGCGAGCGCGCAGGCGCAGGCGCGGGCGCCGGAACCGTCCCTGTCGGCGACGCGTCCGCCGGCGATGACCACGCCGCCTTCGGCGCCGCTCGCCGAACTCAGTCGTCCGGACTCCGCGAGCGCGGCCCGCGCGCCTGGGGCCGACTCGCTCTCCGTCACGCTCGAGCAGGTCGACCCCGACGCCGCGGTGATCCGGTCGAGCTTCGGGAGCCTCGGCCGGTAAGTCGCGAAGGCGGTCTCCGTCCTTGCCGGCACCCGCCTTTTCCCGCATGATTTGACGGTCAAATCCCTCGTCCTCGGGAGTTGCCGCCATGCCCGCCATGTCCGAACCACCGCCGCCTCCGCTCCTGATCACGGGCGACCTGGTGACGCGCGCCAAGGCGGGCGACGCGAGAGCGATGGGCGCTTTGATGGACCGCTACCGGCCACGCTTGGAGCGCTGGGCGAGCGGCCGGCTCCCGCTCTACGCCCGTTCCCTCCTCGACACGAGCGACCTCGTCCAGGAAACGCTTCTCCGCGCCATCGAGGGACTGGATCTCATCGCGGACCGAGGCCCCGGGTTCTTCCAAGCCTATGTCCGCCAGGCGGTCCTCAACCGAATTCGAGATCAAGTGCGCTGGGCGCGCAGGCGCCCGGGACCGGAAGGCGTGCCCGAGGACCTCGCGGACGCGAACCCCTCGCCGCTCGAGAGCGCCATCGGCGCCGACCTGCTCCGGCGGTATGAAGCGGGCTTGGCGCAGTTGAGCGAGGAAGAGCGGCACCTGCTCCATCTGCGGATCGAACTCGGCTTCGACTACGAGGAGATCGCCGCGGTCACGGGACGCGGCAGCCGCGACGCGGTGCGAATGGCGGTGCAGCGGGCGCTTCGAAAACTCGCCGAGATCATGGGCCATGAGCGCTGAGGATCCGCTCGACGAACTGGCCGGTTCGGTCCTGGACGGCGGCGACGTCGACTGGGAAGTCGCCGAAACACGGGCCGCTCGCGAAGGCCGGGACGACAGCGTTCGGGCCCTCCGGGACCTCGCGCGAATCGCCACGTTCAGCCGGGCGCTCCAGAGTACGGGGCCGAGCCTTCGTTCGTCCTCCGCCGCACGGAGCGCCGCGACCGAGACCGGGCGATGGGGTCCCTTCACGCTGCTCGAGATGGTGGGCTCGGGCGCGACCGGCGAGGTCTGGAGGGCGTGGGACGCGTCGCTTCAACGTGACGTGGCGATCAAGTTCCTCCAATCGAGTGCCACGGAGGAGGGGGGAGTCAACCCGGCCCTTCTGCTCGAAGAGGCGCGCGCCGTGGCGCGCGTCCGTCATCCCGGCGTCGTCACGGTCCACGGCATCGCGGACCACGACGGTCGCGCGGGAATGTGGATGGAATTCCTGCGCGGCCCCACGCTCGCGGCCGAGATCGAACGCCGCGGCGGGCTGCCGCCTCGCGAGGTGGCGCGCATCGGGCTCCAACTCGCGGCCGCACTCGAGGCGTTGGATCAGGTGGGGCTGGTCCATCGCGATCTCAAGCCCGCGAACATCGTGCTCGAGTCGGACGGCCGGGCGGTTCTGGCCGACTTCGGCCTGGGATGGCGCCCCGCGCTTCTCGGTGGCGACACGCAGCGCGGCGTGGGTACGCCCATGTTCATGGCGCCGGGGCTCCTCGAAGGAGAACCCGCGACGCCGCGAACGGATCTCTACGCGCTCGGCGTGACGCTGCGATGGGCGCTCTCGGGACGGCCGCCGTTCCGGGCGCGGCGCCTCGACGAATTGCGCACGGAGACGGCCCGCGGCCCCGAGAGACCGCTGGCAGAGGAGTGCCCCGAAGCGCCGGCCGCGCTGGCGGAGGCCATCGAGCGCGCCATGGCGCCGAATCAAGACGCGGCTCGTTTCAGCGCGGCGCAGATGAGCGTTCTTCTGAGGTTCGCCCTCGACGAAACGTCGAAGGACCTCGCGGGCGCATCGAACGCGCCTTCGACCAATGCCGAGTCGAAGACGCCGGTCCTGTCCATCGCGGTACTCCCCTTTCTCAATCACTCGCGGGACCAGGAGGAAGAGTATTTTTCCGATGGCCTGGCCGACGAGTTGCTGAACGTGCTCGCGACGATTCGCGGGCTCCGCGTAGCCGCGCGAACTTCCTCGTTTCAGTTCAAGGGAAAGGGCGAGGATCTCGCCGCCATCGGCCGGAGGCTGAACGTCGCGACCGTCGTCGAAGGGGGCGTGCGAAAGTCGGGAAACCGGATTCGCATCTCGGTGAGGCTCGTGAAGGTCGCGGATGGCTTTCAGGTCTGGTCCGAGACCTACGATCGGACGCTCGAGGACATCTTCGAGGTACAGGACGACATCGCCCGGTCGGTCGTGAAGGAGTTGAGGAAGGCGCTCCTCGGCGAGCTGACCGACTCCCGGGTGACCGGGGAGGTGCGGGCCGCGGTGGAGAAGGCGGTCCGGGGCCGCGGCCGGAACGCCGAGGCGCACCGGCTCTATCTCTACGCGCGCTACTTCCTCGATCGCCTGACGCGCGAAGACACGGCCAAGGGCATCCAGTACATGCGCGAGGCGCTGGACCTCGACCCGGACGCCGCCGTCGCCTGGGCGATGCTTGGCCGAGGGCTGTCACGTCAAGCGGACGTCGGATGGGCCCCCGTTGGCGAGGGCTTCCGGCAGGCCCGGGAGGCCGTGGAGCGGGCCCTTTCCCTGGAACCGGATCTGGCCGAGGGACACGCAGTGATGGGGCGGATCCAGATGAGCCACGATTGGGACTGGCGAAGCGCGGAAGTGTCACTCCGGCGCGCGCTCGCGTCCGCGCCCGGCAACGTCGTCGTCCTCCTCGGCGCGGGCGAACTGGCCCGGAACCTCGGACGATACGAGGAGTCCATCGAACTCATTCAACGCGCCGTCGAGCAAGACCCGCTGGGCCCCGGCTGCTACATCATCTTCGGGCTCGCGCTTCAGGCATCCGCCCGGTTCACCGAGGCCGAGTCGGCGTTCCGGAAGGCGCTCGAACTCGTGCCCAACCGAGTCGGCGCCCACGCCGGTATCTCGCTCGCCCTCCTGGGGCAGGGGCGGCGCGAAGAGGCGGCCCTGGAGGCGAAACTGGAGCCGGACGAGGCGTTCCGGCTCTGGGTGGTCGCCATCACCACGCATGCCTCGGGACGCCGGGACGAATCGGACGAAGCCCTCCGCGCCCTGACCGAAACCTACGGCGGGGACTCCGCCTATCAGATCGCGGAAGCACACGCCGCGCGCGGGGAGGCGGACGCCGCCTTCGAGTGGCTCGAGCGGGCGTATGAACAGCGCGACGGCGGGCTCTTGACGGAAATGAAATCGAGCGCCTTCTTCCGCACGCTCCACGGCGACCCGCGGTGGGCCGCGCTCCTTGGAAAGCTAGGGCTCGAGGCATGACGTCGGCGACTCCGACTCCGGCTCCGGACGCGGCGTCTCCGCGCGCCTTCCCCATCCATCCTCTCGCGCTGTTCGTTCTCTTGACGGCGGTCTACTACGCCGCCGCGAGGGTCGGGCTCGCGCTTGCCGTCATTCATCCGAGCGCCTCCGCCGTTTGGCCGCCAACCGGAGTCGCTCTCGCCGCGTTTCTCCTCTACGGGCCCAGGGTCTGGCCGGCCATCGCCGCGGGCGCCTTCCTGGCGAACCTCACGACGGCGGGCAATGCCGGGACCTCGGCCACGATCGCGGTCGGAAACACACTGGAAGGGCTTCTGGGCGCCTGGCTCCTCACCCGGTACGCGGACGGGCCGCGAGTGCTCCACAGCACGACGGGCGTTTTCAAGTTCGTCACGTACGCCGCCTGCCTGAGCCCGATCGTGAGCGCCACCCTCGGCGTCGGCAGCCTGGCGCTCGGCGGGTTCATTCCCGCCGGCGAAATTCGCGCGATCTGGACCACGTGGTGGCTCGGCGACGCCATGGGGAACCTGATCGTCACGCCGGTGCTCCTCGCCTGGGCGACCGGCCCGAGACCCCGACTGACGAGGGACTGGATCGAAGTCCTCGGCGCGGCCCTTCTCTTCGTCACGACGGCCCTGGCCTACTTCATCGGCGTCGGTGTCCCGCACGCGCCGATCGGGTTCTTCTGGATCCCGATCGTCGTGTGGGTCGCCTATCGCTTCGGACAGCGCGCCGTATCGACGATGATCCTCCTCCTCGCGGCGATGACCATCACGGGGACGATCCGAGGGTTCGGCCCCTTCGCGCTTTCTTCCGCCAATGTCTCGCTCCTGCTCCTCCAGGCGTTCCTCGGCGTCCTGTCGGTCACGGCTCTGACGCTCTCGGCGGTGGTCGAGACTCGAGAGCGGACGCTGAGCGACTTACGTCGCGCGCGGGACGAACTGGAAGAGCGCGTCCGCCGGCGGACCATGGCGCTCGCGCGGGCCAACGAGTCGCTCCAAACCGAGATCGACGAACGGAGCCAGCTCCAGCGTGAACTCGTGGCCGCCGGCGAAACCGAGCGCCTCCGTCTGGGACGGGATCTCCACGACGATCTGGGGCAACTCCTGACCGGGATCAGTTTCCTCTCGAGCGCGGCCGAGCGAAAACTCAGCGCCCAGGCAAGCACGGAGGCCGACTCCGTGCGCGAGATCCGGCACCTCGTTCAGGCCGCGATTTCAAAGACGCGCCTCCTCTCGCGCGGCCTCACGCCGGTCAGTTTGGGGACGGGGGGGCTCCGCACGGCGGTGCTGGAACTCGCCGCCATGACGGAGCGCGTCTTCGGCGTGACCTGCGCGGTCGAGTACGAGGCCGATATCATGGTCGAGCGTCCCCTCGCCGCCACGAACGTCTACCGTATCGTGCAGGAGGCGATCAGCAACGCCGTGCGCCACGGGGGCGGGAGCCGCATCGACATCAAGATCGCGCTCGAGCGCGGATCGCTGGCGCTGACCGTGCGCGACGACGGTGTCGGGCTCGGGCGCGGCGGTTCGGACCGGGGAGGCCTCGGCCTCAACATCATGACCTACCGCGCGGAAGTGCTGGGCGGCACGCTCCGTGTCGAATCCACCGACGAGGGAACGACCGTTCGATGCGTCGTGCCCGGAGTCGCCCACCGCGTCTCCACGTCCCCTCCCGAAGCGACATGACAACAGGCCGGGTCACCGGTGAGGGGAGTCCCCGGTGCCCGGCCTTACCCCGCCGGCTCGCTCTTCGAGGGAAACATGTCGGCCAGAGATGCCGGAGCTGAATTTTCTACGCGCCCTCTCCGAATACGGGTCCAGTCGAGGCTCGTTCCCCGCGGTCCTTCTTCTCGAACTTCAAGACGATGGGGCCGCCCCGCAGCGCACCACCCGGGTTGGCCGTGAAGGGTTCACGGCCGAGGTGGCGTGGCCGCGGGGACGGCCAAGGGCGCGGTCGCGGGAGCGCACCGCGCTCTAAACCACCACGGGCGGCCCCTCCTGGGGAGGCGTACATCGCAGGAGAGGAACCGTGATCCGCGGTGGAGGGAGACAAGACCACGAGGCGCATCCGGGGACGCGCCGCCAGACGGAACATCGCGCGCAGCAAATCGTAGAACCGGAGGGGACAAGGCCACCAACCCGGTGCAGCCGAGGGAGCAAAGGGTCCAGTCGCTCCCCGCGGGGGGCTATCGCGGTCGGGTCCAAGGGGCCAGTTAACCAAGTCCGCCTCCGGGAACATAGGCGTTGCCGCTCGTATCGAAACGTTCGCTGCTCGTCGCCCCGATCCCAGTCGGTAAGGTACTCGAAGATAGAGACGCCCACCATCGGCGGAACGATGATTTATTCATCAGCGAAACCATGGCGCGCTGTAGGCGACGTCGTACATAACAACTAAGTGCGCCGCTATTGCACCAGACGATTCCGCACTGCGTAGAGCGTCAAATCGGCGTTCGTCTTCAGGTTCATCTTCTCGAGAATGCGGGCCCGGTAGGTGCTGACCGTCTTCACGCTGAGGGAGAGATCCTCCGCCGCCTGACTGACGGCCCGGCCCGAAGCGAGCATGAGGAAGACCTGGAATTCGCGCGTCGAGAGGATCTCGTGCGCCGACTTCTCCGATCCGCCGTCCACCCACTGCGCGAGCCGCTCGGCGAGATCCGGGCTCACGTAACGCCCTCGGTTCACGACCTTCCGGATCGCCTGGATCAGCTCTTCCGGCGCACTCTCCTTCGTGAGATAGCCCGAAGCGCCGGCGCGCATCGCGCGCACGGCGTACTGCTCCTCGGCGTACATGGTGAGGATGAGAACCGGGAGGTCGGGCTTCTGGCGCTTCACCTCGCCCAGGAGGTCGAGCCCGTTTCGGTCGGGCAGGTTGATATCGAGGACGACCACGTCCCACGGCTTCGCCCCGAGTTGATCCAGCAGTTCCTGAGCGTTCGTCGCTTCCCCTTCCACCACGATATCCCCGGAGTCGCGAAGCAGGTCCTTGAGGCCGCGGCGGACCACGGCATGGTCATCTCCAACGAGGGCGCGAATCATCACAGGCACTCCTAGATTGAGGGATGAACGGTAGCCGCTGCCCTGTTGAGAATACACCCCGGCCGCGACGCATCGTGTGACTTTGTGCGTCTTGCACCCGAGGCACGCCTCAGCGGTCCACCAGCGGCGGCGAGGTGTCAGAAAGCGCCGACATAGAGTAGGCGCAAGTCACCCGCCGCCGGGGTGGACTCGATCTATAAAGAGCCTCCGGAGTTAGCCAAGAGGACGCGGCGTGCGTGATGCATCGCGCATGCCGGAGGAAGGGATGGGACGCGCCGGTCCGGGAAAGGCTGCGAAGTGCAGCAACCTCCGGCGATCCGACGGTTCCGAGTGCTCCGGGATGCGGCACTCCGATTGTGCCGACGCGGTACACAACGAACCTGCCGGTTCGCCGTTCGAGAGTGCCGACCGTCCGACGCGCGGCACGGAGGCGGTCGGATCGGTGCGATAAGGAACCGATACCCTATGCAGTAACACCGGCTTGCGCTCGCGTTCCCGACGAACGTAGGAGGACCGCCGACACGGCCGTGGACGCCTTGGCGAATTCGGGCCTGCTTGGAAGCGATCATGCACGGACATGATCCCCACGGAGGAAGGTGATCATGTCCGATCGATCCATCGACGAACCCATCATGCAGGAGAACAGCCCGCACGAGCTTCGTGTGCTCGCCGTCGGCGCCGATCCCGCCCCATTTCGCGACTTCGGCCGTTTCGCCCGAGTGGAAGGCGCGCGGTTCGACCGGGCTCCCGATCCCGACGAGGCTCTTCGGGCTCTCCGAGGGGGCCACTGCGATCTTCTCCTGCTTCCCCTCGGTATCGAGCAAACCGGAAACCTGGAACAGTGGGCCGAGTGGCTGCACGACATCCCGCATCCACCGCGTGTCGTCGCGCTCTCGCGATCTCCTTCCCTGGCGCTTCGGACGTCACCGATCGCGCGACTGGAAGTACTTCCCTTCCCGGTGCGCCAGGAACAAGTGTCCGACCTCCTCCGGCGAATTCGAGCGGTCGAAGGGGATCGCGTTCTCGAACTACCGGAGGAAACGTCGCCGGCGGAGGCGGGCGGCCTGATCTCGCGCAGCCCCGCGATGCTCCCGGTCTTCCGTGGGCTCGCCCAGGCGGCCCTCACGGACGCGCCGGTGTTGATCGTGGGAGAGTCGGGCACGGGGAAGGAACTCGTCGCGCGCGCCATTCACCAGCGAGGCAGCCGCGCGGGCGCTCCCTTCGTCGCCCTCCACTGCGGCGCCGTCCCGGACAACCCTCTGGAGAGCGAGTTGTTCGGGCACGAGAAGGGCGCCGTGGCGGGCGCCATGGCTCGCAAGCTCGGGCGGATGGAGCGCGCGGCGGGCGGCACGCTGTTCCTCGACGAGATCGGCGAAATCAGTCTCCCGCTCCAAGCGAAGCTTCTCCAAGCCATCGAGGAGAGGGAGATCGAGCGAGTGGGCGGCGGGGAGTCGATCCCGGTGGACGTGCGCCTCGTCGCGGCGCTCAACCGTGAGCCCGCCGACCTCGTTCGCGAGGGACGATTCCGCGAGGATCTCTACTTCAGACTCGCAGTCGTGACGATCCGACTCCCCCGCCTCGGCGAGCGGGAAGAGGATCTGTTCCTTCTCACGGGGCATTACCTGCGCGAACTCGGACGGCAGTACGGGAAGACCTTCACCGGCATCTCGGAGCACGCCTGGCAAATCCTACAACGGCAGGAGTGGCCGGGGAACGTGCGCGAGTTGCGCAACACGATCGAGCGCGCGGTCCTGGTGGCGGACGAACCGGTCCTGCGCGCCGAGGACCTTCCCGCCGAGTGGGGCGCCCGGACTGATCCGGTCGCGCCGGCGCCGGCGCCGGGGTCGCAGGCGACGCTGCGAGAAGTCGAGGCGGCGCACATTCGCGCCGTTCTCGCCGCCTCGAACGGCCAGATCGGGGAAGCGGCGCGAATCCTAGGAGTCCATCGCAACACGCTCTCCCGGAAACTCCGCCTCTACGGACTGTGACGTCGCGGGACTCAGCCTAGGCGCGACTCATCCGGCGCCGATACTCCCGGTCCCACGCGGCCGGCACGCTCTCGCGGGGCGAGTACGGACCCGTCGCGTATCTCCTGGACCCGATGCCGAGCTGGCTTTGCGCCACGATGTCCCAGTCCTGCCGATTCGTGAGATCCCAGAACTCCACGGCGTCGCGAATGTTGTTCCCGGGATCGGCGACCGTGTCGGGATGGAAGAGCCACTCCGACTCGACCTCCGTGCGATCGACCGCGACCGGCCGGAGGATGTAGTAGTTCACGTAATCGGGATGAAGGCTCAGGAGCATGTTCGGCATGATGGAATAGTAGAAGGCCCGTGTCCGATCCTCCCCGGCGATGGCGTCGCTCACGAGACGCCCGCAGGCACGACCGCTCATCGTGGCGCTCTGATTCGGCGGCTTGAGTTCCATGTAGCCGCCGAGGAAGGAGCCCTCGACCAGATCGTTCGCGCCGCTCTGATAGGGAAGGACCGTGGCCAGTTTCGGGTGAATCGTCGGGCAGTGGAGACACTCGGAGTAGTTCTGGAAGACGAGCTTCCAGTTCGCGTTCACGTCGTACACGACGTGATGCCCCGCCACGAGCCCGGGGAGCCCGAAGCGGGCGAAGCGTCCGGCAAGCGGCGACCAAGCCTCCTCGAACGGGGCGGGCCGTTCCGACACGTTCACGAAGAGGAAGCCTTCCCACTCCGCGAGGGCCGCCTCGTGGAGCGGATAGTCCTTCATGTCGAAGTCGGGCGCTTCCTTCATGTGGGGAGCGCCGACGAGCCTGCCGTCGAGCGCGTAGGTCCAGGCGTGGTACGCGCACTGAATGGAATCGTGAAAACGGCCCGACGCCTCCCGGCAGATGCGGGTGCCGCGGTGACGGCAGGTGTTGAAGTAGGCCCTGGCGCGGCCGCTCTTGTCGCGGACGAGAATGATCGACTCGCCGGCGATCTCCCGGACGAAGAAGTCCCCGGGCTCCCGAAGCCGGGACGCGCGCCCGGCGCAGTTCCAGTCGGCCGCGAAGATCCGCTCGCGTTCCTCCGCCAGCGTCGCTTCCGACGTGTAGACCTCGCGTGGAAGCGTGCGGGCGCCGGCGGCGTGGGTCGCGGTGGTCGGTCGGTAGGCGCTCACGCGCGTCCCGTTCCGTCTCGGCGATCCGCCAGCAGGCGATTCGCGGCGAGCCATCCGGCCCCGCCCAGGATACCGGGACCGGGGTGCGTGCCGACGCCGCCGAGATAGAGATTCCGGATCGGCGTCGCGTGCCTTCCCCACCCGGCCACGGGACGCATGAAGAGAATCTGGTCGAGTCCGAGTTCGCCCTGCGACGGCGCGCCTTCCCGAAGGCCGAAGCGCGATTCGAGATCGGCCGGCGACAAGGCGACGCGATGCTTCACGCGCCCGCCGAAGCCCGGCGACACCGCCTCGATCGCCGCCGTCACGCGGTCGGCCAGCGCCTCGCGACGCGCGGCGTCCCAGACGGCGCCGTCGCGGAGGCGGTACGGCGCGTACTGCACGCGCGCGACGAGCACGTGCTTCCCCCCGTCGGCCAGCGTGGCCGTGCGGATCGTCGGGACCGTGATCTCGACGTGCGGATGCTCCGAGACCTCGCCGAACTTGGCGGCGTCCGCCGCCTTCTCGAGGGACCGGACGCTCGTGGTGAGGGAGACGAGCCCCGCGAGGGCATCGGAGGAGGCGAGGCCCGGGAACGCGGGAAGCGCGTCGAGGGCGTAGAGGACGACGGCCGTGCATCCCCGGTAGCGGATGTTCCCCACCGCGTGCATGAACTCGGGATCGAGCCAGACCGGGTCGACCCAGTCGAGGAGCGTGCGCGAGGGATCGGCCGTCGAGAGAACCGAGCCCGCCGTGATCTCCTCCCCGTTCGCCAGCGTCACGCCGGTCGAAGCGTCGTCTCGAACCACGATGCGCGCCACGGTGGCGCCCGTTCGAATCGTGACGCCGGCGCGGCGCGCGGCCGACTCCGCGGCCTCCGTGAAGGCTCCCGGTCCTCCCCGCCACGGGAGGCGTCCGCGCACCATTCCCGCGGGGGCCCCGACCAGATGATGGAGGAGGACGTAGCCCGTGCCCCCCGAGCGCGGGCCTTGCCGGTAATCCTGAATCCCGCCCGGCGCCACGGCGGCCTTGAGCGCCGTCGACTCGAACCGGTCGTCGAGCAGATCCCACACCGAACTCGGGAGGATGCGAAGGAACTCGATCATCTCCTCGGGGCCGAGGCCCCGGTACCGGAGCGCGAGCCCGAGGAGCGCGGGGATGTCCGCCGCCGACGTGAGACCGACGTCCGGGGCCGGAGTCCGGTAGAGGGCGCCGAGGAATCCCGCGAGGCGATGCAGTTGATCCGTGAACGCGGGCCACTTCGCCGCGTCGGCGGCCGAGTGGGCGCGAATGGATTCGGCGGCGCGCCGGGCGTCACGCGACAGCGTGAGGAACGATCCCGAGTCCGTGGCCACGCTGAGCGGGACATCAGCGGGATCGGCGGCGAGCGATTCGAGCCCGAGGCCGCGCACGACGTCCGCGGGCACCGAGCCCGGATCGAGCCCCAGCGGCGCCGCGCGGAATCCGGGCGCGAATTCCACGATCGCGCCCGGATTC
>k87-616035_pt1 | contig 12898 bp, 11 predicted proteins | sample MGYA00084030_6733316 | MGnify analysis MGYA00084030 | reverse complement strand
CAGGAACATGAAAATTTTTCATCCTAAACGGAAATATTTGCGATTGCTTCATTATAACACTGATCCCAAACTCTTTGGCGTTGAGATCACACATTTGTAGAGGTGAGGCATGACTACTATTCACAACCTGGGATTTCCCCGGTACGGCGTAAAACGAGAGCTGAAGTTTGCCATGGAGCGGTATTGGCGGGGCGAGCTCGACCGCGCAGCACTGGAGGCCGAAGCAGCGACGCTGCGCCAGCGCCATTGGCGCTTGCAGGCAGAAGCAGGGGTTGATCGGGTGCCGGTCGGGGATTTCAGCTTCTACGACCACGTGCTGGATACCTCGGTAGCTCTGGGAGTAATTCCGCCTCGTTTTCATGGTCAAGCCATCAGTAGCGAGCTGGATTTGGTGTTTCTCCTGGCGCGTGGCGGCAAGGACACCCCCGCCTGTGAAATGACCAAGTGGTTTGATACCAACTACCACTACATCGTCCCGGAATTCTCACCGGACCAGCGTTTTGAGTTGCGCTCGAACCGGCTGGAGAATCAATTTGCAGAAGCCAACGCACTGGGCCTGGCGCCGATTCCAGTCATCGTTGGCCCACTCACTTACCTATGGCTGGGCAAGGTGCGCGGTGGCGAATTCGATAAGCTAGCGCTGCTTGATCGGTTGATACCGGTTTATACCCAATGGCTGCAACGTTTGGCGGCCAGTGGTGCTGACTGGGTACAAATGGATGAGCCGATCCTGGCTCTGGACTTGCCGCCCGCTTGGCAGCAAGCCTTTGTTAGCGCCTACGAGCAGCTCCGCCAAGCGCCTGTCAAAAAACTGCTGACCGTTTACTTTGGTCCACTAGAAAACAATCTGGATCTGGCCTGCGCATTGCCTGTGGATGGCCTGCATATCGACGCGATTCGCGCCGCAGCGGAAGTGCCACGGATAAAAGCCAAGCTGGCGGATCATCAGGTGCTATCACTGGGCATTGTCGACGGCCGGAATATCTGGCGTAGCGAGCTGGAGCCTATCCTGGCCCAATTGGAGCCACTGCATCGGCAGCTCGGTGAGCGACTCTGGCTGGCGCCCTCGTGCTCTTTGCTGCATGTCCCTATTGACCTGTCCCTGGAAACGGCGCTGGATCAAGATTTGCGTAGCTGGTTGGCGTTTGGTCGGCAAAAGCTGCAGGAATTGGCCGTACTCAAGATAGGGTTAGACCAAGGTCGTCCAGCCGTGGCGGAAGCATTGGAGCAAAGCCGGGCAGCGGCCATCAGCCGGGCTCGCTCACCCCGGATTCATCACCCGGAGATCAAGCGGCGGGCTCAAAACATCGGCCCAGAACTTAGTGAGCGCCACTCACCTTATGTGAAGCGAGCCAGTATTCAGCGCGACCGGCTGCGCTTGCCCCTGCTCCCCACTACGACCATCGGCTCGTTTCCGCAAACGGCCGTCATCCGCGAGGCGCGCCGAGATTTTAAAGCCCATCTAATCGATCAGGCGGAATACCAAATCCGTATGCGCGAGGCCATCGCCGAGGCCGTGCGCATCCAGGAGGAAATCGGCCTGGATGTGCTGGTGCATGGCGAAGCAGAACGTAACGACATGGTGGAATACTTTGGTGAGCAACTGGATGGCTTTGCCTTTACCGAGCATGGCTGGGTGCAGAGTTATGGTTCGCGCTGCGTTAAGCCACCGATTATTTATGGTGACGTAAGCCGCCCCGCGCCGATGACGGTGGAATGGACGCGCTATGCTCAATCGCTGACCGACAAACCGATGAAGGGAATGTTGACTGGCCCGGTCACCATCCTGCAGTGGTCCTTTGTGCGCAACGACCAGGCGCGCTCGGAAACGGCCATGCAGATTGCACTGGCTCTGCGCGAAGAAGTGCATGATCTGGAGCGGGCAGGCATAAACATCATCCAAATCGACGAGCCGGCCCTGCGGGAAGGATTGCCATTGCGGCGTGCGCAGTGGAAGCCCTACCTGGATTGGGCGGTCTGCGCCTTTCGGGTGACGGCCAGTGGTGTGGATAATGGCACTCAGATTCACACTCACATGTGTTATTCAGAGTTCAATGACATCATCGAGGCCATTGCTAACCTGGATGCGGATGTCATCACTATCGAAGCAGCACGTTCTCACATGGAGCTGCTGGAAGCTTTCAAGCTGTTTGAATATCCCAACGAGATTGGGCCGGGTGTTTACGACATCCACTCACCACGCCTGCCAACGGCAGACGAGATGATTACTTTGATGCAGGAAGCCGCTCAATACATCCCACTGGAGCGGTTGTGGATCAACCCGGATTGCGGTCTTAAAACCCGTCGCTGGGAGGACGTTACCCCCGCTCTGCGCACCATGGTTAGCGTGGCACGGCAGCTACGCGCTGGTATTTCACAAACGGTGCAGTAGATTGAGTTAACGGGAATGTAGGGGGCATCGCAATGCCCCCTACACCATCGTTTTACTCACCAGCTCAGTGTGCCGCCAGACTGATATTCGATCACGCGAGTCTCAAAGAAATTCTTCTCTTTCTTTAAATCCAGCATCTCGCTCATCCAAGGGAAGGGATTAGTCGCGCCGGGGAACAGCTCGATAAGGCCGATTTGCTGACACCGCCGGTTGGCAATGAAATGCAAATAATCAATGAACATGCTGGCATTCAGCCCCAACACACCACGCGGCATGGTGTCGTGAGCGTAGCGAATTTCCAGCTCGGTGGCTTCGCGTATCATGGCGCGGGCTTCTTCCTTAAACGCCGCCGTCCAGACATGCGGATTTTCCTGCTTGATCTGATTGATCACATCGATGCCGAAGTTCATGTGCATGGACTCATCACGCATGATGTACTGAATCTGCTCGGCGGTGCCGGTCATTTTATTGCGGCGGCCAAAGGACAGTAGCTGCACAAAACCGACGTAGAAAAAGATGCCTTCAAACACCACGTAAAAGGCGATCAAATCCCGCAACAAGCGCTGATCGCCCTCGGGCGTACCCGTGTGAAAGGCCGGATCGGCCATGGACTGGGTATAGGGCAAGGACCACGCCGCCTTGTCATGCACGGCCGGCACCTCGCGGTACATGTTGAATACTTCGGCTTCGTCTAAGCCCAGCGACTCAATGATATGCTGGTACGAGTGGGTATGTAGCGCCTCCTCAAACGCTTGCCGCAGCAAATACTGGCGGCATTCCGGATTGGTCAGATGACGGTACACCGCCAGCACCAAATTATTGGCGACCAGTGAATCGGCGGTGGAAAAAAACCCCAGCGAACGTTTGATGATGATCCGTTCATCCTCGGTCAGACCTTGTGAATCTTTCCACTGCGCGATATCCGCCCCCATGGGAATTTCGTTGGGCATCCAATGATTAGCGCAGGCATCCAGATATTTTTCCCACGCCCAAGTGTATTTGAACGGCACCAGCTGGTTGAGATCGGCCTGACAATTGATGATGCGCTTGTCGTCGACATGAATGCGCGCAGCGCCCATGGCGATATCTTCCAAGCCCGTGGCAGCAGCAACAGGCGGCATCTTGGCTGCTTGCGTAGCAGCGGTGTCGGATGAGGTCCAGTTAAGCATTAGTTTCTCCTAAATTTCGCGATGTCTTTTTTCGTAACCGACCTATTGGCAAGCTTCGCAAGCCGGGTCGTCGATAGCGCAAACCGCAGGTGCATCCGCCACAGCACCCCCGCCAACGCGATTCAACCGATGATCGGTAATGGTGGATTTTTCGGCGTGCGTGGCCCCCAAAGTACGCAGGTAATACGTGGTCTTCAGGCCGCGCCGCCAGGCCAGCTGGTACAACGCATCCAGCTTCGCGCCCGATGGCTGAGCCATGTACAAATTCAGGCTCTGCGCCTGATCCAGCCATTTCTGTCGCCGCGATGCCGCCTCGACCAGCCAGCTTGCATCCAGCTCAAAAGCCGTCTTGTAGCGGGCCTTCAGCTCGTCCGGCACCCGATCAATGGATTGCACCGAGCCATCGAAATACTTCAAATCGTGCACCATCACCTCGTCCCACAAACCAAGCGCTTTCAACTCGGCAGCCAAATAGGGGTTGATAACGGTAAATTCGCCGGACAGGTTCGATTTAACAAACAGGTTCTGATAGGTTGGCTCGATGCTTTGCGATACCCCGCAGATATTGGAAATAGTCGCGGTTGGGGCAATCGCCAAGGTGTTGGAGTTGCGCATACCCACTCGCCGTACCCGCTGGCGCAGGCTCTCCCAATCCAAGGTGGTGCGGCAGTCCATCTCCAGCGTATTGTGGCGAGCAGCTGCCAGCAACTCGATGGAGTCGATAGGCAAAATCCCGCGACTCCACAGTGAGCCTTCAAAGCTAGGATAGCGCCCGCGTTCTTCGGCCAGATGGGTGCTGGCTTCAATCGCGAAATAGCTGATTGCTTCCATGGAGCGATCAGCAAACTCGACAGCTTCGTGGCTATCGTAGGGCAATCCCAGATGATGGAGGGCGTCCTGAAACCCCATCAATCCCAGGCCCACCGGACGGTGCCGCAAATTCGAAGCGCGGGCGGTCGGAACGGAGTAGTAATTAATGTCGATAACGTTATCGAGCATGCGCAGGGCGGTATGAACCGTGCGCCGCAAGTGATCGATATCCAAGCCCTCTGGCCCCATATGCGCGGCCAGATTCACCGAACCCAGGTTGCAGACGGCAATCTCCTTGCCTGCCGCCGTGTTCAGCGTGATCTCGGTACACAGATTGGAGGAGTGCACCACGCCAACGTGCTGCTGGGGCGAGCGCAAATTGCACGGGTCTTTAAAGGTAATCCAGGGATGGCCGGTTTCGAATACCAGCGTTAACATCCGCCGCCACAAGGCAACGGCAGAGACCGTCTTGGCGTTGCGGATCTTGCCGGTTCTGGCTATGTCTTCGTAGCGAGCGTAGGCCGCCGCAAAATCCAGACCATACAAATCATGCAGATCCGGGACATCATCCGGCGAGAATAACGTCCACTCGGCGTCCTCCGCTACTCGCTGCATAAACAAATCCGGTACCCAGTTGGCCGTGTTCATATCGTGGCAGCGACGGCGTTCATCACCGGTGTTTTTGCGCAGATCGAGGAACTCCTCAATATCCAGATGCCAGGTTTCCAGATAAGCGCAGACGGCGCCCTTGCGCTTGCCGCCTTGATTGACAGCCACCGCCGTGTCATTGACTACCTTGAGGAAAGGCACCACGCCCTGACTCTTGCCGTTGGTGCCCTGAATATGCGCGCCGAGAGCGCGAACCGGCGTCCAGTCGTTGCCCAACCCACCGGCAAACTTAGACAGCATGGCGTTGTCGGCAATGGCGCCGTAGATGCCGCGCAAATCGTCGGGCACTGTCGTCAAGTAACACGAAGACAGCTGAGGCCGAGTTGTTCCGGCATTAAATAGGGTCGGCGTCGAACTCATAAAATCGAACGACGATAGCAAATGGTAGAACTCAATCGTGCGCGTTTCGCGATCCACTTCGTTCAGCGCCAGGCCCATGGCCACGCGCATAAAAAAGGCTTGAGGCAGCTCGTAACGCACCCCGTCCTCATGCAAAAAATAACGATCATATAGGGTTTGCAGGCCAAGAAAGGTGAATTGGGCGTCGCGCTCCGCCTGTAATGCCTGGCCCAAACGCGCCAGATCGAATTCGCCCAAACGCGCATCCAGCCGCCCCAACTTGATGCCGCGCCGAATATAGTCGGCAAAATACACGGGATAATATTCCGCCATCTCACTCTGCACGGCCGCCGTCGCCGTGCCGACAAAGGCCAGCGCCTCGTGGCGCAGCTGATCCATCAGCAAACGGGCGGCAACAAAGCTGTAGTCCGGCGCGGTTTCCACCAGCTGACGCGCTGCCAGCACCAGCGCCTGAGCCACCTCGTTCTCCGGCACACCGTCATAGAGGTTGCGCAAGGTATCGTGCAGCACACGGGCGGCATCCACATCACTCAAATCCTGGCAGGCCTCGGTAACCAGGCGATGCAGGCGTGCCTCATCCAAAAGCGCCCGCGAACCATCGGCCCGAGTAACCGATAACGCCGATGCTGCGGACTCATCCGCAGGCTGGGTGGCGGCGCGTTCTTGCGCTCTGGCTTCGCGATACAGCACATATGCGCGGGCAACTTTGTGATGCCCCTCGCGCATCAGCGCCAACTCCACCTGATCCTGAATATCCTCGATGTGAATACTGCCGCCACCGGGCTGGCGGCGAGTCACCGCCAGCGCTATCTGCTCGGTGAGCGTCGCCACATTATCGTGGACACGCCGGCTAGCGGCGGCAGGGCCACCTTCTACAGCCAGGAAGGCCTTGGTCACCGCCACCATGATCTTGGTCGGGTCAAAAGCCGTCACTTTGCCATTACGGCGGATGACTTGATAACGTCCAGGACTCAAGCCATCCGAGGGCAAGATACCGTCATCAAAAGGCTCGCGGGCGGGTACGATGTGAGCGTGAATAGGCAAAGCAGCGCGGGATGTAGATATAGATTGCGACATGGTTTCCTCCTGTGAATATCACGAAGGAACCATCACCAAGGAACCGGGCAGGGCAGAGGCCTTAAAAGCGAAACCTCTTGGCCATGCACGAACACCTTTAACGCGAAGGTTCCGGGCCATCGTCTTGATCAAGGCATTCGGGCTTGTGCGGCGTGATAACGCCGGACATACCGTTGCGCGACAGCCCCGGATTCTCACCGGGTTCCCCTTAAACACTACATGTAGCGTTTATATCAAGACATAGGTCAATATATAGATGTACGGCTCGCGGAGCAACCCCCTTAAATCTCTAAAAAGAAATGCACGGATCACTTCCCGCCACTGCGGATTTATGCCAATCTTGCCGGCAATCCAGATCTTATAGATTTATTCAGCCGCTCAGCCTAGGAATTTCAGCATGATGGAACTCAACATGGCTCAAACCATTGCGGTTTGGGCGCTACCTATTTTGTTTGCGATAACCCTGCACGAAGTGGCGCATGGCTATGCGGCGAAATATTTTGGTGATTTCACCGCTCAACGGTTGGGGCGATTAAGCCTTAATCCATTAAAACACCTTGATCCGATAGGCACGGTGTTACTCCCTCTAGTTAGCCTAGTAATCGGGGGTTTCTTGTTCGGCTGGGCAAAACCCGTCCCCATTAACCCCAACAACCTGAAAAATTCACGTCATATGGCAGTGATTGCGGCAGCCGGACCACTCGCCAACTTAGTCATGGGCATGGCTTGGGCCTTTGGTATTCGCATCGGCATGATGGTCGCGCCGGAGATGCCGTGGTTAGGTGTGCCCCTGTTTTATATGAGTTATGCCGGAATAACCATCAATGCCGCGCTGATGGTGCTGAATTTACTGCCCTTGCCGCCGCTGGATGGTGGCCGCGTTCTGGTTGCTCTATTGCCACCGCAGCAGGCACAAGTGGTCGAAAATCTGGAGCCTTGGGGCTTCCCGATTATTCTTACGCTCTTGATAACCGGGCTATTGGCGAAGCTGATGGGGCCGCTGGTCAACGGTGTGGAATGGCTGATGCTCGCCGTGGTTGGACTGGGCGGCTAATCGCGCATCGCGGAAACAAACGAGCGAGACTGATAACGTGGGAGGTTTCTGCCTTCGAGTAGTTTGGCGTAGATAGTTTCGGCGCGACGCCGTACCTTCGCGGCTTCGGCGGCAGAGACCTGTCGGCCATGACTGCCCAGCCCGCCCTTTCTCCAGTCGAAGCTGATACGCTTTGCCTTGCGGCTACATGGTTGATCGGAATAGATAACCTGATATTCAGAAACGCACTTGAAGTAGCCGTCGCCCGCGCTTGTGGGACCACCGCTTAAAATCAGAATCGCGCCTATCATCCAAGCCAGAAGCCTTCGCCGCATGTCTGGTTACCACTTAAGTGCTTATAGTTATTGTTATTGCACTTACCACGGTACACAGAAGCCGCGCGGACAGGCCAGCTCGACGAGGACCAAGCGTCTTAATCTGGCCGCCACTCGTCAGTTTTATCAATAAATCAACGGGATTAGCCTAACCGGGCAGCAGTCTGACACGGACAAATCGCCGTTTGCCGACTTGATAAATATGCTCACTTCCGCAGGGTATTTCGGCATTCGCATCCTCCACCCGCTCGCCATCAATACGCACTGCGCCTTGATTGACCTGGCGGATGGCATCGGAGGTTGATGGCGTCAAGCCAGCCTGCTTGAGCAATTGCGCCAATCGCATCGTCGCTCCGTCACAGGGCAGCTCCATCAAGGGGATATCCTCCGGCATGGCGCCTTTCTGGAAGCGTGCAAGAAAGTCCTGCCTGGCCTTTTCACCTTGCCCCGCCCCGTGAAAACGGCTGACAATCTCTTCCGCCAATTGCAACTTTATATCGCGTGGATTGGCGCCCTCGTCCGTCTGTTTCCGCCAAGCCCGCAGGGTAGCCGCTGGCTGAAAACTCAGCAGATCGAGGTAACGCCACATTAATTCGTCAGAAACCGACATGAGTTTGCCAAAAATCTGCCCAGGCGGCTCATTAATGCCGATGTAGTTGCCCAGAGATTTCGACATTTTCTGAATGCCATCCGTGCCTTCCAGCAGCGGCATAGTGATAACCACCTGTGGGGCTTGGTTGAAATGTTGTTGCAGTTGACGCCCCATCAACAGGTTGAATTTTTGATCGGTGCCGCCCAGCTCGACGTCGGCCTTTAGGGCGACGGAGTCGTATCCCTGAATCAGCGGATAGAGAAATTCGTGGATGGCGATGGGTTGATTGCCGAGGTAGCGCTTATGAAAATCGTCACGCTCTAACATCCGCGCCACGGTTTGCAGGCTGGCCAGCCGAATCAGGTCGGCCGCGGTCATCTGGCCCGCCCACTCGGAGTTGAATACGACGCGGGTACGCTGCGGATCAAGAATCTTGAAGATTTGCTCCTTATAGGTTTTGGCGTTTTCCGCGACTTCCTCCGTGCTTAAAGGCTTGCGGGTAACATTTTTGCCGGTAGGATCGCCGATCATGCCGGTAAAATCGCCGATCAGAAAGATAACCTCGTGCCCCAGCTCTTGAAACTGCCGCATCTTGTTGATGAGCACGGTGTGGCCCAGGTGTAAATCCGGCGCGGTGGGATCGAACCCCGCCTTAATTCGCAGTGGCCGGCCCGTCTCTAAACGTTGGCGCAAATCGTCTTCCAACAGGATTTCTGATGCGCCACGCGTCAGTTGTGCCCAGATTTCAGCATCCATCGCCATGTTCACTCCAAAGCCCGCCGGTTTACTCGCCGCACATCGCCAGCCAAAAAAGCCAAGCGCCTGAAACTGCGACTATACAAAAAAATGCCGAAAATTGATCGGATACCGTGAATTTCGCCTTAAAGAGTGTTAGATTTGTCGAGCGGAGGTTGCCGAGCACTGTTCGGCAGCCAATTATCGAGACTTGATCACAAGTCTCAAGATTACAGAATATCTTGCATAGAGGGGTATGACATGACGTGGTGCAAACCTACATTTGTGGAATTGCGTCTGGGCTTTGAAGTCACAATGTACGTCTTCAATCGCTAACGCCAAATACAGGAGCGGGCGGCCCTCACGGGTTGCCCGTTCGACGCTTCTTTGACGCCTAACGCCTCACCGCATGCATATTCACCTACTTGGTTCCGCCGCCGGTGGTGGCTTTCCTCAGTGGAACTGCAACTGTCATAACTGCGGCGGCTTTCGCCGTGGCGAGATAACCGCGCATGCCCGCAGCCAATCATCGATTACCGTCAGTGCCGATGGTGAGCGCTGGGTATTAATCAACGCCTCTCCCGACATCCGCAGCCAAATCGAAGCTTTTCCGCCACTGCATCCACGCGGCACACAGCGCGGCACTGGCATAGCCGCCGTGATTCTGGTGGACAGTCAGATCGATCATACGTCTGGTTTGCTGTTTTTGCGCGAAGGTTCGCGCTTGCCAATTTATTGCACACAGCAAGTCCACGCCGACCTGACGACCGGCTTTCCCGTGCTGAATATGCTGCAACATTATTGCGGTGTGGACTGGCAGAAGATCGATCCAGGCGTCCCGATGACGGTTACGCAAACACCGGGTTTGCGCTTTTATCCGATACCGCTGACCAGCAAAGCACCGCCTTACTCGCCGCACCGACACGATCCGCACCTTGGCGACAACATCGGCCTGAAGATAGAAGACACCCGCAGCGGGCGTTATCTTTTTTACGCACCGGGGCTGGGGCAGATGGAGCCGCGTTTGGAGCCGATCATGGCTGAAGCCGACTGCTTGCTTATCGATGGCACCGCCTGGAGTGACGACGAAATGGCGCGTTATGGCGTCGGCACCCGCCGCGCCCGCGATATGGGGCATTTGTATCTTGATGGACCAGGCGGCACGTTGGAATGGCTGCGTCGCTTCCCTAGACCACGCAAGATACTGATACATATCAACAACACCAATCCAGTTTTGAACGAGAATTCTCCCGAGCGAGCGAGCGTTGCCGCAGCCGGCATCGAGCTCGCCTACGACGGCATGGATATCGAGTTATAAGCCCATGAATCAAGACGCTCCGTGGTCACGCAAACAATTCGAAGGCCAATTGCGAGCCCTCGGCCACCACTATCATATCCATCACCCCTACCATGTGATGATGTATGACGGCACGGCTAATCGCGAGCAAATTCAGGGCTGGGTCGCCAATCGCTACTACTATCAACTTAATATTCCTCGCAAAGACGCGGCCCTGCTGGCCAATTGCCCAGACCAGGAGGTTCGCCGGCTGTGGACACAGCGCATCATCGATCACGATGGCCGGGAAGGCTCCGAAGGCGGCATCGAAGCCTGGATTCGACTGGGCGAAGCGGTGGGCCTGAGCCGCGAGGAAATCACCTCCCAGCGCCACGTACTCCCTGGGGTGCGCTTTGCTGTGGACGCTTACTTTAATTTTGTCCGCCACGCGCCCTGGCAAGAGGGCGTATGTTCTTCGCTGACCGAATTATTTGCGCCGATCATCCACCAGCAGCGCCTGGATACCTGGCCTGCGCATTACCCGTGGATTGAATCCGGCGGGTTACAGTACTTTCGCAATCGTCTTAAAGAAGCTCGACGCGATGTGGAGCATGGGCTGGCGATCACGCTGGATCATTTTCGCAACCGCGAACAACAAACCCGCGCCCTGGCGATTGTTCAATTCAAGCTCGACATCCTTTGGACCATGCTGGATGCTATGCACATGGCCTACGTGGCCAACATGCCGCCTTATTTCAGCGCACCTTCGGCCACCCCATGAGCGACATTTTGAGTGATGCTTCCAGCGATAAACGCAGCCAACCCGGCAAGCCACTACGACTTCGCCCTGGCTATCGACTGCAATGGGAGGAAGCTCAGCAGCGGTTTGTCCTGCTTTATCCTGAGGGCATGGTACAACTTAGCCCCACTGCCGCAGAAATATTGAAACGTTGTGATGGCGTCCGAGATACATCCGCGTTAATCGCCGATCTGCAACTCGCCTTCCCAGGCGCTGATTTGGCAGCTGATGTGCGGGAGTTTCTGGCCACCGCCTTGGCGAGGAGCTGGATAGATGCCGACTAATCGCCCGCAGCCGCTGTGGTTATTGGCCGAGCTCACTTACGCCTGTCCACTGCAATGCCCGTATTGCAGCAACCCGGTGAATTATTCACGTTATCGAAACGAGCTAAGCACCGCAGATTGGCTGCGCGTATTGCGCGAAGCGCGGGCGCTGTGGGCCGCGCAGCTTGGTCTGTCGGGTGGCGAGCCGGCGACTCGTCAGGATCTAGAAGAGATTATTGCCGAAGCACGACGCCTAGGTTATTACACCAACCTGATTACCTCGGGTGTGGGGCTGGACGCGGAGAGGGTACGGCGACTGCGCGAGGCCGGCCTCGATCATATTCAGGTGAGCTTTCAAGCAGCAACCCCGGCGCTTAATGATCGTATCGCCGGCACGGAATGCTATCAGCACAAGCTGGATATTGCGCGCGCCGTCAAGGCTAATGGCTTGTCGATGGTGTTGTGTTTTGTGCTGCATCGGCTCAACGAACACGAAGTGCCGCAAATGCTGGCGCTGGCCGAAGAACTGCAAGCCGATTACGTGGAGCTGGCGACTTGTCAGTATCACGGTTGGGCGCTGACCAATCGTTCTCAGCTCTTGCCACTGCCCGGACAACTGGTAGCCGCAGAACAAGCGACGGCGGAGTTTCGCGCCCACCATCGCGGACACATGAAGGTCTATTACGTGGTCCCAGACTATCACGAGGGACAACCCAAAGCCTGCATGCAAGGCTGGGGGCAGATCGCCCTAAACATCACCCCCGACGGCATCGCCTTGCCGTGTCACTCCGCCCGCGATTTGCCGGGTTTGGCCTTTCCTAATGTGAAAGAGCATGCTCTGCAATGGATTTGGGAAGAATCCGAAGGCTTTAACCGCTTTCGCGGTGAGGACTGGATGCAGGAACCCTGCCGCACCTGCCCACAGCGGAGCGTGGATTTTGGCGGCTGCCGCTGCCAGGCCTTTCTGCTGACGGGCGACCCTGCCGCCACCGACCCGGCGTGCAATAAATCCCCCCTGCATCCCCGCATCCAGGCAGCCATCGAAGCCGCTCAAAAAGCCGGCGACTCGCCCGTCGCGCAACCCTTAATCTTTCGCAACCCCCGTAACTCAAAAGTAATGGGTAAGGATTAATGGGGGGGTTGTACGAGTGGGGTAAAATTCAGCTGCCTCGGGATTTTTCTCGGGCTCACGCATACCGTGTTCGCCGCTTTTATTACCAGCGTCATCTGCGTCAGCCTGATGTTTTTTTTGAATCTAATACTTCGATTAATTGAGCATTAAAACCAAGATAAGCATTAACGTCTCGCATCAAACTGAGTTCAATCATAAAAACAGCAACACATGCAACTAATATAGGGAATATCAGCACCTTAAACATACCCTTTTT
>k87-99333_pt1 | contig 12899 bp, 11 predicted proteins | sample MGYA00084030_6733316 | MGnify analysis MGYA00084030 | reverse complement strand
TGCACGCACGCATCGCCACCACGCTGGAATTCATCAACGGCATCGACGCGGCGAAATACGACGGCGCCGAAAGCCGCGACATCGTCCTTAAATTCCCCTGGGCGACTTACGAGTTCAAAGGCCAGAAGTTCCTCACCGACTGGGCGCTGCCGAACTTCTACTTCCACCTCACCACCGCCTACGGAATCCTGCGCAGCAACGGCGTCGCGCTGGGCAAAGCGGATTTCCTCGGGCAGTAATCGAACCGATCAACCCACCACGAGGACATACCCATGCGCACCGGAAACCCCACCCTCAAGGAAAGCGTGTTCCTCGACGCCGGCAGCGGTCATGTCTACGCCGGCCGCGACGACGCGATGACCATCAACGGCACCATCAACAAAACCGCGTTCCTGCTGTTCCTGTTGCTGGTCACCGCCGGCGGCGCCTGGTACCAGCTCGACCTGGTGAACAACCCCGGGCAGGCGATGCCGTACGTACTGGGCGGCGCCATCGGCGGCCTTGTGCTGGCACTGGTCACGGTATTCCGCCCGGCCTGGGCCGGTGTCACCGCGCCGGCCTATGCGCTGTTCGAGGGCCTGTTCATCGGCGCGATTTCCGCGATTTATGAAATGCAGTACCCCGGGATCGTGATGCAGGCGGTGATGCTGACCTTCGGCACGCTGGCGGCCATGCTGCTGGCGTATCGCAGCGGCCTGATCAAGGCCACCGGGAAATTCAAGGCCGGCGTGATCGCGGCCACCGGCGGCATCTGCCTCGTCTACATCGCCAGCATCGTGCTCGGATTGTTCGGCATCCAGATCCCGCTGATCCACGAAGGTGGAACGGTCGGCATCCTGTTCAGTCTGTTCGTTGTGGTGATCGCAGCCATGAACCTGGTGCTCGATTTCGATTTCATCGAGACCGGAGCCAGCGCCAACGCCCCGAAGCACATGGAGTGGTACGGCGCGTTTGCGCTGCTGGTCACGCTGGTGTGGCTGTATATCGAGTTCCTGCGGCTGCTGTCGAAGCTGCGTCGCTGAGCGCGCGTTGATGCTGTTGCGTCGACTGCTGCGCATCGTGCTGCTGTGCGGCGCCGGTGCGCCGGCAGTCGCGGCGCCAGTATCGGCATCGGCGCTGTTCGTCGAAAAATCCACCGGGCTGCAGGTGTTCGAGGTCGCACGCGGCCTCAAACATCCCTGGAGCCTCGCCTTCCTGCCGGACGGCACGCTGCTGGTCACCGAACGTACCGGAAAACTGCGCACGATCGACGCGCGCGGCCAGTTGTCGGAACCCGTCGCCGGCGTGCCGGAAGTGGATGCGCGCGGCCAGGGCGGGCTGTTCGACGTCGCGCTCGACCCGGCGTTTGCCGGCAACCGGAAGTTGTATCTCTCCTGGGCAGCACGCGAACGCGACGGCTCCAACGGCGTCGCCGTCGGCAGCGCCACGCTCAGCGCCGACCGGCGTGCGCTGGAAAACCTGGCCATTATTTTCCGGCAGCAACCCACGGCGACCAGCAGCGGCCATTTCGGCGGCCGCCTCGCCATCGCGAAAGACGGCACGCTGTTCATCACGCTGGGCGATCGCCAGCTCGATAGCGAGCGCGACAAGGCGCAGCAACTGGACAAGGACCACGGCAAGATCGTGCGCATCCGCACCGATGGCAGTATTCCCACCGACAATCCGTTTCTCAAGACGCCGAACGCGCGACCGGAAATCTGGAGCCTCGGCCACCGCAACCCGCAAGGCGCGGCGATCCATCCGCAAACCGGCCAGTTGTGGGCCAGCGAACACGGGCCGCAGGGTGGCGATGAAATCAACGTGGTGAAACGCGGCCGCAACTACGGATGGCCGGTGATCACCTGGGGTTGCGAATACGGCAGCTGCGAAAAAATCGGCGGCACGCACCGGCACGGCATGGAACAGCCGCTGACGTACTGGGTGCCAACATCCACCGCGCCCAGCGGTCTCGCCTTCTACACCGGCACGCGTTTCCCCGGCTGGACCGGAAGTCTGCTCAGCGGTTCGCTGGCCGGCCACACCCTGTGGCGACTGGAACTCGACGACGAACGCGTCGTCGCCCGCCACGCGCTGCTCGCCGGGCTCGGCGAGCGGCTGCGCGACGTGCGCCAGGGGCCGGACGGCTTCCTGTACCTGCTGACCGACAGTGCGCAGGGACGGGTGTTGCGGGTGGAGCCGCCGGCGCCCGGCAAGTAGGTCCGGCTGTAGGTCCGGCTGTAGGTCCGGCTGTAGGTCCGGCTGTAGGTCCGGCTTCAGCCGGACACGGGCACCGACAGCGGCGCGATATCCAGCAGCGCACAACTGTCGGCGTACAGTTTTTCCTGCCGCTCGCGATTGCGCGACTCCAGGCTCGGCAGCGCCGGCGTCTGCACGCTGAAGTAACCGCCAGTGGTCTTCCGCAGATCCGGCAACAGCGCCAGATCGCATGCCAGTTTCGCCGCCTTTTCCGGGCCGATCAGGAACGGTTTCATCAGCGCGTACTGCCAGCGCGGCAAGTCATCGTAAATGGCCGAGCTGACGCCACCCGGATGCATCGCGTTGCTGGTGATGCCGTCCAGCCGCCGCGCCAGCGCGTTGCTGAACATCAGGTTGCCGAGTTTCGACTGCCCGTAGGCACGCACGCCGATATAGGGTTTCCGGCCGCGGAAGGTCGCCGGGTTGATGGTGCCCAGCGCGTGCATCATCGACGACATGTGCACGATGCGGCCGTCGTCGCTGGCGCGCAGTGCCGGCAACAGCAGGTGCGTCAGCAGGAACGGGCCGAGGTAGTTGGCGCCGAACTGGAATTCGTAACCCTCGGCGGTGAAATGTTGTTGGTCCGGGAAAGTGCCGGCGTTGTTGGCCAGCACGTCCAGTTGCCGATGTTTCGCCAGGAAGGTGGACGCAAAGGCACGTATTTTATCGAGCGACGCCAGATCAAGGTCATACAACTCGACCTGCACGCCCGGCACGCGGGCGAGGATTTCGGTTCGCGCCAGTTCTGACTTCGCGCGGTTGCGGCTGGCCAGGCAGATCGTGCTGCCCGCCGGCAACCGCTGCGCCATTTCGTGGGCAATTGCCAGGCCGATGCCGGAATTGCCGCCGGTGATCAGTACGGTCTTGTTCATGTCGGTCTCCCGCCGCCGATATCAGCGCGCATAGGTGGTTTCGAGGTAATCGACGATATCCGCCGATTCGAACAACGTGACGCCGGTGTTCGGATCTTCCAGGTACGGCACCTGCACGCGGCCGTGCTTTTTCCAGAACGCATACCGCTTGCCGCCTTCCTTCGGCACATAGGGATTCGGCACGATGCGGCGCGACGCCGGCCCCACCTCCTTCCAGTGTTCCTTGCCGAGATTATGCAGGGTGTAGGGAATTTCCAGTTCGCACAGCCGCTCGCGCACCAGCCGCGAATAGGGACTGGACTCAAAACTCCACAGGTGCAGCGGCTGTGCCGGCACTTGCGCGGGCCGCGCCTTCAGGCCGCGGCCGATACGCACGACGCTGGCCAGCGTCGAGAACAGCGGCTTCACCACGCTCGCCCGGTAATACGCCGGCACGTCCATGTTGCCGTAGTGACGGAACAGGTAGGCGATGATGTCGGCCGACTCGTACATCAGCGTGTCGGTGTTGGTGTCCAGCAGCAGCGGGAACTGCAGTTTGCCGCCGAGCCGCTCCGCTTCCGGACGGAAACGCGTGCCGCCCTTCGGACAGGGACGGATTTCCACATCGAGATGCAGCGCGGTCAGCACCTCGCGCACGGCGCGGCAATGCGGCGAGGCCTCGAACTCGTACAGCAGGATCGGCTTGGCCGGCTGCACCGCGGCGCGGGTCACCACGCTGCCACGCCACAGGCCGATACTGGAGGCGACGACCGAGCCGAGTACGGCGGACTGGTGCAGGACGGGATTGGGCATGGCAGTAGTCTTCCGGCAGGGGCTGGCGGCGGCCATTGATCCTACACGCTGGCGCTCCAATAATGACGCCCGCCCAGCAGTCCCGGAACGCAGACCTCGCCCCATGCCCAGCATCGCCGCCCGCGCCCTCCGGGTCGTCAGCCGCATCACCATCAAAAGCAACCCGAACTCGCGCGACGCGCTGGTACGGCACCTGCGTCGCACCATGAACAACGCGCCGCCAATCGTCTGGCTACCGCCGGGTGTGCGCGCCGCCCGTTTCAACAACGGCCACATCGCCGGCGACTGGCTGCAGGTAAAAACCGCGCGCCGCGTCGTGCTGTACCTGCATGGCGGCGGCTACGTCGCCGGCGTCACCCGCACCTACCACAACCTCTGCGGCCGGCTGGCCAGCGATCTCGAGGCCGATGTGTTCCTGCCGGACTACCGGCTGGCGCCGGAGCACCCGTTCCCGGCCGCGGTGGAAGATGCGGCGGCCGCCTACGACATGCTGCTGGCGTACGGCTGGGACGCGCGGCACATCGTCGTCGCCGGCGATTCCGCCGGCGGCGGCCTGGCGCTGGGCCTGCTGCTGAAACTGCGTGATGACGGCAAACCGCTGCCCGGCTGCGCGGTGGCGCTGTCGCCGTTTGCCGACATGACCGCCAGCGCGAAATCGCATCGGCGCAACGACAAGAGCGACGCCATGCTGTCGGCGCGGATGATCGCGGTGGGCGAAGACCTGTACGTGCGCGATCCGGATCAACTGCGGCACCCGTACGCCTCGCCGGTGTTCGGCAATTTCACCGGCCTGCCGCCGCTGCTGCTCAGCGTCGACGAGGAAGAATGCCTGCGCGACGACGCCCACGAAGTGGCGAAGCGCGCACGCGCAGCGAAAGTCCCGGTATCGATGATCGTGCGCCGCGGCGTGCTGCACGTGTGGCCGGTGTTTTATCCCTTCCTGCCGGAAGCGCGCGAGGACGTGCGGAAAATCATCAACTTCGTGCGCAGAACCGTCATCGCACGGATGCCGTAACTCATCCGCAGGTCCGGCTTCAGCCGGCCGTTTTCGTGGGGGGGGGGGGGGTGAGGGATGGGTGTCCGACTGAAGTCGGACCTACGGCCGGACGTGCAGTCGGGCGTGCAGCCGGGCGTGTAGTCGGGCGTGCAGCCGGACGTGCAGCCGGACGTTCGGTTATTTACGCAGCGCCGCGACCTTGTCGACATACTTCTGCATCGCTGCGTCTTTCGACGTGCCCTTGAGTTTCGTCCAGGCGTCGTACTTGGCGCGGCCGACCATGTCCATCATGCCGGGACGGCTGCCCTTCACGTCGCCGTCGGTACCCTGCTTGTAAAGGCTGTACAGCGCCAGCAAATCGTCGTTGGAGGGACGCTTCGTCAGCGTCTTCACATCCTTCTGCGCCTGCTCGAAAGCCTGTTGCACGCTCATGTCAGTCTCCTCAGCTATGAATAAACCGTGGGTCCGACTTCAGTCGGACATTTTGTGGACAGTGTCCGACTGAAGTCGGACCTACGGTCGGGGTCGAGTGCGGTCGGGGTCGAGTGCGGTTGGGTACAGTCGAATCGACGAAAATCATTCTTTCCGTTTCACGCCACGCTGCGGCGTCGCGGTCAACGGGTCTTCCGGCCAGGGATGCCGCGGGTAACGACCCCGCAGGTCCTTGCGCACATCAGGATAACCCTGCTGCCAGAAGGTGGCGAGGTTGCGCGTCACCGCCACCGGCCGCTGCGCCGGCGACAGCAAGTGCAGCGTCAGCGCCACGCGGCCATTGGCCACCGCCGGCGTCTGCAGGGCACCGAACATTTCCTGCAACTTCACCGCCAGCACCGGGCCGTTCTCCGCGCAGTAATCGATGGCAATCTGCGAGCCGGCAGGCACGGTCCAGCGTTCCGGCGCCAAGGCGTCGAGTTGCTGCTGCGCCGCGTAGGGCAGCCGCGTGCGCAGTGCGTCCAGCAACGGCAGGTTTTTCAGGTGACTGAGCCGGGTCATGCCGGCGAGGAACGGCGCCAGCCAGTCTGCGGCGCTGGCGAGCAAGGCCGCATCGGCGAGATCCGGCCAGTGCGCCGCGTCGAGCGCATGCAGCATCTGTACCCGCGCCCGCCACTGGCGGCTGCGTTCGTCCCAGGGCAACGTGCCGATACCGCGCTCGCGGATCGCCGCCAGCAATGCCGCCTGCACCTGTTCCGGTGGCGGCGACGCCAGCAGTTTTTCGTCGACCACGATGGCGCCGAGCTTGCGGCGTCGGCGCGCGACCACCGCTTCACTCGCCGCATCCCAGCCGGTGAAATCCTCGTCGACGATATCGGCCGCCAGCGCGCGTTCGATGCCGGCCTGGGTGACCGGCGCGGCGAGCCAGATTTTCGCTTCGCGGGCATCGCCGTCAAGATCGGCGCAGACCAGCCATTCGTGCTTCGCCAGCGCGTCGCCCTGCGGCAGCAGCGCGCCGCGTCCGTTGGCGAGCAGGTAACGGTGGCCGGCGGTATCGCTGCCGCCACGCCGGCGAGCGACGCGATCCGGATACGCCAACGCCAGCAGCAGGCCGACGGTCTCGGTGGATTCTTCCGGTGCATCGGCGCGCGAAGAATTCTCACGCGGGTACAGTCGCTTCGCGCTGTCGCGCAGTTGCGCCAGCCGGTTGCGGTCGACGTGATGATTCGCCTCGCCGCGCAGCGCTTCCAGCCGGGCACGCAGATCGACGCCCCGATCTTCACCGGGAGAGGCGCGGCCGAGCAGATCCCGCTCCGACAGCAACGCCGCAAGATCGGCGGCCAGGCGGCCGTACCCGAGTTCGCGGCCGCGCACCACCAGGTGCGCCAGTCGCGGCGCCAGGCCGATCTCCAGCAGGCGGCCGCCATGCGCCGTGATCGCGCCCTGCGTGTCGATGGCTTCCAGCAACTTCAGCAGCGCGACACCCTGCTCCCAGGCCGCCGCCGGCGGCACGTTCAGCCAGCTGAGCGCGCGCGGATCGCGCACGCCCCACTGCGCCAGTTCCAGCACCATCGCCGACAGATCGGCCTCGAGAATTTCTGCAGCGCTGAACGGCGACAGCGCCTCGCTCTCGCCCCACAGCCGTATGCAGACGCCCGGCGCGGTGCGGCCAGCGCGGCCGCGGCGCTGGTCGGCGGCGGCCTGCGACACGCGACGCGTCACCAGCCGCGTCATCGCGCTGCCGGGATCGAACAGCGCGCGGCGCTGCCAGCCGGCGTCGACCACGATACGCACACCGTCGATGGTCAGGCTGGTCTCGGCAATCGAGGTGGCAAGCACGACCTTGCGCGTGCCCGGCTTCGCCGGTGCGATCGCCTCGTCCTGTGCGTCGCCGGCCAGATCGCCGTACAGCGGCAGCACGCGCACCGTCGGCGGCAAGCGTCGTTCCAGTTGCGACTGCGCGCGCCGGATCTCGCCGGCGCCGGGCAGGAACACCAGCGCCGAGCCTTCCTCCGCCGCGAGGATGTCCGGCAATGAATCGATAAGGTGATCCAGCCACAGCGCGCTGCGTGAGGGCGCGAGATACCGGGTGCTGACCGGGAAGGCGCGGCCGGCGCTGGTGATCACCGGCGCATCGCCCTGCACCGCATCGCGCAGCAGCGCGGCCACCGGCGCGGCGTCCAGCGTCGCCGACATCACCAGCACGCGCAGGTCCTCGCGCAGCGCCAGTTGCGATTCGCGCACCAGCGCCAGCCCGAGATCGGCGTTCAGCGAACGCTCGTGGAATTCATCGAAGATGACCAGGCCGTAACCGGCCAGCGCCGGATCGTTCTGCAGCATGCGGGTGAGCACGCCCTCGGTGACCACTTCGACGCGGGTGGCGGCCGATACTTTCGTATCCAGCCGCGTGCGGTAGCCGACGGTGGCGCCGGCGCTCTCGCCGAGTTGTTGCGCCATCCAGCGCGCGGCAGCGCGCGCCGCCAGCCGACGCGGTTCCAGCATCAGCACTTTCTGCTGCGCACCCAGCCACGCCGCGTCACCGCTGCGCGCGGCATGCAGCGCCAGCGGCACCCGCGTGGTCTTGCCGGCGCCGGGCGGCGCCTGCAGCACCGCGACATGGCGCGCGGCCAGCGCCGCCAGCAACGAGGGAATCGCTTCGTCGATCGGTAACGCGGTCATGGCAGGACGGATACCGAGTCGACGTAGAACAGCTCGCAGGCGCCCTTGCCGGTATCGTCGCGGCTGAGCGAGGTATTCCAGTGCCAGCCATCGTCATTGGCGACGTTCACCAGGTAGCCGCCGAGCCGCACGCGGTCGTCGACCTCGATCCGGTCGATCTGTGCCGCGACGGTGTTGTCGGCCGGGATGATGTGGACATTGGTGGCGTGACGCTCGATCTCCTCGCGCGGAATCGGGTACGCCGGCGTCTTCCAGAAAAAGAATCGATTGCTCTGCGATATCTCGATGGTCGCCAGCACCGCGTCGCTCGCCATCGGCCCCCAGCCGAGCGCGAAATCCACCGGCGACAGATCGGCTTCACGACCGAAGTTGTAAGATTCGCGGCCCAGCAGGCGCGCGGCGATGCGAAAACGCGCCTGCGGCTCGAGGCGATAGCCGCGGTATGCCCGCGGCGGCAGCGATACCGGTTCCTGAGCCGGATCGTCGCTCACCGCGAGCGCGGCAGCGCCGGCCGGTTGCGGCCAGCCCGCAGTGCCGGCGGCGCTCGACACCGGCATCGGCGGGCGGCCATCAAGCAGGTCCCAGCCGAACAGCGCCAGCACCAGCAAGCCCATCGCGAGAAATGCCGCGTTCAGCGGACGCATGCCGGGCCTCGCATTCCGTTGCGGTGGCCGCAGTTCATGCCGCCGCCGCGCGCGCTTCGCGCAAGGTCGCCAGCGCAGCGCGATCGGCCGGTTTGCCGGCGTAGGCCAACTGCACGTACAGCGCGATAAAGCGCGCGATCTCCGCGGTGCGGCGCGGCTCGGCGGCATACAGCCGCGCCGCGTAATCGTGCGGACCTTCGCCGTCGTGGCGCGCATGACCGCGTGCCGCCCAGGCCTTGCAGAAACGCTGGTACTCGCGCTGCACCGGTTCGACCCGCGCGAACAGCGCGCCGCCGAACATCCACAGCAACAACACCGCAACCACACCGCCACCGATGGCCATCACGAACAGGCCGATGCGATAGGGCGACAGGTTGCCCAGCCACTGGTTAAGCAGGCCTTGCTGGCGCCCCTCATCGAAGCCGAGCACCCAGGTATTCCAGCGATGATTCACGAACGCGGCAACATCGCGCAGCGCCATGAACGAATTGCCGAACAGCGTTTCCGCCAGCGAACGGCCACCCAGTTGCGCGCGTTCGGTAGCCAGCTGCTGCTGGCCGCGCTCGATGCGGTCCGGCGACACGTACGAAGTCGGGTCGATCTCCACCCAGCCACGACCGGGCAACCAGATTTCCGTCCAGGCATGCGCGTCGTACTGACGCACTTCAATCGTCTCGTCGAAAGGATTGCGCTCGCCGCCCTGGTAGCCGGCGACGACCCGCGCCGGGATGCCGGCGGCGCGCATCAGCACCGTGAAACTGCCGGCGTAGTGCTCGCAGAAACCGCGCTTCGTATCGAACAGGAATTCATCGACCGGCTGCGCGCCCAGTACCGGCGGTTTGAGCGTGTAGGCGAAGCCGCCTTCTCGGTACAGCGCCAGCACACGCTGCAGATAGGCGTTGTCGTCGGCGGCTTCGGCGCGCTGCTGCAGCGCCCATTGCCGTGTGCGTGGCGCGGCGTCCTCCGGCAGGCGGAGATACGGCTGGCGTTGCGCCGGCGGCAGATCGACATCGCGCGGCAGCCCGGGCACCGAGTGCACGGCGTAGCGCAGCAGTGATTTCACCGCACCGCGCGCCCGCAGGCGATCGTCGGCAACAATGCCGACCTCGTCGCCGGCACCACCGTCCGGCAATGCCATCGGCACCGACAACGAAAACAGCCAGGGCTGCTGGGTGGGCTCGAGGTAGACGACGTAATCCAGCGCGTTCGCCGCCGGCACCGTCGCTGCCGCAGCGTCGAGTTGCCGTAACCAGTCCGGGCGCGGTTCGCCGTCCGGGAACCAGGTCATCTCGTCGTCAAGCATGACCACCGGAAACTGCTTCCAGGTACGGCCATCGAAACGTCCGAGCGTCAGCCCCCGCCAGTACAGCCGCGACGGCGGCGGCACCGCGCCGGAAAATTCCACGCGGAACGCCAGCTCGCTGGACAGCGCCAGTTCGCCAACACTGCCCGGCGCCATTTCCTCGGTGATACCGGTGCGCACTTCCGCCGGTTTCAGGCCCATGCCCCACAGCGGGCCCAGCCGCGGCATCACCACGAACAACAGCACGGCGATCGGAATGCTCTGCACGAACATCAGCAGCGCGCGTTTCAGCGGCGCCCAGCGCGGCGTGTCGAGACTGCTGTTGATCGCCACCAGTCCGGCGGTGTACAGCACCACCACGGCGATCACCCAGGTGGCAGTGAGGATGTCGAAATGGAACAGGAAGGTCATCGCCGAAAAGAAATAACCAATCAGGATCACCACGTAGCCGTCGCGTTCCTTGTACATCTCCAGCAGCTTCAGCGAATACATCGCCAACAACAGCGCCGTGCCGGGTACGTGGCCGAGCAGCGTGCGGTAATGCAGGTAAACGCCGGCCACCAGCGCGGCGGCAAACAGCACCTGCAGACGCCGCGGCGGATAACTCACCCGCCCGCGATGCACCGCCCAGCGCCAGGCCACACACAGCGCGGCCACCACCAGCATCCACCAGGGCAGGGAGGTCGCCAGCGGCAACACCGAGGCAATGAACGCCGCCAGCATCCACGGCAGCGCGCGCCGCGACACCTGGAAATCGGCCAGTTCGATCTGGCTCATGCGCGACCACCACTGGCCGGGTACAGCGCCAGCGCCGCCAGCACCTGGCGATGATGTTCTTCGCCCTGTGCCGGATCGATGCGCACGCCGGGAATGCGCAGACCGTAGGGCTGCTCACGCCGTTCCAGTTCAATTGCCCAGTGGCAGAGCCGCGACAACCGCTCCTCGGTATCGCGCCGTGGCCAGGCGGAAAAATCCAGCCACAGGCGCGAGCGCCCCGGCTCGGTGAAATGCTTGGTGTGCAGTTCGTCGGTGCGCGCGTACACGCGCCAGTCGATGCGGGTCTGCGTGTCGCCCGGCACGTAACGAACCAGGCCTTCGAATTCGTCGACGCCGCGCGGACGCCGGCCTTCGCGCTGCGCCGATTCCTCGCTGCCGTCGTCGGCCGGCGGCAGTTCGTCCGCCACCGGTTGCGGCCAGACCAGCGCCTCCATATCCAGCGCGACGTAACTCCAGGCGCGCACCAGCCCCAACGGATAGAAGCAGCGCAACGTCAGGCGCGGCGGCACATAACGACCACGCTGCACGACCGGCACCGGAAAGCGCAGCGTCTGCATTTGCCCGGGCTCGATATCGACCCGCTGTTCGGCGGCGACGTCCCAGCGCAGCAGGATGCCGCGATGCGCGCGCCCCGGCGTGCCGCTGACCACGATCTCCAGATCGATCGCCTCGCCGGCAAAACCGTTGTGGGCGCGACCGGCCTCGATACGCAGGCCTGACACATTGCGGTAGGTGTGGAGTATCGCGGTCACGAACAGGGAGGCGAGCAAAAAGCAGAGCAACAGCACCTGGTTGTTCGCGTAGTTGATGCCGCCGAGGAACAGCAGCACCAGCACGCCGGCGAACATCACACCGCGCGGACCGGGAAAAATAAAGATACGGCGTTGATCCAGCGTCACCTGTCGCTTGCGCGGAATACGCCGTTCCAGCCAGCGCTGGTAGCGCGCGTCGATCGCCTGCCGCAGCGGCGCCAGCACGGCTGCTTACACCACCGGAACGGCCGTGAGCACCCGCGCGGTGAGCGACTGTCCGCGACTGTGGCCGCTGCCGGTGGCGCCGCGCAGGCGATGTTCCAGCACGCAGGGCGCGACCGCCTGCAGGTCTTCCGGCACCACGTGCGCCCGGCCCTGCACCAGCGCGAAGGCGCGCGCGGCACGCAGCAAGGCCATCGCGCCGCGCGGCGACAAGGGCATCGGGTATTCGCCCTGTTCGCGGGTGTGGCGGACGATACGCTGCAGATAATCGAGCAGCGTGTCGGACGCGTGCACGGCGTTGACCTGCTGCTGGATCGCCGCCAGTTGCGGCGGTGTCAGCACCGGCTGCAGTTTCGCCAGCGTCGCCCGCGGATCGTCCCCGGTCAGCAGCGCGCGCTCGCTTTGCGGATCGGGATAACCCAGTTCGATGCGCATCAGGAAACGATCGAGTTGCGATTCCGGCAAGGGATAGGTGCCCATCTGCGAACCCGGGTTCTGGGTCGCGATCACGAAGAACGGTTCCGGCAGCGGGTAACTTTTCCCTTCCACCGTCACCTGCCGCTCTTCCATCGCTTCCAGCAACGCACTCTGGGTGCGCGGCGTGGCGCGATTGATCTCGTCGGCCAGCAGCACCTGGGTGAACACCGGGCCGCCGCGGAACACGAATTTCTGCTTTTCCTTGTCGAAGATCGCCGCGCCGGTGACGTCTGCGGGCAGCAGGTCGGCGGTGAACTGGATGCGGCTGTAGGTGAGGCCAAGCACTTTCGCCAGCGCGTGTGCCAGCGTGGTCTTGCCCATGCCGGGCAGATCCTCGATCAGCAGGTGGCCGCGCCCGAACAGACAGGCCAGCGCCAGCTGCACCTGCCGGCGTTTGCCGAGCAGCACGCTGTCGACGGCGGCGGTGGCCTGGGTCACCAACTTGCCGGTACCGGCATCCATGTCAGAGCGCCGCCAGGCCGCGGGCGATGTCGGCCTTGATGTCTTCGACGTCTTCCAGGCCTACCGAAATGCGCAGCAGGTTTTCAGTAACGCCCATGCGCGCGCGATCGTCGTCACTGACGCGACCATGGGTGGTCGATGCCGGGTGGGTGATGGTGCTGCGCACATCGCCGAGGTTGGCGGTGATCGATAGCAGCTTCGTGGCGTTGACGAAGCGCCAGGCCGCCGCGCGACCTTCGTCAACAGCCTTGCCGC
>k87-464631_pt1 | contig 12909 bp, 7 predicted proteins | sample MGYA00084030_6733316 | MGnify analysis MGYA00084030 | reverse complement strand
CGCTGGCGGGTTCCTGGGCAGTACGCAGACCATCAAGGGCTTCGCGTTCTTCGCTGACGTCCTTGGACTTGATGGACAAGCCAATGGATCGGTTCTTGCGATCAAGGGCAATAATTTTGGCCTCGACCTCGGCACCAACCTTCAGAACATCGGCTGCGTTTTCGACACGATCACGGCCGATTTCGGAAGCCTTGAGGTAACCCTCCACGTTTTCTGCCAAGGTCACAACCGCACCTTTTGCATCAACTTCCTTCACTACCCCTTTGACTATACTGCCTTTTTCGTTGATCGCAGCATAGTCGGTCCAGGGGTCCTGGGCCAGTTGCTTGATGCCCAGGGATATCCGGCCGTGTTCCGCATCAATGGACAGGACGGTCGTATCGACTTCCTGACCCTTGCTGTAGCGGCGTACCGCCTCCTCACCTGTTTCATCCCAAGAGATGTCGGAGAGGTGCACCAAGCCGTCGATGCTGCCTTCCAGACCAATGAAGATACCGAAGTCGGTGATGGACTTGACGGTGCCCTTGATGCGATCGCCTTTCTTGAACTTGTCGGCGAAAGACTCCCACGGGTTCTTCTTGCACTGCTTGATGCCCAGCGAAATGCGCCGACGATCCTGATCGATATCCAGAATCATCACCTCGACTTCGTCGCCGATGGAGACAACCTTGGAAGGGTGGATGTTCTTGTTGGTCCAATCCATTTCGGAGACATGGACCAGACCCTCGATACCCGGCTCCAGCTCGGCAAAGCAGCCATAGTCGGTGAGATTGGTGATGCGCGCCTTGACCCGGGTGTTGACCGGGTAGCGGCCGACAATGGCATGCCACGGATCTTCGCCGAGTTGCTTGAGGCCCAGCGATACCCGGTTCTTCTCGCGATCAAACTTGAGGACCTTGACCTGGATTTCCTGGCCGACTTCAACGATCTCGCTCGGATGCTTGATGCGCTTCCATGACATGTCGGTGATGTGCAGCAGGCCATCGATACCGCCGAGATCAACGAACGCGCCGTAGTCGGTGAGATTCTTGACGATGCCTTTGACTTCCATGCCTTCCTGCAGCGCGGACAGCAACTCCTGACGCTCGGCGCTGTTCTCGGCTTCCATCACCGCACGGCGGGAAACCACGACGTTGTTGCGCTTGGCATCCAGCTTGATGACCTTGAACTCGAGTTCCTTGCCTTCGAGGTGCGTGGTATCGCGCACCGGGCGAACGTCGACCAGCGAACCGGGCAAGAACGCACGGATCGTTTCGATATCGACGGTAAAACCGCCCTTGACCTTGCCGTTGATGATGCCGCGCACGGTGGTGTTCTCGGTGAACAGCTTTTCCAGCTTGATCCACGATTCCGCACGCTTGGCCTTTTCGCGCGACAGGCGGGTATAACCCATGCCGTCGTCTATCGCGTCGACGACCACGGTGACTTCGTCACCAACCTTGACGTCGAATTCGCCGCGATCGGAGAAAAATTCCTGTTTCGGAATCACGCCTTCGGATTTCAGCCCGGCGTTGACAATAACCCAGTCATGATCGATCGAGACAACGATACCGGTAACGACAGCGCCACGGTCAACATCAAGACCACGGGCACTTTTCTCAAAGAGTTCGGCAAAACTTTCCATTATTGGATACACCATGCGTTTACCGTGCCAGCCAGACAGCACGGGTCAGTTGAATGAATGCCGGTAACCTGCGCGCTCCTGGCCTGAGCGCAGGCTGGCCCCTTCAGCGAGAATCTGTTGCGGTCGGTGCGTTCACGCGAGGCCGCGTGTACGTACGAATGCCATCACTTGCTGAAAGACTTCCTCGCGATTGAGCCGGGTACTGTCAATGATCACGGCATCCGCAGCAGGCTTCAAAGGCGCTACCGGGCGGTTGCGATCGCGGTCATCACGAACCCGCAGCTCTTCCACGAGGCGGGCAAAACTAGCACTAACCCCTTGCCCCCGCAACTGTTTTTCCCTCCGACGGGCACGCTCTTCCACCTCGGCATCAAGGAAAATCTTGAGCGGCGCAGCCGGAAAAACGACGGTCCCCATGTCGCGGCCGTCGGCCACCAGCCCCGGCGCACGGGCAAAGGCCCGCTGCCGCGCAAGCAGAGCCTGGCGGACTTGCGGGAACCCGGCGATGCGCGAGGCCAACTGGCCGACATCCTCTTGCCGGATGCGATCACCCACATCCTGGCCGGCCAGCAGCACGCGGGCCGGCTCACCGGGCGCGCCTTCTTCAAAGCTCACCGGCAGATCGACAGCCGCCCGCGCCAGGGCCAGCTCGTCGTCCGCAGCGATGTTGCGTTCGATGGCGGTCAATGCCAGCAACCGGTACAGGGCCCCGCTGTCGAGTACGTGATAGCCCAGCACCCGGGCGACCATCAGGGCGATGCTGCCCTTGCCCGAACCACTCGGCCCGTCGATGGCAATGACCGGAACAGGAGCGGCCGTCATCAGCTGGCCTCGACGGCGATACGCATGCCGGTACGCGCCGCCAGACGGTCGAAATCCGGAAAGCTGGTGGCAACGTTGGCGCAGTCGTGAATCAGGATTTCATCCTGTGCCCGCAGACCGGCAACCGTGAATGCCATGGCGATGCGATGGTCTCCATGACTGACGATCTCGCCGCCGCCCATGAGCCCGCCCTCGATGACGATGCCGTCCGGTGTCGGCTCGGCCTGCACACCGAGCACTTTCAGGCCCGCAGCCATCACCGCAATGCGATCGCTTTCCTTCACGCGCAGCTCTTCGGCACCCGTCAGCACCGTGCGCCCTTCAGCACAGGCGGCGGCAATGAACAGCACCGGAAATTCATCGATGGCCAGCGGCACCAGGTGCGCAGGAATGACGATGCCCTTGAGGCTGGCGTGCCGGATGCGGATGTCGGCGACCGGCTCACCACCGACTTCGCGTTGGTTCATCAACACGATGTTGCCGCCCATAAGCCTGAGAATATCGATCACGCCGGTGCGCGTCGGGTTGACGCCGACATGCTCCAGCACGATATCGGAACCCGGCGCGATCGACGCCGCCACCATGAAGAAAGCGGCGGAGGAAATGTCGGCCGGCACATCAATGCGGCACGCCCGCAACCTGCCACCACCGTGCAGGCTGATGCGATTGCCGTGCGTTTGCACGTCATAGCCGAAACCGCGCAGCATCCGCTCGCTGTGATCGCGCGTCGGCGCAGGCTCGGTGACGGATGTTTCGCCCTCAGCCCACAGACCGGCAAGCAGGATCGCGGATTTCACCTGTGCACTGGCCACCGGCAAGTCGTAGTGGATGCCCTGCAATCTGTGGCCACCCTTGATGCGTACCGGCGGCGTGCCCTTCTCGCCGGTCGTGACCATGTGCGCACCCATCAACCGCAGCGGCTTCGCAACGCGCTCCATCGGACGTTTGCCCAGCGACGCATCACCGGTGAGTTCACTGGCGAACGACTGCGCGCAAAGAATGCCGCTCAGCAGCCGCATCGAGGTGCCGGAGTTGCCCATGTACAGCGCGCCGGACGCCGGCTTCAGCCCGTGCAACCCCACACCATGTATCCGCACGCAACCGGCGTTCGGGCCCTCAATCACGACGCCGAGATCGCGAAACGCCTGCAGTGTAGCGAGCGCGTCCTCGCCCTCCAGAAAACCCTCGACTTCGGTCACACCCTCAGCGAGCGAGCCGAGCATGATTGAACGGTGCGAGATCGACTTGTCGCCGGGAACTCGCACCCGGCCGGTAACCGTACCGCCGGGTTGCACACGGTACTTGATGTCGCTGTGGGTCATGATCGATTTCCGGTCCGGCAATTCAGGCTCAGTAATCGCCAGTTGATGCGCGGTCACGTAAGCGGTTTGCAGGTTGATGGCGGTGAAATGATCGCGCGCGGCCTTGGCGCGGGTAAAAACACCCAGCATCGCCTCGCCATCGCCAACTTCGATGGCATGGCGCATGGCGTCAAGGTCGACGGCAAAACGCGCCAGCACCTTGAGCGCAGCAGCGCGATTGGTGAGGAAAATATCCCGCCACATCACCGGATCGGAAGATGCGATACGGGTGAAATCGCGAAAGCCACCGGCCGCATAGCGGAAGATTTCGCGGTTGTCCTGCATGTTCGCAAGACAATCGACCAGCGTGTAGGCAAGCAGGTGCGGCAGGTGACTGGTTGCCGCCAATACTTCATCGTGGTGCGCGGGATCCATCACCAGTACGTTGGCGCCGACCGCAGTCCACAACGCCCGCACACGACGCAGTGCTTCAGGCGCAGTGCTGTCCAGCGGCGTCAGAATGACCTTGTGATTAAGATAAAGATCGGCATTGGCGGCAGCCACTCCGCTCTGCTCGCCACCGGCAATGGGATGGCCCGGTACAAATCCCGCTGGCAGCGTACCGAGCGCCGCGCGTGCAGCGGTGATCACCGCACCCTTGACGCTGCCGACATCGGTGATGATCGCCGTGGGCGACAACACATCGCGCACCGCACGCAACACCGCTTCGGTCGCACCGACGGGCATCGCCAGCACGATGAGATCAGCACCGCGCACCGCATCGCACGGATCCGCAAACCCTTCATCCAGCAGCCCAAGAGCCTTGCCGGCGGTAAGTGTTCTGCCTGAGCGTGCGCTCGCCACCACGGTGTCCACCAGGGCGCGCTTTTTCATGGCGGCAGCCAGCGAGCCGCCAATCAATCCAAACCCGAGAAACGCGACCCGCCGGAATTTTTCCGTCGTCATGGCAACACCTTGCGCAGCGCCGCCAGAAAGCGGGCATTACCGGCATCGGTGCCGATGCTTACGCGCAAATGGTTGGGCATTCCATAGTTGCCCACCGGCCGCACAATGACGCCCTCGCGCAGCAAAGCCTGAAACAGCGGCATTGCCGGGCGGCCGCAATCATAGGTAATGAAATTGCCGATCGAGGGAATTACCGCAAGGCCAAGCGCACGCAGGCCATCGTCAACCTGGCGCAGGCCTTCCCGATTCACGCGTACTGAACGGGCAACGTATTCGTCGTCGTCGAGCACTGCCTCGGCAGCCGCCAGTGCCGGTGACGACACATTGAACGCTTGGCGGACGCGATTGAGCAGATCGGCAATGGCCGGCGAACTGACGCTGAAACCGACCCGCAATGCTGCCAGCCCCCATGCCTTGGAAAAGGTGCGACAGACAACCAGGTTGGCAAATTTCGGCAGATAATCGAACCCGTTCGGATAAGCAGGATTGTCGACGTATTCGCTGTAGGCTTCATCGAGCACGACGATGACCGATTCCGGCACCTGTGCCATGAAGCGCTCAAATGCAGTGCGATCGAACCAGGTGCCGGTTGGATTGTTCGGGTTAGCCAGCCAGACCACGGCGGCGCCCTGCGCAGCACGCGCCATCGCGTCTAGATCGTGGCCAAAAAAACTGGCTGGCACGACGACCGCTTCGGCACCGACTGCCTGGGTGGCAATCGGGTAGATCGCAAAAGCGTATTGGGAAAAAACCGAACGGCGCCCTGGCGCCAGAAACACACGGGCAATCATGTCCAGCAGGTCGTTCGAGCCATTGCCGAGAGTCAGTTGGGCCGGATCGAGGTGGAACTTGTCGGCAATTTTTGCCTTCAGAGAAAACCCGCTGCCATCCGGGTAGAGCGTGAGCTCACGTGCAGAGCTTTCGACCGCCGCAAGCGCCCGTGCACTCGGCCCGAGCGGGTTCTCGTTGCTCGCCAGCTTGAGGATATTACTGATGCCGAGCTCCCGCTCCAGCTCGGTGATCGGCTTGCCGGGCACATAAGGCGAGAGCCCCTGCACGCCCGGCACGGCAAATGCACGAAAATCGCAACTCATGATCAAAGAACCGCTTTCGGATAGGAACCCAGGATGCGCACCTCAAGTGCCTCGTCGGCCAGCGCCTTGAGCGCCTGCTGCACTTTTGTGTCGCTCTGATGCCCCTCAAAATCGATAAAGAATACATAACTCCAGTTGGCGTCTGTCGACGAGAGTTTCGATGGCCGGGTTTCGATGCGAGTGAGCGAAATTCCTGCTTGATAAAACGGTTCAAGTAACTTGAAAAGTGCACCCGGCTTGTCGCGCGTGGAGACGAGAATTGACGTCTTGTCATCACCGCTGCGGCCCACAGAATCGCGGCCAATAACGAGGAATCGCGTGGTATTGCTCGGGTTGTCCTCGATGCTCTCGGCAATCCTGACCAAGCCGTACAGCTCAGCCGCTGTTTCACCGGCAATCGCTGCCGAGTGCCACTCGCCGCGAATGCGCCGAGCCGCCTCGGCATTGGACGATACTGCAATCCGCTCGACATTCGGCAGGTGCGTATCCAGCCACTGCCGGCACTGAGCCAACGACTGCTGGTGCGAATAGACCCGCGTGATGTTCTCGCGCTTGTTGTTTTCGCCGAGCAGCAGGTGATGATGAATGCGCAATTCAACTTCGCCGCAAATGCGCAAACCAAAGCGCATAAAGCTATCCAGCGTGTGGGTGATCATGCCCTCGGTGGAGTTTTCCACCGGCACGACGCCGTAGTTCACGGCGCCCGCTTCGACCTCGCGGAACACGTCGTCGATGGCAGCCAGCGGCACGGTCTGCGCACCATGACCGAAATGCTTGAGTGCGGCCTGCTGGGTAAAAGTACCCTCCGGACCCAGATAGGCAACCTGGAGCAACTGTTCAAGCGCAAGGCACGCAGACATGATTTCCCGGAACACCCGCGCCACTGCCTCACCGGATAGCGGCGCATTGTCTGCTTCCAGCATTCGCCGCAACACCTGCGCTTCACGTTCCGGGCGGTAGAACACCGTGGCCTCGCCATCGGCGATACGCTTTACATCCGCCACACGATGCGCGCACTGCGCCCGCTCAACGATCAACGCCCGCACACGGTCGTCGATGCTGTCGATCTGCGCACGCAGTTTTTTCAGTTCGCCCTCGGCGCTCATGCCCTGTTCCTGTCAGCCGTGACGTTTTGCAAAATCCTTCATGAAAGCGATCAATGCCTCGACCGCCTCTTCGGGAACCGCGTTGTAGATGCTCGCGCGCATGCCGCCGACCGAACGATGGCCAGCGAGGTTCAACAGGCCGGCCATGGCAGCCTCTGTGAGGAACGCTTTCTCAAGGCTGACATTTTCCAGGGCGAACGGCACGTTCATCCAGGAACGAAACTTCGGATCGACCGGATTGGTATAGAAACCGCTGCCGTCGATATAGTGGTACAGGTGCGACGCCTTGCGACGATTGATCTCGCCCAGCGCGGCAACGCCGCCCTGCCGTTTCAGCCACTGGAAGACCAGGCCGGCGAGGTACCACGCATAGGTCGGCGGCGTGTTGTACATCGAGCCGTTGTCGGCCTGCACCTTGTAATCGAGCATTGTCGGCGTACCTGGTAATACTTCGCCGATGAGGTCATCGCGTACGATCACCACGACGATGCCGGCCGGGCCGATATTTTTCTGCGCGCCGGCATAGATCAGGCCGTACTTCGACACGTCGATCGGGCGCGACAAAAGGGTGGATGACAGGTCACCCACCACCGGCACATCGACGGTCGGTACGAAATCGAACTCCACGCCGTGAATGGTCTCGTTGGGCGTGAGGTGCAGATATGCTGCATCCGGCGACAATTGCCAGCTCCCGAACGCCGGCACCGTCGTGAAATTGACGTCTTCGGCCGTTGCCACGACATTGACATCGCAATACTTGCACGCTTCGTAGATCGCCTTGGTCGACCACATTCCGGTGTTGAGGTAATCGGCCTTCTTCTTTCCACGCAGCAGGTTCATCGGGATCATCGCAAACTGCATGGTGGCCCCGCCCTGCAGGAACAGCACCTTGTAGTTCGACGGAATGGCAAGCAGGTCGCGCAGATCCTGCTCGGCTTGCTGCGCAATCGACACGAAGTCGGCGCCGCGATGGCTCATCTCCATCACCGACAAACCCTTGCCATGCCAATCGAGGAGCTCGGCTTGCGCCTGCTCAAGTACTGCCTGCGGCAGCGCGGCGGGACCCGCGCAGAAATTCCAGGCCCGGGACATCGTTACTCCGCTGCCGTATCAGGGGTGTCGGGATCGTTAGAATCAGTGACGTCGGCGCCGCCCCCGACATCAGCCAGGCCGGCGATATCGTCGTCGTCGATGTCCTCGATACGAACAATACCGACCAGTTTCTCGCCAGCATCCAGCTTGATCAGGGTGACGCCCTGGGCGTTGCGGCCAGTCTCGCGCACTTCGTCAACGCGCGTACGTACCAACGTGCCCTGATCGGAGATCAGCATCAGTTGATCCGCATCGTGCACCTGCACCGCCGCAACCAATTCGCCATTGCGATCCGAGGTCTGGATGGCAATGGTGCCGCCACCGCCACGCCCCTGCAGGCGGAACTCGTCTACCGGCGTGCGCTTGCCAAAACCGTTGGCGCAGGCGGTGAGTACCTGCGCGGTAGTGTCGGCAACGATCAGCGACACCACGCGAATGCCATCCGGCAGACGAATACCACGCACGCCAGTGGCGTTGCGGCCCATGGCGCGCACATCCGACTCATGGAAGCGGATGGCCTGCCCTTCGTTGGAGAACAGCATGATGTCGTTGTCGCCGCTGGTGAGCGAAACGCCGACCAGTTTGTCGTCGCCAGCAAGATCGATGGCGATGATGCCGGCCGTGCGCGGACGCGAGAACGCTTCAAGCTCAACCTTCTTGACCGTGCCGTCGCCAGTCGCCATGAACACATATTTACCGGAATCAAAACCCTGCAGTGGCAGGATCGCGGTAACTTTTTCATTGTCAGCCAGCGACAACAGATTGACCAGCGGCTTGCCGCGCGAACCGCGGCCACCCTGCGGCAATTCATACACCTTGAGCCAATAGACGCGGCCGTTCGAGGTGAAGCACAGCACTGTGTCGTGCATGTTCGCAACCAGCATGTGCTGGATGTAATCCTCGTCTTTGACCGCCGTTGCGCTCTTGCCACGACCGCCGCGCTTCTGCGCGCGGTAATCGGACAGCGGCTGCGTCTTGGCATAGCCGGTGTGCGAAATGGTGAGTACGACGGCTTCGTTGGCGATCAGATCCTCGGTGGAGAAATCTTCGCGGCTGGCCATGATCTCAGTGCGGCGCGCGTCACCAAACTGCTCACTAACAGCGATCAATTCCTCACGAATTACCTGCATCAGGCGTTCCGGGTCGGCCAGAATCAGCGCCAGCTCGCGGATTTTGGTCAGCAGATCGCCATATTCGGCGATCAGTTTTTCATGCTCGAGCCCGGTGAGTTTCTGCAAACGCAGATCAAGGATGGCCTGGGCCTGTTCGGCGCTCAGCCAGTACTTGCCGTTGCGCAGGCCAAGTTGTGGCGGCAGCCCTTCCGGACGGCAGGCGTTCTCGTCACCGGCACGCACCAGCATCTCGTTGACAACGCCCGGCATCCACCCCTGCGCCAGCAGCGACTCACGCGCCTCCACCGCCGTCGGCGAAGCCTTGATCAAGGCGATGATCGGGTCGATGTTGGCCAGTGCCACGGCAAGGCCTTCGAGGATATGGCCGCGCTCGCGCGCCTTGCGCAATTCGAACACCGTCCGGCGCGTGACAACTTCACGACGATGGCGAATGAACGCCTCGATGAAATCCTTGAGGTTAAGGATGCGCGGCTGACCATCGACCAGCGCGACCATGTTGATGCCGAACACGCTCTGCAACTGCGTCTGCGCGTAGAGGTTGTTCAGCACCACCTCGCCCATGGCGTCCTTGCGCAACTCGATGACGATGCGCATGCCGTCCTTGTCGGATTCGTCGCGCAGTTCGGAGATGCCTTCGACCTTCTTCTCCTTCACCAGCTCGGCGATTTTTTCGATCAGGCGTGCCTTGTTCAGCTGGTAGGGAATCTCGGTAATGATGATCGCCTCGCGACCACCCTTTTCCATCGGTTCGATGGCGGCGCGGGCGCGTATGTGCACGCGGCCACGGCCGGTACGGTAGGCTTCGACGATACCGGCGCGCCCGTTAATGATGGCGGCAGTCGGAAAATCCGGGCCTTTGATGTGTTCCATCAGGCCATCAATGGTGATCGATTCGTCATCGATAAAGGCAAGGCAGCCGTTGATCACTTCCGTGAGGTTGTGCGGCGGAATGTTCGTCGCCATACCGACGGCGATACCGGCGGAGCCGTTGACCAGCAGGTTCGGGATCCTGGTCGGCAATACCGCGGGAATCTGCTCGGATCCGTCGTAGTTCGGTACCCAGTCGACCGTTTCCTTTTCCAGGTCGGCAAGCAGGTCGTGCGCGATCCGCGACATCCGTACTTCGGTGTAACGCATCGCTGCGGCGGAGTCGCCGTCGACCGAGCCGAAGTTGCCCTGACCATCAACCAGCATGTAGCGCAACGAAAACGACTGCGCCATACGCACGATGGTGTCGTACACCGCCGAATCACCGTGGGGGTGATATTTACCGATAACGTCGCCGACCACCCGGGCCGACTTCTTGTACGGTTTGTTCCACTCGTTGCCCAGCTCGTGCATCGCGAACAGCACGCGCCGATGCACGGGCTTCAAACCGTCGCGCACATCCGGCAACGCGCGGCCGACGATCACACTCATCGCGTAATCGAGGTACGACTGCTTGAGCTCATCTTCGATGTTGACCGGAGTAATTTCGCGAGCGAGGTCTGCCATGGTCCTGCTTTCTTGTCGGTCGGCGAATGGCCCGGGCGGGACATCCGGTGGCAGGCGTTTCCGGGGCACTTCCCCTTACGTTTCCACCCTGCCGGAAAAGCCCGAAAGTCTAGCACAGGAACCCCCTTTGCCCTACCCGCTGGGTGCCAGGAAAAACGCCACGACAGGCGCCGGGAACCAGCACGGCCACAAGCAGTTGGCGAAGCCCTCCGCTATACTGCCGGCCGCCCGAAAAGCCCGCCGCCGGGAGCCCCTGCCACATGCCATCAAACGAAACACCGACGCTGATTGTCAGCGCCGGTCATGTGGTGACCATCGACCGTCACGACCGCATCCTGCACGACCACGCGGTTGTGATCCGCAGCCGGAAAATTGCCGCCATCCTGCCGCTTGCAGACGCTATCCGCCGCTATCCGGGCGCGGCGCAGCTCAGCCTCCCCGGGCACGTGCTGATGCCAGGCCTCATCAACGCGCACACCCATCTGGCGATGAATCTGCTGCGCGGCCTGGCCGATGATTTGCCGCTGATGAGCTGGCTGCACGAGCATATCTGGCCGGCCGAAGCAAAATGGGTCAGCGACGAATTTGTCCACGACGGCGCACTGCTCGCCATCGCCGAGATGATTCGCGGCGGCATCACCTGCTTTGCTGACATGTACTTTTTCCCGAATGCGACGGCCCGCGCTGCCACACAGGCCGGCGTGCGGGCCGCGCTGCATGCGCCGGTGCTTGAGTTTGCGACCTCCTGGGCCGCCAACGCCGATGAATACATCCACAAGGCGCTCGCCCTGCACGACGACTACAAGAACCATCCGCTGATCAGCATTGGCATCGGTCCGCACGCGCCCTATACCGTCGGCGATGAAACGTTGCGGCGCATCCTGATGCTCACCAACGAACTGCTGGTGCCCATGCCGATCCAGATGCACGTGCATGAAACCGCCATCGAGGTTGCCGAGGCCACGCAGCGCGGCGGCGTGCGGCCACTCGCCCGCCTGCATGCGCTCGGCATCACCGGCCCGTCGTTCCAGTGCGTACACATGACCCAAGTGAACGACGAGGATCTGGCAATTCTCAGGAACACCGGCGCCCATGTGATTCATTGCCCGGAGTCGAACCTGAAACTCGCCAGCGGCTTCTGCCCGATCGACCGCCTGGTAAAGGCCGGTATCAACGTCGCCCTGGGTACCGATGGCGCCGCCTCCAACAACGATCTCGATCTGTTCAGCGAAATACGCACGGCGGCCCTGCTCGCCAAAGCCGTGTCAGGCGACGCCACCGCGTTCCCGGCGACCGCCGCCCTGCGCGCCGCGACCATCAATGGCGCGAAAGCGCTCGGTCTTGATGCCAGCACCGGCAGCCTCGAAATCGGCAAGAGCGCCGACCTGATCGCCGTCGATCTTGGCGCCCTCGAAACGCAGCCGCTCTACAATGTGATCTCGCAATTGGTCTATGCAACCGGTCGCCAGCAGGTCACCCACGTCTGGGTTGCCGGCACGCCACTGCTTGTCGATCGCGAACTTACCACCATCAACGCCGGTCATGTGACGCAACGCGCTGCGCAGTGGGCCGCACGCATACAACCAGACAGGATTCGCGTATGAGTGACCAGCACGACACACGCAATGTCGACCGCACGGAAGTCGCCAAGTTCGAGGCCCTCGCCAGCCGCTGGTGGGACCCGCACAGCGAGTTCAAACCTCTGCACGACATCAATCCGCTGCGCCTGAACTGGATTGATGGCAAGGTGAAACTGGCCGGCAAGCGCAGTATCGATATCGGTTGCGGTGGCGGCATCCTTTCGGAAAGCATGGCGCGACGCGGCGCCGTAGTGACCGGCGTCGACATGGGCGAAGCGCCGCTGGCGGTGGCCCGGCTGCACCTGCTTGAAAGCGGCGTTGCCGTTGAGTACCTGCATGGCACCGCCGAGGAGATGGCCCTGCAACGCGCCGGGCAGTATGACGTTGTCACCTGCATGGAAATGCTCGAACACGTCCCCGATCCCGGCGCCGTGGTCGCGGCCTGCGCAAAACTGGTGAAACCCGGCGGCAACGTTTTTTTCTCCACGATCAACCGCAACCCGAAAGCCTGGCTGTTCGCCATCGTCGGTGCTGAGCATGTGCTGCGCTTGTTGCCCCGGGGCACGCACGAGTACGCCAAATTCATCCGGCCTTCCGAACTTGCCGGCTGGTGCCGCGACGCCGGGCTCGATGTGCGCGACATGACCGGCATGCATTACAACCCGCTTACCGGCAGCTACTGGCTCGGTCGGGACGT
>k87-325055_pt1 | contig 12996 bp, 13 predicted proteins | sample MGYA00084030_6733316 | MGnify analysis MGYA00084030 | reverse complement strand
TCGGCGGGGATGACCTCGGGCATTGCGGGGACTCGCATCAGGGGCGGCTGATTATACGGGCGAAAAACATATCCGGATGCGACCGGACAGCAGAGTGTTACTCCGGGACGTTATGCCAGGGGCTTACTCTCCAGCGTGACAATACGGCTAACCGCCAACTGCGGTGCCGGCCGCTTCAATACGGCCAGGCTGTTGTCGAGCATGGCGTGCTGGCGCTCGAGTTCGGCGAGGATGCGCTCGACCTCGGCCAGACGCTGCTGCCCGGTCTGCCCGGCCTGCGAGAGCTTGGCCAGTTGCTGCATCTGTTCGCCGAGCAGGTTGCGGCGCGCGACGGCTTTCTGGATCACCGGGTTCAGTGCGTCCTTGCACCAGTGTTGCGCGTTGCGGCCGGCAGCAACATAGATGTCGCGTGCTTTTTCGGCCAGGGCATGGAAGAAGCGGGTACCTTCCCGGCCCTGGCCGCTGGCCAGTTTCGTCAACCGCAACTGGTACCGCCCGGACTGTGTGTGCAGTCGCTCAAGCGAATCGAGCTGTTCCTTCGCCGAGAACGCCGACAGTTTCATCTCGCCGATCAGGCCTTCGGTGCGGCAGTCGACATAAAAACGTTGAATCTCCTGGCTCATGCTGTGCGCTTCGCTGTCCAGCTTTTGCAGATCCTGTTCCAGCGCGGCAAAAAAATGGTCGATGGACTCGTTGATGCCAGTCGCAGTCCAGCTGCGTTCAAGGACTATTTTGGCGCCATTGTAGTGTTCGCGCAGCCGGTCGGAGGAGACGCATGAGAGCAGTACCGGGAGCCGCGTTTCAATCAGCGCCCGTCCGCTTTTCAGCACGATCTGTGCGCGCTGGAAGAACTGCTGTTCCTGCTTCGTGCGTCGGGTCAGCGCGACAAGTTCGCTCTGTGAGTTGCTGATGTTGTCGCCAATGGCCCGCTTTTGTTCAGTCATTGCTGCGACGCGTCCGGCAATCGCGTCGCGGGCATCCTGGATCATGCCGAACAGTGCCCGCACCAGCGTTGCCTGCAAAAGCTTTTCTTTCTCGGCGATGATGCCGCTGGCGATCAGTTCTTCGAGCTGATCGAGGCAGGAGCGCGCGAGCAGGGCGCCGTCACGGTCGATCTTTGCCTTGAGGCCCATCTTTGCCGACAGCGTGATGACCTTATCGAGCTCGACGCCGAGCTGTTGTGCCGAGAGCTTGCGAATTTTCTCGATCGACTTGTGGACGTGGTCATCACCTTCGATGTCGTCCCAGACCAGATCGATCTTGTTGATGACAACGAACAGCCCCTTGTGCATGCGCCCACCGAGGTGCGACACATGTTCTTTCCAGATTTCAAGGTCGGTGGCCGTGACGCCGGTATCGGCGCTGAGCAGGAAGATGATTGCCTGCGCGTCAGGCAGCAAAGAGAGGGTCAGTTCCGGTTCGTAGCCGAGCGCATTGAGCCCCGGCGTATCGACGATATTCAAGCCTTCCTGCAGCAGCGGATGGCGGAAGCTGATCAGTGCATGGCGCCATGCCGGGATGCTGAAGCGTCCGTCGGCGGCAGGCTCGAGCGCGTTGACATCAAAGCCGAATTTTGCGGCGATGTCGCCGGTGACGATTTTCGTTGCCGCGACTTCGGCAAATGCCATGGTCATGGCATCGGGGTCGTTGGGGTCGAGCTCGATCTGCTTCCACTTGTCCGGCAGCCGCTTGAAGTTGTCGATGCTGATGTCGCTGGCGCGGGTTTCCACCGGCAGCAGGCGGATATAGGACTTGTCGAGACGCCGGTCGTAAAACAACTCGGTCGGACACATCGTGGTGCGGCCGATGGTCGATGGCAGTATGCGACGGCCATACTGCGAGAAGAACATCGCGTTGATCAGCTCGGTCTTGCCGCGCGAGAATTCGCCAGCAAAGGCAACGGTGATCTGGTCGGCAATAAGTTGCTGCAGGGCGTCGTCGAGCTGCTCCTTCAGATCGTCAGTCATCAGGTGGTGCCCGTTCAGCCAGGTGCGGAAGCGGACAGCTTCACGAATGATGTCCTTCTTCCACTGATTGAATGCCAGCACCTGGCGGGTGAACTGCGCTTCTGACACGTCCTGTTCTCCCAAGTCCTTGCTGCTCAGCGCGGCGGAATGCCGAACTCGTCGGGCAACGTCTGCGGCGCCCGGATGCGCACGGTTTTTTGACGCCCGGCATCGCCGTTTTCTACGGTCACTGCACTTTTTGCTACGCCACAGGCCTTGGCGAGAAAGCGGCAGAGCGCCTCATTGGCTGCGCCATCCACCGGTGGCGCAGCCAACCGGATTTTAAGCGCATCACCGTGTATCCCGACAATCCCGTCGCGTGATGCCCGTGGCTGGGCATAGACCCGCAACAGCAAATCGTCGCCATCCCAGCGTGCGGCAGCGGCCATACGGGTTTAGAACAGCACCCGCTGGAGAAGTTCGGCAAGTGCCGGGATACCGTAGTCGCGCAGGATGTTCAGTGCCAGCAGGATAATGATCGGCGAGAAATCAAGGCCGCCCAGCGCCGGCAGCAGACGACGGACCGGACCGAGCAGGGGTTCGGTGAGGCTCCACAGCAGCTGGGTGGCCGGGTTCTGGCCGCCGGGCGCGAGCCAGCTGGCGATCACTGCGGCAATGATCGCCCAGAAGAAAAACGTGAGTAACAGTTCAAGCAGCGCAATGCCGCTCATGGCGATCAGGAAAACAGGCCCGGGGATGTTGCCGTGCGCCATCATCATCAGCGTCGCCAGTTGCGCTATTTTCAGCCCGATGAGCGCCAGCAGGGTGGCAAAATCGAGCCCGCCACGACTGCCCAGCAGTTTGCGCAGCGGGTTGAGGAAGCTGGTGGCGCGCACCACCGACTGCGCCAGCGGGTTGTAGAAATCGGCGCGGAACAACTGCAACAGCAGCCGCAGTAATACCAAGATGATGGCAATGTCGAAAATCGTGCGAACGATGAGTTGGCCGATGTTGTTCGCTGTATCCATGTGGTGATGCTCCGGTTTAGATGGCCAGCTCGCGCGAGCGGTCGCGGGCGGCAATGAGTGCCTTGAGGAAAGTGTCGCGCAAATGTTCGGACTCGAATACGTTCAGCGCCGCCTGCGTGGTGCCACCGGGGCTGGTTACCTTGCGGCGCAGTTCGGCCGGGCCCTCGTCGCTGGTGATGGCCATTTGCGCCGCGCCGAGCGCGGTCTGCAGGGTCAGTTGGCGGGCGATTTTTTCGTCGAGGCCCATGGCGCGGCCGGCGGCAATCATCGCTTCCATAACGAGAAAAAAATACGCCGGCCCCGAGCCGGACAACGCCGTTACCGCGTCGAGCTGATCTTCGCTGTCCAGCCACAGCGCGATGCCGACCGCATCGAGCATCGCCTGGGCGAGCAGCCGGCGCGCAGCGCTCACCTGGGTGCTGGCATAGAGCCCGGTAGCGCCGGATTGCACCAGCGCCGGCGTATTCGGCATGCAACGCACGACGGCGGCATCGGCACCCAGCCAGCCTTGCAGTTGCGCGATCGTGGTACCGGCGGCAATGGATACCACCAGTGGTTTGCGGGCCTGCACGACCGGGGCAATTGCCGCAGCCACTGCGGCCATCTGCTGCGGCTTCACCGCGAACAGGATGACATCGGCGTCCCGCGCCGCCTCGGTATTTGATGCAGTGACGTGCACGCCATATTGTGCGGCGAGCATCTCAAGGCGTGCGGCATCAACGTCGGCGAGTGTGATTTGCGCCGCGCTGAAGCCACGGGCGAGCATGCCGCCGACGAGGCTGGCCGCCATGTTGCCGGCGCCGATAAAGGCAATACGGGCGGACTGTTTGTCGGTCATGGCGTGTCTCTTAAGGTGCCGGCTCGTCAGGGTTTTGGTTTTGGCGGCCGCGTGCCGAACAGCGCGGTGCCGATGCGCACCCAAGTGGCGCCGTGGGCGATAGCCAACTCGAAATCGTCCGACATGCCCATCGACAACGTGTTGAACATGGTGGAATCAAGGCCGGGTATGGTACCCGCTAATTCCCGCATCGTCTGTGCAAGGCGGGCATAGGCATTGTCGGCAGCGGCCGATTGATCCGGACGCGGGATCGTCATCAGGCCGCGCAGGCGCAGGTGCGGCAGGCCGACCACCACCGTTGCCAGTGCCCGGGCATCAGCGGGTGCGACGCCGCTCTTGCTCGCTTCGCCGTCGAGGTTTATCTGCAGGCAGACGTCAAGCGGGGGCAAGTGGGCGGGACGCTGGTCGTTGAGGCGGCGGGCGATCCGTTCCCGGTCGAGGCTGTGTACCCAGGCAAAGTGCTCGGCCACCACACGGGTTTTGTTCGCCTGCAGCGGGCCGATCAGGTGCCAGTGGATGCCACCCGGTGGCGCTGGCAGCTCGGCCAGCGCGGTGATTTTTGGCAGTGCCTCCTGGACGTAGTTCTCGCCGAAGTCGGCCTGACCGAGCATGGCGGCGCTGTGGATCTCGGCGCTGTCGCGGGTCTTGCTCACCGCCAGCAATCGGCAAGTGCCGGGGCTGCGGCCGGCCTGCGCGCAGGCGGTATCAATGCGCGCCCTGAGGGATGCCAGGCGGTGTTCGAGGTCGTCCATGCAGGCAAGTCCGAAAAGGCACCGTACGGTTGAAGGTGCAGGGGCGGTCGGAGTAATGTCAGAATCCTGCTGGCGGTTGCAACAGCATGCAGAACAACAGATTACCGCACTGTTGGTTACAACACAGCTTTACAGCGTCGGTTACCGCACGGCGCCCTGCCCGGGCCGGTGCGCTGCTCTCGAACAGGAAGTCTTCCCATGGATATCACCGAACTGCTCGCGTTCAGCGCGAAGAATGGCGCGTCGGACCTGCACCTCTCGGCCGGCCTGCCACCAATGATCCGCGTCGATGGCGATGTGCGCCGCATTAACCTGCCGCCACTGCAGCACAAGGAGGTGCACTCGCTTATTTACGACATCATGAACGACAAGCAGCGCAAGGATTTCGAAGAATTCCTTGAGACCGACTTCTCGTTCGAGGTGCCGGGCGTTGCCCGTTTCCGGGTCAATGCCTTTAACCAGAATCGCGGTGCCGGCGCGGTCTTCCGTACCATTCCGTCGAAGATTCTGAGCATGGAACAGCTCGGCATGGGCAAGATATTCCAGCAGATCTCCGATATTGCCCGCGGCATCGTGCTGGTTACTGGCCCAACCGGTTCGGGCAAATCGACGACGCTTGCGGCGATGATTGATTACATCAACTCAACGCGCTACGAGCATGTGCTGACCATCGAAGACCCGATCGAGTTTGTGCACGAGTCGAAGAAGTGTCTGATCAACCAGCGCGAAGTGCACCGCGACACACTGGGCTTCTCCGAAGCCCTGCGTTCGGCACTGCGTGAAGACCCGGACATTATTCTGGTTGGTGAAATGCGGGACCTTGAGACCATTCGTCTGGCGCTGACGGCTGCTGAAACCGGCCACCTGGTGTTTGGCACCCTGCACACCACCTCGGCCGCAAAGACCATGGACCGTGTCATCGACGTATTTCCGGCAGAAGAAAAGGATATGGTGCGCGCGATGTTGTCGGAATCGCTGCAGGCGGTCATTTCGCAGTCGCTGCTCAAGAAGAATGGCGGCGGCCGCGTGGCCGCGCACGAAATCCTGATCGGCACGCCCGCGATTCGCAACCTGATCCGCGAGAACAAGACCGCACAGATGTATTCGGCGATCCAGACCGGCGGCTCAATCGGCATGCAGACGCTGGATCAGCATCTGTCGAAACTGGTGGCCGGTGGTATTGTCAATCGCGATGTGGCGCGCGAATACGCCAAGAATCCGGACGCGATCTGACGCGTAGTTGATACGGGAGATCCACCGCGATGGAATTCGAAGATCTGCTGAAGATGATGGTGCAAAAGGGCGGTTCCGACCTTTTCATTACGGCCGGCGTGCCGCCGTCCATGAAGTTGCACGGCAAGATGATGCCAATCACCAAAACGCCGCTGACGCCGGACGTTACCCGCGACATCGTGCTCGGGGTGATGACCGAGAAGCAGCGCAAGGACTTTCTCGATTCAAAAGAATGCAACTTTGCAATTTCCGCGCGCGGTATCGGCCGTTTTCGGGTCAGCGCTTTCCACCAGCGCAATCTGGTCGGCATGGTGTTGCGCCGTATTGAAACCAACATTCCCACACTCGATGAGCTTAAATTGCCGGAGATCGTCAAGGAACTGGCGATGACCAAGCGCGGCGTCATGCTCTTCGTCGGGGCCACCGGCACGGGCAAATCGACGTCGCTGGCCGCCATGATTGGCCATCGCAACAAGAACTCGCGAGGGCATATCATTTCCATTGAGGATCCGATCGAATTCATCCACCAGCATCAGGGTTGCATCGTGACCCAGCGCGAGGTGGGCCTCGATACGGAAAATTTCGAGATCGCCCTGAAGAACACCCTGCGTCAGGCTCCGGATGTGATTCTTATCGGCGAGGTGCGCACGCGCGAGGTCATGGATTACGCCATTGCCTTCGCTGAAACCGGCCACCTCGTGCTTTGTACCCTGCACGCCAACAACGCCAACCAGGCACTGGATCGCATCATCCACTTCTTCCCGGCCGACCGGCATTCGCAGTTGCTGATGGACTTGTCGCTCAATCTGCGCGGTATCGTTGCCCAGCAGTTGATCCCCACCCCGGATGGCGATGGCCGGCGGGCTTGTATCGAGGTGCTGTTGAACTCGCCGCTGGTTGCCGATCATATCCGCAAGGGCGAGATGCACCTGATCAAGGAATTGATGAAAAAGTCGCGCGAGACCGGGATGCAGACGTTCGACCAGGCGCTGTTCGATCTGTACTCTGCCGGCGAAATTACTTACGAGGACGCCATTCGCCACTCCGATTCACCAAACGATCTGCGCCTGATGATCAAGCTCAACGCCGAGACCGATGCCAAGTACCTCGACAGCGCCACGCGTGGCCTGTCATTGCAGGACGATAACGAAGGCAGCCCGGTGCGCCGTCGCTGAACGACGGTGTCCGGCAGCAGCCCGGGAGAAATGCGCATGCGTACATTGATGAGGGCGCTGGCTTTGGCGCTGCTGTTGCTGCCCGGTGGTATTGCGGTGGCCGGCGAATGGGTCGGCGTTGCAGCGCCGGCGGTGAAACTGCTGAATCAGGCGGGCAATAGCTTTGATCTGGCAGCGCTTCGCGGCCAGTGGGTGGCGCTGTACTTCTACCCCAAAGACAATACGCCGGGCTGTACCGAAGAAGCAAAACAGTTCCGTGACCACTTTGCCAGTTTGCAGGCGAAAAACATCGCAGTTGTCGGCGTCAGTGTCGATGACGTGGAATCGCACCGTGCTTTTGCTGAAAAGCTGAAAATTCCGTTCACGCTGCTGGCCGACACCGACGGTGCGGTCGCGAAGCAGTTCGGCGTGCTGCATGGGTTCGGGCCGGTGAAGTTTGCCGGGCGCGAAACCTTCCTGATCGATCCGGAAGGAACGATTGTCTATCATTACGCGGAAGTAAATTCACGCGAGCACGCTGCCCAGGTGCTTGTCGATGTGGAAAAACTCCAGCAGAAATAAATGGCCGCAGCGGGCGAGCCGGCGCCTCGGTTTTTGTGTTACGGCGTGATCGTCGCCACCGCGCGCTGCACTTTCTCCGGCGACCAGGCATCCGGCGCGGCGGGCGTTTTGCCGGCCTGCACTGTGGTGCCGGTACCGGCTTCGGTCAGCTCGATTGTGCCGGCGTCGTTTTTCACATAAACGCCTTTGCCTCCCAGCATCACCACCTCAAGCGCATTCGGCGTCAGGTTCAGGCCGCCCCAGAACTCGGTGCCGCGCACGCCGATGGTTGCGATGGCTGTCCTTACCTCGACCCGATGCCGCCTCTGGGTGATCGCCCCGGTGAGTGCGCGAAATGCGCCTTTTACCAGCGCGAAAGTCGCTTCGTTGGCGAAGAATCGCCGCTCATGCCAGCGCTCGATGGTGAACTCGGTGTTCTTGCCGACGGTAATCTCGCTGCCGTCGCGAAATGCCAGTTCGGTGACGCCCTTGCTGTTGGTGAGGAATCGGTCGCCGGCGCAAAACGCCTCGCCCGCCTTGGGTACCAGGGTGTTGCCGCCGCGAATGATCTGCACGCCGCCAAATACGCGGCTGATGTCGCCGATGCGACAGGCAGCGGAATCGCCGGCATGGGTCGACAGGGAAACCAGGGCCAGCAACAGGCCGGCAAGGCAGGGCAGGGTGGCGGCTGTCAGGCGGCGCATGGCAAAATTTCCTTCTGTATGTTGAGTTACCGCGAGTGCAACACTCGATTTCCCAGCATCGTGAACAACACCCGGCCCTGCATCTGTTCGCCGAGAAACGGTGAGTTGCGTCCCGCCGATACCATCGCGTCCGGGCCTTCGTTTCCGAGCGTGTAGCGCGCTTGCGGGTCGAACAGGCAGAAATCCGCGCGCTCGTTGACGCGCAGACTGCCGCCGGCGACGCCGAAGCAGGCGGCGGGCCGGCTGGTGAGTGCGCCGATCGCCTGCGACAGCGTCAGTACGCCTTCTTCAACCAGTCGCAGTGTCAGCGAAAGCAGCGTTTCCGTGCCGCTGATGCCCGGACGCGCAGCCGGAAACGGCGCCTGCTTGTCGGAGCTTTCGCAGGGTTGGTGATCCGAACAGATTGCGTCGATGGTGCCATCGGCAACTGCCTGGCGCAGGGCATCGCGGTCGGCGAGCGAACGCAGCGGCGGGCGAACATGCGCCAGCGCGTTGAAACCCTCAATCGCGCTTTCGGTAAGCAGCAACTGGTGCACGGCCACATCCGCCGTCACTTTCAACCCTTTGCGGCGCGCCTCGGCGATCATCGCGACGGCACCGGCAGTCGACAGCTGCGCGAAGTGCGCGCGTACCCCGGTGTGTGCGACCAGCTCAAGATCGCGCGCCACCGCAACGGTTTCCGCCATCGCCGGAATGCCCGGCAGGCCCAGACGCGTGGCGACGGCTCCTTCATGCGCGCAACCGCCGGCGGCGAGATCCACGTCTTCCGGATGAAATACGACGGCAAGATCGAATGTTGCCGCGTATTCAAGCGCGCGGCGCAGCACCTGGTTGCTGGCCATCGCGCGCCGCCGATTGCTCACAGCCACACAGCCGGCCTGCTTGAGTGCGGCCATGTCGGCGAGTTGTTCGCCGGCGAGGCCTTGCGTCATCGCGCCGACCACCCACACCCAGCTGCGCCGCGCACTTGAAGCGGTCTCGTGCATCTGGCGGACAACGGCGGTGGTGTCAGCAATCGGGAATGTATCTGGAGGACAAACTGCGTGGGTGACGCCGCCGGCAGCGCAGGCGGCCAGTTCGCGCATCATGCCCTTGCTGTGCTCGGCGCCCGGTTTTTTCAGGCTGACTGATGCGTCAATGAGGCCCGGTGCGGCGATGAGGCCGCTGGCGTCGATTTCGCGCTCGGCAAGGAAGCCGCTCGCCGCCGCGCCGATGGCAACCAGCTTGCCGTCAAGAACGTAAAGATCGGCAATCACATCCAGTTGTTGCGATGGGTCGATGACGCGCGCACCGCGGATCGCGAGGCGGCCGTTGAGCTTGCCTTCAGCCGGTAAGTCACTCATTGCCCGCTCCGTAAGCTCGCCGTCTTCATTCGGTGGCCGGGGCGTGGCCCTGGCCATTCATGCACATCGCCATCACCGCCATGCGCACCGCGATGCCGAACGTCACCTGCTGCAAAATCACCGACTGCGGGCCGTCGGCGACATCGCTGGCAATTTCGACGCCGCGATTGATTGGCCCCGGGTGCATCACGATCGCATCCGGTTTCGCCACGCGCATCTTTTCGCCGGTGAGACCATAGAGCCGGTAAAACTCCTGCTCAGAAGGCAGCAGGGCTGTCTGCATGCGTTCTTTTTGCAATCGCAGCGCCATCACCACGTCGGCATCGCGGATGCCCTCGACGAGATTGGTATAAACCTTCGCGCCCAGCGACTCGGCATCGGCCGGCAACAAGGTGCGTGGCGCAATAATACGCACGTCCGGGCAGCCGAGCGTGCGCAGCGCAGCGATGCCGGAGCGCGCGACCCGCGAGTGCAGGATGTCGCCGATGATCGCTACAGTGAGTTTGGTGAAGTCGCCCTTGCAATGGCGGATGGTGAACATGTCGAGCATCGCTTGAGTTGGATGCGCGTGGCGGCCGTCGCCGGCATTGATTACAGCGACTTTCGGCGTCACGTGCCGGGCAATGAAATCCGGCGCGCCGGAATCACCATGGCGCACGATGAACATATCGGCGCCCATCGCTTCAAGATTCCAGAGCATGTCCATCAGTGTCTCGCCCTTGGAAGTCGAGGAGCGACCGATGTCGATGTTGAGTACGTCGGCAGACAGACGTTTGGCGGCCACCTCGAAGGTGGTGCGGGTGCGGGTACTGGGTTCGAAGAACAGGTTCACCACGGTCTTGCCACGCAGCAAGGGCAATTTTTTCGCCGCGCGCTCGTCGGCGATGACAAAAGATGCGGCGGTGTCGAGGATTTCGGTGAGGGTTGCGCGCGACAGGCCATCAATGGTGAGGAAGTGCCTCAGCCGGCCTTCTTTGTCCAGTTGCAGATCATCGAGTTGCAGGCGCGCGTGGACTGCACTGCCTTCGGCAAGATCGGCGGTCGTCATGCGGAGATTCCTGTCAGGACCGGTGCTTTGCCCGAGTTGGGCTTGTCGTGTCGCTGGCGGTGCAATTCTAGCCCCACTGCGCCCCGGGTGCGAGTCTAGTTGTGGGGCTGTTGTGCCAGCCATGACTCGACGATCAGCGCTGCTGCCAGCGCATCGACTGCCGGCTGGCCGCGCTTTTGTTCCGCGCGCAGCAACGCGTTGCGGGCTTCGAAACTCGACAGCCGTTCGTCGATAACCGCGACCGGCAGGACCAGCCGGCCGGCGAGCTTGCGCGCAAAACTGCGCGCGCAGGTCGACATTTCACTTTCGCTGCCGTCCATGTTCAATGGCAGCCCGACCACCAGCTGGCCGGGCTGCCATTCGGCGACCAGCTTGCCGATCTGCTCCCAGTCCGGCGCGCCGTCGCGCGTCGGCAGTACGGTGAGCGGCCGTGCGGTGCCGGTCAGGGTATTGCCAATGGCAATGCCGATACGTTTGGTGCCGAAGTCGAAACCCAGGATGGTGGTTTCCCGGTGACCGGACGACGGGTTGCAAGGAGAGTGGTTGCCGGACATTCAGCCGCCCTCCGATGACACCGCGCGCCGCTCATCGAATTTCCAGGTACGGATGACCTCGAGGATGTCGGTGATCTTGCGCATCTCCGGCGGGAATGGCGCAAACGGTGCCGCCAGCCGCACGCTGCGCATGGCGGCTTCGTCGAGAAAGCGGTGTCCTGATGATTTCAGTATCTCGATGGTGCGCACCGCACCGTTCGGGTTGAGCGCAACCATCAGGCGCACCTGACCGAAGATCTGGTTGCGCAACGCCTGCTCGGGAAAGTTGCGCGTACCCACTTCCTCCACCTCGCGGCGGAAGGCTTCAACGTACAGCGCGTCGAAACTCTCGCGGGTCGATACCGAGGTCAGCTGACGCACTTTCGGCCGTTTTGCATAGGCTTCTTTCTCGCGTGCCAGCTGCGCTTCGAGGCTGGCAATCTCACGCTGCTGGCGTTCGGCAGCGTCGTCCGCTGCCTTGCGGGCATCCTTTGCATCACGCTGCTGACGTGCCTTGCCGGTCTTGCGCGCCTTGGTGTTGTGGGTGACCACAAGGTTGTGCCGCGTTGCGGTGTCGGGTGTACGGGCGGACTCCTCTTCCTGCAGTGTCGCGCGGATTGTGTCGTCTTCGATCGGGGCGTGTTCGGTGGTGGTCAGCAGCCGCTTGTCGATTTCAGTGCCGGAGCCGATCTGGTTAGCCTGGGCAACGAAATCGGCCTCGCGCGGGGCCTGCGTACTGCGAAAGTGGGCCAGCGTGACTTCGAGGACACTCGGACTGCGTTTGGCGTCCTCAGGAATAAATCCCACGGTCAGCGCGACCAATGCATGCAGGCTCATTGCGGCGACGATCGCCCAGGTCAGGCGGTCGCCGGATTGGTGCCAGGGCAGCGGCAAGGCGTCGTTCATCGCATCCGTTTGCCGCCGGTCAGGCGGGCGGCGAGGTGGTCGAGCAGCTGCCCGGCGATGTCGAGGCCGAAAGCGGCGTCGAGCTCACGAATACAAGTCGGGCTGGTTACGTTGATCTCGGTGAGATAGTCACCGATCACGTCTATGCCGACGAAAAAAAGCCCTTTTTCCCGGAGAGTTGGCCCCACTTGCGCGGCGATCCAGCGATCACGGGCAGTCAGTTCCCGGCCCTCGCCCCGGCCACCGGCGGCGAGATTGCCGCGGGTCTCCCCGGCCTGCGGGATGCGAGCGAGGGCGAACGGTACCGGTTCGCCGTTGATCAGCAGGATGCGCTTGTCGCCGGCGCTGATTTCCGGGATGTAGCGCTGGGCCATTACATGCAGGGTGTCGAGTGCGGTAAGGATTTCCAGGGTGGCGCCAATGTTGGGGCCGTCGGCGGTCAACCGAAAGACGCCAGCGCCCCCCATTGCGTCCAGCGGCTTGACGATCACATCGCCCTGCTCACGGATGAACTGGCGCAGGCGGGCGCTGTCGCTGCTGACCAGGGTTGGCACCATGCACTGCGGGAAGCGGGCAGCAAACAGCTTCTCGTTGGCATCGCGGACGCTGCCCGGACGGTTGGCGATCAACGCCCCGGCGGCCTCGGCACACTCAAGGATGTAAGTGATGTACAGGTAGGCATTGGTGATCGGCGGGTCCTGGCGCATCAGGATGATGTCGATCTCGGCCAGCGCGAGGTCGCCGCCGGCGGACAGCGTGTACCAGTCGGCCCGGGCGTCGCGAACCTCGAGAGCGCGCCAGCGGCCGCGCGCGACGCCGTCGCGCATGTAAAGGTCGCCGGGCTCGAAATAGCGGATGTGCCAGCCGCGCGCGCGCGCGGCCAGCAACATGGCAAAGGTCGAATCCTTGTATGGCTTGATGCCCTGGATGGGGTCCATCACCACACCGAG
>k87-500620_pt1 | contig 13053 bp, 11 predicted proteins | sample MGYA00084030_6733316 | MGnify analysis MGYA00084030 | reverse complement strand
TTCAAGTAGTGAATGAAAGTTTGTTGCTGATACTCTTGTTTATAGGGTTTTTAATTGTTCAACCAATGCTAGCTGTGAGTATATTACTGTTAGCGATGTTGCTTGTTTTGTCGCTGCACTCAATAGTTGTTCGTCGTTCTGCCAAGATTGGTGCAGAACTAAACAGCATTGAAAATGTACGTTACAGATTATTGTTTGCAATTACGAGTGCGATTAGAGACATTAAAATTATGGGGATAGGCGGTCTGTTTAATGTGCGCAACAGAAAGGTGTCGCACGAATATGCCGAGGTTACATGGAAATACAGTTTTAATAATATGTTGCCTAGGCTTTTGATCGAATTGATTGCCTTGCTAGCGATGGTCGCTTTTACTCTGCTGGTAATAATACTTGAAATTCCTCTTGAGAAATTAGGCCCGTTACTTGGACTTATTGCTATAGCTGCTATTCGGGTGGCTCCATCTATGTCTCGCTTGTTTGGTGCCATTAGCACATATAAATCATCCCGCCCAGTCGTTGAGAAGCTAATGGATCTTATGGTAAGGCTTGGGAATAATTCTGAAATTAATTGCACTAGCAACTTGGCCTTCAATCATGTAATTGAGCTAAAAAATATTGGATTTCGCTATGGAGAGAAGAAAGTCCTAAATAATATTTGCCTGCAGCTTAAGCGAGGTGAGTCAGTTGGCATAGTAGGCCCATCTGGTTCGGGCAAGACAACCTTGTTGGACTTATTCACGGGGCTTCAGCAGGCGTCAGAGGGCAGGTTTATATGTGACGGCGTAGAAATTGATCCATTCGCCAACCATTCGATACAAAAGCTTATTGGCTATGTGCCGCAAGCGATTACGTTGCTTGATGAGACGATTGCCTTCAATGTTGCATTTGAAGATCAGCCAGATCATGGGCGAGTCATGCGCGCTTTGGGTATGGCAAATCTCCATGGGTTTATTGCTTCCCTGCCGGAAGGTGTACTTACGAGAGTTGGTGAAAATGGATTAAGGTTGTCAGGGGGGCAGCGTCAACGAATAGGCATTGCACGTGCATTGTATCGCGCCCCCAAAATTTTGATATTGGATGAGGCCACTAGTTCTCTTGATACACATTCTGAACGAGAAATATCATCGCAGATAGAAAAATTACATGGAAAAATTAGCACGATAATAGTCGCTCACCGTTTATCTACTGTAAGCGCATGTGATCAAATTTATGTTCTTTCTGATGGAGAGATCGAAAGTTTCGGAACGCATTTAGAGTTACTTGCAACATCAAAAATATACAAACATTTAAATGCAGCTCAGAATGTTGTAAAGAACGAGATGGAGGCGTAATGAAAACATTAATTTAAGCGGCTACCTAAACTTGATGCCTAGTTTGTGACAGTTAAATGCATCTGCTGTGTAAGGTTGATCGGTCTGCACTACTCGTTACCGGTGAGTGCTTAACCACATTGAGTCTACTGTACTATAAGTGCAATTTAATCCCGTTGACCTATAAAAAGGAATTGTAAGGAAATGAATGATAATTACGAATTATTGGAAAGATTTTTGGATTCACTGATCAACCCAGATGACTGTGTAGATACTTTTGGACGTACCTATCTGGACGATTTGGAAATTATTGCTCATGAAAATCATAGTTATAACTCAATCACACAAAGTTTTCCGGATACAGTATTGCAGTCAGCCTTTGATCGTGTCCGGGAGCAATTTGGAATTAAGGGGATTCCTGAACTCAAAGAGTTTGTTTATGCTCGCCGAGGAGAAATTGCTATCGCAAACTATAGGCCTAGATCCGCACTAAATCCAGAGGGAGACTTTGCAACAGAGCCCTCCTATCTCGCACTGCAGAATAATGGTGACAGCATCGATGGTAGCAATGAATTTCAGAAGAAATGGTCTGAACGCGGTTTGATATCAGCGTTCGAGAATAACACTGATCGAGATTACTATGAGTTATACATTGGCTATGACCGTATGAACCCTTGGACCTACCTTCTGAAGAGAGAGTTGGCTCGAGGTAATCTATTGCCTGGAGACAAAGTTATCTGCATAGGCAATAGGTGGAATGGAGAAATCTTTTATTTCCGGCAAACTATTGGTCTAAAGAATGCAATGGGGGTAGATTTGATCTCCAGAGATCCTGATCTGGTGGTTGAAGCAGATATGCACAAAATGCCATTCGAAGATTCCACGGTGAAATTAATTTTTTGCCGAGGAACATTGAATAAATCATATGATATACGTGTGTTTATTGACGAAATGCTCAGGGTCTTGCAGAAGGATGGCTTTCTCGCACTAGAAACACCTGGGCCATTCGGTGATGGAGTGAATTATCTCGGGAGAACGGACCTTAAAAATTCAGACAATTTGCTACGATTACTCAATGGGGTAACAAAGCGGATCATTTATAAAGATGACACCGAACTAATTCATCCTCAGGGCAACGTCAAGAAAGCGTTACGAATTTTTGTTCAAGTTGATAAGGGTGGCGTAAAGTCTGCGCTAGCGCAGGAGCCATTTCCATCGTTCCGTTTTAAAATATATGCGCGTTATCGGAACTACTTGAACAGAATTCGTCTCAAAATTCGCCGAAAATTTAGAGTTATCACGGGTTCCGGTCAAAATTCCGCACCGATAGATTCAAATTAGTAATTCCATTTTGGGAAAAGGTACGGTTTTTAGTTCAAAGAAATCGGGTTATAAAAAAGCAAAAAACACAAAGATAGCGTAAATTGAAAAGTTACTCGCATGTCTAGGCTAGAGGCTGCATGCTATGAGCACACTAAATTAAAATGGAAGGGATGGTAATGCTAAGAAATTTGATTTCGTTGACTAAGAATTGGGTTTTTCTTATTTTCGGGTTATTGATTCATTCCTTGACTGGTAAAACACCGCAAAGAGCACACGCAAGCTTAGTGCTGTTATTTTGTAAAACCAAAGGGAAGGCAAATGATTTTTTATCATTAATGATATCGATGTTTTATCCTCCATATGAAATTGAAGAAACATCGGGTTTCTTGCGTAGTTTGCCCATAAAGGAGATGGATGAAATTCAAGCTAGCCTTGAAAAGGATGGCTATCATGTTTTTAAGGAGCGACTGACTGCTGATTTTTGTGAGCAAATTCTCCAGCAGTCACTTAAAATTGAATGTCTGTTAAGCGGTGATGAGGTAACGGCCGAGTTTGGGCGCCGCAAGTATGCCAAATATGATGCGAGTAACCCCGTCGCAGCTTTCTATATTATTCCTGAAGATGAAATAACAGATATTAAGGAAATTCAACAGCTAGTTTGTGAACCACTTCTGATTAAAGTGGCGCAAAGGTATTTAAAAGCAAAGCCAATTTTTAGCGGCATAAGTATGAGGTGGTCTCCTCATGTAAAAGATACACCAGATAGCGAAGCGGCTCAACTATATCACTTCGATATGGAGAGAATTAAATGGTTGCGTTTCTTCTTCTATCTTACGGATGTGGACAGTGATACGGGGCCGCATTGTTTTATCAAAGGATCTCATCGTACGGGTGCAATCCCTAAATATATGTTGGACCAAGGTTATGCGCGACAAAGTGATGATGACATCTTCAAGGAATATGGCAAGGATTCACAAATAGAATTTACGGGGGGGCGTGGCACAATTATTGCGGAAGATAGTAGGGGCTTTCATAAGGGGAAGATGCCAAATAAGGGAGACCGGTTACTATTGGCTTTTGAACTTTCAACTAGTACTTTCGGGGCAAATAAAAGACATAAGATTCGTAATGTTCGTGTTCCACAGTTTCGAGAGTTTGCTCTCAAGTATCCTAGGCTGTACCACAATTTTGATTTTGCGCAGAAAGAAAAATTATAAACAATGCGGTTACACTGTAAAAATATTACATTATAAATGTAAGTGCCTAACGTACTGCATACAGTAGTTGTAGCTGATATATTTTATAAATAGCTGAGCGGGGCGCGCAATTACCAAGGATTGGAAAATGGATTGTGTTTATTAGTGGACTGCAATTGAAAAAAATTCACGGCAATATAAACATATCGACGTTTGGTTAAATAAGAATCCCGTTGGAAGTCGAAAGGCCGAGGGAGTGTCATTCAGAAGGATGTTAAAAAGTAAACTCATTGAGGGACGGTTGGTGAATAGACTAATAAATAGCCTTTTAGGCTTAAAAAGCTCAATCTTGATGTTCGATTGGGAGCGAGGTGCTTTGATTCGCATGATTGAGCAGTGTGTTGGTGCAAATGGTAAAGCAGTGCGCTTGCTGGATGTGGGTTGCGGTTATGGCAGAAACTTGGATACCGTCAAACATCTGTGCGGTACTTGTATCGGTGTTGATATAAATCCGGAAATAGTGCGGGCGAATAAGGAGCGTGGATTTAAATGTTTTGTGCCGGAAGATTTGCCACGGGATGACATGAAGTTCGATATTATTTTAATGTCTCATGTGATTGAACATTTCGCGCCCAGCGACCTACTTGTATTTATGGATGGATATATAGATTTGTTGCGGCCCGGTGGACATTTGATTATTGCAACGCCACTGATGAGTCCATATTTTTATGATGACTTCGATCACATCAAGCCCTACCAACCAGCGGCGATACATATGATGTTCGGTACAAAAGGCGCACAAGTGCAGTATCAATCGCGTCATGAGTTGGTCTTGTCCGACATTTGGTACCGGCGTAGTTATTACCGGATTTCATATCGCCGTTCCCGCCACATAAAAACAGCATTGAGTCATGGTGCAGTAATGCTAGAGTTCATCAGTGCACTAATGTCCTTTGTTTTCTTGGGAAGACTGGGCCGAGCGGATGGTTGGATGGGTACATTTCGAAAGGTTTGAAATTATGAGTAAGATAGCCCCGATAGCCCTGTTTGCGTATAACCGACCTTGGCACGTTGCACAAACTATAGAGGCATTGAAAAAGAACGAACTATGCAATGCGAGTGATTTGATTGTTTTTTCTGATGGTGCAAAAGATCAGGCTTCTAGTCAAAAAGTTGAAGAGGTGCGTCAATATTTGAGAGTTATATCCGGATTTAAATCTGTCAAAATCATAGAGCGGGAATGTAATCTTGGTCTGGGCCCTGCAATCATATCCGGCGTAACTCAAGTAATTAACGAATATGGCAGGGTGATCGTTATGGAAGACGATTTGGTAACGTCCCCTTTTTTCCTGCGCTACATGAACGATGCGCTGGAGTACTATGAGAATGAAAATAAAGTGATCAGCATACATGGTTACTGTTATCCGATTGCGGAATTACCTGAAACTTTTTTTCTGCGGGGCGCTGATTGTCTTGGGTGGGCAACGTGGAAGCGAGGGTGGGATCTTTTTGAGGAGAATGGGCGTGAGTTGTTGTATAAACTTGAGCAAGAGAACCTCATTAGCCGACTTGATTTATTCGGCGCGTATAAATTCAGCCAAATGTTGCGAGATCAAATCGCGGGCAAGAATAGTTCTTGGGCTGTTCGTTGGTATGGCGCTGCGGTACTTAAAAATAAATTGACGCTTTATCCTGGACAGTCGCTAGTATTCCACATAGGGTCTGATGGCAGCGGAACCAACTGCAGCAGCGTGGACAGTTTTTTGGATGTCGTTTTATGCGAGAGGTCGGTAACGATTGGTTCTGCAGAGGTATCTGAGAATTTGTTTGCCCTAAAACGGTTTCAGGATTTTCTCCGAAAAATTAGTAACCCTAGTTGGATTAGCAGGCTAAAGAGAAAAATTGGACAGAAAGTAAATTTACTTAAAAATATATATGCATAGTCTCAATCAACTCAAGCTCGCCATTATTGGCCTTGGTTATGTCGGCCTTCCTCTTGCCGTCGAGTTTGGTAAATCGCGAACTGTTGTTGGTTTCGATATAAATGCCAAACGGGTCACCGAGTTGCAATCTGGGCAAGACCATACGTTAGAAACTGGGCCGGAGGAATTGCAGCAAGCTAAATACCTTAGCTGCACTACAAACCCTGAACTCTTGAGTGCTTGTAACTGCTTTATAATCACGGTGCCGACTCCTGTAGATAAGTCTAACCGCCCTGACTTGACTCCGCTGATTAAAGCAAGTGAGACTGTGGGCCGAGTGCTTAAACCGGGTGACATTGTCATCTACGAATCTACTGTTTATCCAGGTGCCACCGAGGAAGACTGCGTGCCAGTACTGGAAAAATTCTCTGGTCTTAAGTTCAATCAGCATTTCTATGCAGGTTTCAGTCCTGAACGTATCAATCCGGGTGACAAGGAACGGCGCCTCACGACAATTATGAAGGTGACTTCTGGTTCGACTCCTGAAGCCGCCATGCTTATTGATGCACTATATAAAGAGATCATAACGGCTGGCACCCATTTGGCGCCGAGCATTAAAGTGGCAGAGGCCGCGAAGGTCATCGAAAACACACAGCGTGATACTAATATTGCTCTTATCAATGAGCTGGCAATCATTTTTAGTCGTCTAGGAATTGATACGGAAGCTGTTTTGCAAGCTGCAGGGACTAAGTGGAATTTTTTGCCCTTCCGTCCGGGGCTGGTAGGTGGGCATTGTATAGGGATCGATCCATACTATCTTAAATACAAGGCGCAATCAGTAGGCTATCACCCTGAGATAATATCTGCTGTGCGTCGCCTGAATGACAGTATGGGCAGTTATGTAGTATCCCAGTTTGTCAAAGGTATGATAAAAAAGCGCATTCAGCTCGAAGGTGCTCGTGTACTAGTGATGGGTTTTGCATTCAAGGAAAATTGCCCAGATCTGCGCAATACACGTGTGATAGATATTGTTGAAGAGTTAAAACAATACAACTGTCAGGTAGATGTTTATGACCCTTGGGTATCAATTGAAGAGGCATACCATGAATATGGTATTGAGCCCGTTCAGGAACTGCATGATGGATACTACGACGGAATTATTCTCGCTGTAGCCCACAATCAATTCAAGAGTATGGGAGCCGATGGTATACATGCTCTTGGCAGAGATCCGCATATGCTTTATGACCTGAAGTATGTCCTTGCTGCGGAGAATGTGGATTTGCGATTGTAGTTGTGTTGAGTATACGCAGTCTTCTTAAATGTTAATCTTGGAAATAATATGAATTGTCCTTTATGCGGCACGAGTAAAAGTTTAATCGTACGTAGATCAGATTTGCAAGATCTTAAAAAAGCATGGTTGGGTTCGTTTGGTTTTGATCCGTTTCCAAGCGATTATGTAGTTAAACAAATTGATAAAAATCGTTGTGCATCATGCCATCTTGAATTTTTTAACCCTCCTTTATATGGTGATGCGGAGTTCTACGCTAAATTGTCCAAGTATCCTTGGTACTATGAGCAGAATAAGTGGGAATACGATGTGGCTGCAGAGAGTGTTACCAGTTTACTACCAGAAAATTTACTAGAAATTGGCTGTGGTAATGGATATTTTCTGGAGAAAATCACTCCCCTTGGCGTGGGAGCAGAAGGTATCGATATAAATAAAGATGCGGTTGCGGCTTGTAAGGAAAAGGGATTGCAGGTTGATGCAATAAATGTATTTGATTTAACAAAATCATATGACATGGTGGTTTTGTTTGAAGTATTAGAGCATATGGAAAGTGCAAAAGCACTTTTTGATTTCTTAACAACTAAACTGATTCGACCGGGCGGACACTTGATTTTAGCAGTACCGAATCCAGACGGATACTTGAAAGAACTGGATGTAAACTTGTTGGATATGCCACCCCACCACAATTCAAGTTGGAGCTTGAATTGTTTTGAACAGCTACAGAGTCTGTATGGATTGACGCTGGTGGAGTACAAGAAGGAGCCGCTTAGATATGTGCATTACCATAGTTATTTGCAGTATGTAATTAGCAGTAATGCCAATATATCTACGCCTACTTGGAAGAGTCGATTATTCAACAAGATGCAAGCGCTGTTAATTAGAATGCTTGCACCATTGACCTATTTGAATGGCCGTGAACGAATTGATGGTCAGACTCACTTGGTAGTACTTCGAAATGACAGATAAATTATTCTCTTTTTGCTTGAGGGGTGCAGAGAAAATATTTTCGATATGTCGCTAGTCATGTCAATTATGATCAAAAAATTAAAGGCAGTTTACCGACGCCAAATGTTTTACCCAAGTTGGCTTGGAATTTTTGTTAACCCATTTTATTTTGCACGATCAGGATTGCGTGATGCAATGACTGAATTCGCACCAATGTTATCTGGCCGACTGCTTGATGTGGGCTGTGGAAGCAAGCCATATCAAGCCCTGTTTGCCGTTGACGCTTACATTGGGTTGGACATTGATAGCGAAGCATCGCGTAAGGGGGGTATTGCAGACTATTTCTATGAGGGGAATACATTTCCGTTTGCTGACGCTTCATTCGACTCTGTTCTTTGCAACCAAGTGTTGGAGCATGTGTTTAACCCAGATGAGTTTCTGGGAGAAATCGTGCGAATATTGAAGCCTGGGGGAAAGCTATTGCTCACGGTGCCATTTGTATGGGATGAGCATGAGCAGCCATATGATTATGCCCGATACTCCAGCTTTGGCTTGCGTGCACTGCTGGAAAAGCAGGGACTTAAAATTGTTCACCATAAAAAAATTGGTGCCGATGCATCCATTTTATTTCAGCTTGCGAACGCTTATCTGTTTAAGGTTACGCAAGGTTGGTCTAGGCCATCAAAACTGCTGTTCACTGCATCGGTCATGGCAATCGTTAATGTAATGGGTTTGCTCGCCCGCCGGATGTTGCCCGACAACCCCGATCTCTTTCTGGATCATGTAGTCCTTGCGGAGAAAGCCTCTTGAACTCATATACCAATGCAAAGGTGTTAATCACCGGCGGCCTCGGCTTTATCGGTTCAAACCTTGCCCGTGCCCTTGTTGCACAGGGCGCTGAAGTCACATTGGTAGATAGCCTTATTCCGCAATACGGTGGCAATCCATTCAACATTGAAGATATTCGCGATCAGGTCACGGTAAATGTATGTGATGTTCGTGATCCGTTTGCGATGGCGTATTTGCTGAAGGATAAAGATTATCTGTTTAATCTGGCCGGGCAGACGAGCCATATGGACTCGATGACTGATCCGCAGACCGATCTGGAAATTAACGCAGCAGCCCAACTTTCTATCCTTGAGGCCTGCCGCAAGGCTAACTCCGGTATCAAGATTGTGTTCGCCAGTACTCGTCAGCTTTATGGTAAGCCTGACTACCTGCCGGTCGATGAGAAGCATCCGATTCGCCCAGTGGATGTGAATGGCATAAATAAACTGGCGGGTGAGTGGTATCACCTTCTTTATAACAATGTATACGGCATCCGCGCCTGCGCGCTTCGTCTGACGAATACTTATGGTCCAGGCATGCGCGTGAAGGATGCAAGGCAAACCTTTTTGGGTATTTGGGTGCGTTTGCTGCTGGAAGGCAAACCCTTTAAGATTTTTGGCGACGGCCTGCAGCTGCGTGACTTCAACTATGTGGATGATTGCGTCGATGCTCTGTTGCTCGCGGGGGCAAGTGATGCCGCCAATGGCAAGATCTACAATCTGGGAAGCGCAGAAGTGGTGGGATTGAAGGCACTGGCTGAGATGATGGTGGATCTGGGTTATGGCGGGGCTTTTGAACTAGTCCCCTTCCCGCCGGAACGCAAGGCAATAGACATTGGCGATTACTATAGTGATTTCTCGTTCATCACCAAAGAGTTGGGCTGGCAACCGAAGGTCGGATTGCGTGAGGGATTGCAGCGGACAATGGCTTATTATCAGGCGCACCACCGCCATTATTGGAATGAAGAAGTATGATTTTGATGAATGATTTTAAGGCCGAGCCACCTGAGTTGCGTGAAGCGATGTTGGGTGCGGCACGACGCGTGCTGGAGTCCGGTTGGTATGTGCTGGGGAATGAAGTTGTTGCATTTGAGAAACAATGGGCTGCTGCCTGCGGTGTGCCTCACGCCGTGGGTGTGGGGAATGGCATGGATGCGATCGAGATTGCGTTGCGTGCGCTCGATGTCGGGCCGGGCGATGAGGTTGTCACGACCTCAATGACCGCGTTTGCCACCGTTCTCGCCATTTTGCGCGCGGGCGCAACTCCCGTACTTGCGGATATTGATCCCGAAACGGCACTGATTTCGATTGATAGTGCTGCTCGGTGTGTTTCACCGAAGACAAAGGCCTTGCTACTCGTGCATCTCTATGGCCAGGTTCGTAACATGAAAGCCTGGTCAGACTTCTGCGTAAAGCATGGCATAAAGTTGGTAGAAGATTGTGCACAAGCACATTTGGCGACATGGCAGGGCAAGGTTGCCGGTAGTTTTGGCGCGGCCGGAACATACAGTTTTTATCCGACCAAGAATCTCGGGGCTCCTGGCGATGCGGGTATGCTGGTTACCAATAATGAGCAGCTTGCACAGCGTGCAGGGCGTCTGCGTAACTACGGGCAAAGTGTTCGCTACCACCATCCTGAGCTTGGGATGAACAGTCGACTGGATGAAATTCATGCTGCCATGCTGGCAGAACGCATGAAGTGGTTACAGGAGTATACCGAACGCCGCCGTCAGATTGCTGATGCTTATCAGGTGGGAATAAAGAATCCAAAAGTCCGGCTGCTTGCTTCGCCGGAAGAGTCACTGGCGCATGTGTTTCATCTATACGTTGTCACCTGTGAACAACGCGACGAGCTACAAACGCATTTGGAACAGAACCAAGTGCAGTCGCATATTCACTATCCTATTCCCATTCATCACCAAGAGCCCTGCCTGGGTATGGTACGAGATCCTCGGGGATTGGGAAATACCGAACGTCATGCGGCGATTTGTCTTTCGTTGCCGTGTCACCCGCAGATGACGGATAGTGATATTGCAGCTGTCATAGCGGCCGTCAATTCATTTCAGGGGGCGTGATGGAGCACTACGTCACTTTATTTGACAGCCTTTTTCTGCCTCAGGGGCTTGCGCTACATATGTCTATGGAGCGTCACGCTGGTGCCTATACCCTGTGGATATTGTGCATGGATGACGAAGTGCATGATGCGTTAATAAAATTAAAATTGCCAAATGTTCGACTCTTGCAATTGAGTAAGTTGGAAACGCCTGAATTGCTCGCAATCAAGTCCACTCGTAGCAAAGGTGAATATTGCTGGACGCTCACGCCGTTTGCGCCAAAATTTGTATTTGAGGCGGATTCAGAAGTATCACGTGTGACTTATCTTGATGCGGATTTGTGGTTCAGAAAAAATCCAGTTGCGATTTTCAGCGAGTTTGATGCGTCCGGAAAAAATGTGCTGATAACGGATCATGCTTACGCACCGGAACACGATCAGTCAGCGACCTCTGGTCAGTATTGCGTGCAATTTATGACATTCACAAGAGAGGGAGGCGAGGTTGTAAGAAAATGGTGGGAGGATAGGTGCATTGAATGGTGTTATTCGCGATTTGAAGATGGTAAGTTTGGAGACCAAAAATACTTGGATGACTGGCCGACAAGATTCGCAGATACTGTGCATGTATTGAGTAACAAAGAATTAACGTTGGCGCCATGGAATGCAACACGTTTCCCGTACGGGAATTCAGTTACATGGCATTTTCATTCTCTCCGTATTTCGTTGAACTCCAGAAAAACACTTGTAGTGACATACGGATCATATCTGCTGCCGAAATGCACCCGAGAGAATGTTTATCAACCTTACTTTATTGATTTACGCACTGCCGCTGAGCGAATAACAAATATAGGTGTTCCCCTGAAACCTCAAATGACTTTTTCAATAGTAGGTAACATGAAATTACGTGTACTAATGCTTTTCCAGCGATTTTGGTTGCTCAATACTAACTTTGTAGCACGCCTGTAAGTCTGAAATAGTAGTGGAAAATCTTATCTATGGACCTGTGAGCGATATAAAGAGAAGATTGGTCATATTCCAGTCTATAACATCAGGATAAACCGCATTCATTTCTTGGCAAATAAAGCAGGATGAATGCCACTTCGCTAATTTTTTCAAACTGTGACTAAAGATATTTTCAGTAACTCAATTACCTATGTAAAAGGGATGGCGATTTTGCTGGTAGTGCTGGGGCACATTGCCTCACCGCTGGGTGTAGTCATCTTCTCATTCCACATACCTCTGTTTTTTTTCCTGGGGGGGGTATTCATTAAAACAAGCTATTCAGCGGCTGATTTTCTTAGAAAGAACTTTGTCAGGTTGATTGTCCCGTACTTTATTTTCGGGGCATTGGGTTTGTTTGTAAATGACTTCAAGAATATCCTGCTACATAGGCCGATGGAAGATGTTTTTCAGAGCATTACTGGTTTGCTGTTCTGGATGGATGCGCCGCATTTGCAGCATTACGGGCTTGTTTTGTGGTTCTTGCCCGCATTATTTTGGGCAAGGGTGTTGAGTTTTAGTTTAATAAAATATCTGAAGCTAAATGAGGGGTTGATTTTCATGCTATGCGTGATGTGCGCATATTTGTTCTCGCATTTTAGCATTGCCCTGCCATTCGCCCTTGATGAAGGAATCGTTGCCCTGCCATGGGTCTTTATGGGGGCCGTTTTTTACCGGTATAAAGAAAAATTCCTGGCCATGCCAATATGGAAAATCACACCCGTGGCATTACTTATATTTTTGATTGTTTACTTTGACGATATGCCGCATCTGGATATGGCGACAAAAAATATTGACCATATTTTGGTTGCATTACCCTATACCTTTTCTGTGATTACCCTGATTGTCTATTTGACGTATCGTGTGAATTTAGGGGGTATGTATGCACCGCTGCAAAAAATTTCAGCAGCCATATCCAGATTTGGGAATCAATCCATGCTGGTTTATATAGCCCATCCTTACACCAATAACGTGGCATATTTGTTGTCAAACTATTTGTTGGGGGTAGGTTACTGGTACGTCATGTTTGCCCTGACGGTGGCGATGTTGATGGCGTTAATCCAGATGAAGATAAAATACCCGGATTCACCGTTGTTTAAATATTTATGATGGAAGTAACCCAGTGAAAGATTATGCAACGACGCGCATGTTGACCCGGGTTCTCCCGTCAATAAAAAGCGCATCCGGTA
>k87-463208_pt1 | contig 13060 bp, 12 predicted proteins | sample MGYA00084030_6733316 | MGnify analysis MGYA00084030 | reverse complement strand
GAAAGAAGGCGTCGTCCTTTTGCGCGGCGATCAGTTCGCCACCTGCATCGGTGAAGCGTTTGACGAGCGCGTCCTTTTTGCGTTTGACAAGGAACGCACGCGTCTTCCAGCCCGCCTCTGCCAACGCGGTGAGCGCGACCAGCGTGTCGCCACCATTGTTGCCGGGACCGACCAACCCAACAGCTTCAAGATCTGCTTCGGCTTCGGGTAAGAGATCGAGAACGGCGTCGGCGAGTCCCTGCCCAGCGTTTTCCATCATTTGGTCATAAGGCAAGCCCTTGGCGTCGGCTTCCTTTTCAATAGCCTGCATTTGTGAGACAGTAACAAGTTTCATGTAGATTTTCTCCGTTTGTAGGGAGAAATTGTACTGCAAAGGAATGGGGAAAGCCGGGTTTTGAGGCTCGGCTCTAACGAGAATCAAACTGTGAGGTCGCGTTGCGAACCGACTGTCAAGGGCGTATAATTCTGTACATAAGGAGTTATACAGAACGATTCCGTACAACATCCCAAAATGGGGTGTTATACAGCCAATAGCTGTATAACTCATAGTTAGCCGCCCATAAATTATCAGGAGTTGTTATGTTCAATCAAGGCACAAAACTATCGGGTGGAAATATGCCCAATGAATTACAGCAGGCGATTGATACTCTCCTTAGCGAATTTCAAGAAATCATGCAAGATCAGACTCAAAAAGCGCGTCTGAAACGTGCAGTTGTAAGGGCACAACTTACATGTAATGCGATCATCATACAAGATAAGAATTCTGTACATGTTGCGGCAGAGAAGACGTTAGGAATGCCATCTTTCTTATATATTGACCGTAGAGACCAAGCGTTTTCACAGATCCAAATTTACGATAGCGCAAAATGGGAATTTGGATACGACAAGCCTTTTGTGATTTCATTTCCGACATCATTGCTGAGCCAAGAAAAAAATATTCGAGCCTCGTCATTAGGGCAAATTGCGGCAGCCTACATCGAATCTGAAATAAGAAGGGTAGAGAAAGAAATGAATCTAATCCAAATTAGTCCTGTCTTTGGACCTGCATCCTATGCAATTGACCCACGATTAGCTTTCGTCCTCATGCCTTTTACGAGTGAATTGACAGAAATTTACACAACACTTATTAAGCCAACTGTAGAAAACAGTGAACTCGGTTTAGTTTGCAAGAGAGCTGACGATATAAAATCCAACAGAGCAATCATGCAAGATATTTGGAAATCAATTTGCGAAGCTAGGTTAATAATTGCTGATCTTACAGGATTAAATCCTAATGTTATGTATGAGCTTGGTGTAGCACACACATTAGGTAAGGAAACGCTTATCATATACCGAAAAGATGAAAACCTTAAGTTTCCATTTGATCCTGCACATATTCGAAGAATTGAGTATGAAAATACGCCAGTCGGTGGAACAAAGTTGATTTCCGAATTGAAATTTACCATTCAAGCCATAGTAACTCCCGAGAAAATCGGCAGCTAACACAGCGTTTCTCAGAAACAGCTAAGTGGGGACGAGTTGTAGTGTAGCCCGAACTTGGCGGCTTTTTTCTTGAGATAGGTGAGTTGTTGTTCCTGGTAGTGTCGCTGATACGCAGCCGCACTCAAGGGTTCATACTCCACTTTATATTTCAACATGCGGTAGACGACCCGTGCAATGAGGTGTGCGGTGGCCACCGCCGCTTGCGCCGCTCAACGAGATATTGAAAAGGACCCCTGCATGACATCCGTACTTATTACCGGAACCAATCGCGGCATCGGGCTGGGATTTGTGCGCGAATATCTGGCGCGCGGGGCCCGCGTCTTTGCCGCTTGCCGCGTCCCGGCAGAAGCCATTCACCTGGAACAGCTGAAACAAACCCACGGCGACCAGCTTACGCTGATCTCGCTGGATGTAACCAAGCCGGATGACATTCAGGCCGCGGCTCGCCGTGAGACAAAGATTCTTAGAGAGGAGTTTCTTATGCTGAAAGGCAAGTCTATTATCCTCCGCCCCGTGCGCGAAATCGACCTCGATCAGCTCTATGCCTATCACATCGACATTGACAACCGGGGCGACTTCTTTCCACGCGGTATTCTCTCGCAGCCTGCCTTTCGGAAGCAATTCCAAGAGACTGGCTTTTGGAGCAAAGACGATGGGATGCTGGTCATGGTCTCCCCCAAGGACGAGATCCTTGGTCACATCGAGTTCTTCAAGACCGTCAATTATCTGGATGAGTACGAACTCTCCTATCAGGTCTATGCCCCCGAACAGCGTGGCAAAGGCATCATGACCGAGGCCGTCAACCTCTTGGTGCGTTATCTGTTCGAGGCAAAACGGGTCAACCGGATTCGTTTAGTCATTCATCCGGCTAACCGCGCATCCCGTCGGCTCGCTGAGAAATGTGGCTTCCGGCACGAGGGCACGGCGCGTGGAGCATGGTATCACAAGGGTGCGCATCGGGATGTGGAGATGTATGCTATTCTGCATGAGGATGTGATTGCCCCATAGTGATGCTCTTTGTCACAGCCGTTGCCATGTCACTGCGGCTAACACAGCGTCCCGGAAGAGCACCGGGATAATGCACCCGAACCCCGGCAAAGTACGCCGGGACACGTGGTGGGACGCTTCGCGGCGCGTTTTCAAGCACTTTGCGTGGCTTGGAGCTGGTTCCAGCAAAATGGCGTTGTCTCGTCCCACCCACCAGCGGCTAACGCAAGCCGTTAGCCACAGACTGGATATGATGCTTTGGAATCCACTTTTCTCTTAATGATGTTTACTTCCGAAAAGAAGAGGTTGAAATGACTACACCGGATCTATCCCAAGTTGGCGAGAGGAACTTTCTTCCCGCGGTCCCCAAAGTATCCATCCCTCAGCACTCCCTTCTCACTTCTATCATTCTGCATTTACTGCCAGGGGTTGTGTTCCTCGCCGTCTGGTTCCTGGCCGCCCCCTTGTTCCAAAGGCGGGGGTTGCCAGTTGCAATCGCCGGTTCGCTTGCCATCCTGTTCGGTCAGCTACCCCTGGTGCTGGGAATCCTGCTCTACCAAAGCCGGAAGGAGACCGGTCACTTCTCTGTGTGGGACGTGATTGCCTACCGGCGTCCGGTCCCTGTCTGGCAATACTTGATTTTTGTGCCGTTGCTTTGCATCTGGTATTTCCAAGGCTCATCCATCTGGACAAGTCTTCAGAATGATTTGTTCACCAGCCTGCCCTGGCTGCCGCGGTGGTTGGAGAATCCTTTGCCATTTATCGACCAAGGTTCTCATAGCCCTCTGGTCATGACGATAACACTCGCCGTGGCTTTGATCAGTTCAGGCATTATCGCTCCGATCATTGAAGAACTATACTTTCGCGGCTTTCTGTTGCCGCGCATCGACCGCCTAGGTGTCTGGGCTGTCCTGCTGAATGTGTCGCTGTTCGCTTTTCATCATCTATGGACGCCCTTGGTGAACCCTGGCCGCATCCTGGCCTGGTTCCCCATTGTCTTCATTGTATGGCGCAAGCAGAATATCTATATTGGACTCTATGTTCATCTGATCACGAACTTAGTTGGGAATGGACTCTTTTTTCTACTGGCCATGGTTTAGAAATCTGCGCAAAGCAACGCACATTACAATTCAAAAAGGCTCTGCGCAACAAAACGGCGGCTAACAATGCGTACAGCGGACTTGGTGGTACACGCCGCGTTAGAGCCGCCGTCTCGGCGAGCAGCTTTTTTCCGTTTCGTTGCCTGATTCTCCCACCAAGCCGCTAACGCGCGCCGTTCGGCGCTTGTTACAAGAATGATCTTATAGATGGAACCTTAAACATGTATTAGCCGTCAAAAAGCACAAGGATATTATAAAAATGGAAAACAAATTGCTGGCTATTGCATTGTTAGTGTTTCTTCTTTCCGCATGCGGACCAACTGCGGAGGTGGGTGAAACTCTGCCGACTCTAATGCCCGATATGCCAGGACCAGCACAAGCTCCTGAACCATCCTATCTCGAAATCAATGGGCAAGTTCAAACTGCGAGGGTCGGCTCATACTGTTGGGATTATACAGATGAGAATGGTACGCCTGTTGGTGGCGCTTGTCAGGACTCCATTGGAATTTCGACACCCATTGAACCCCTACTCGCAGCAAAGACAATCACGGCGCAACTTTCTCTTCCTTATGCAACACCCCCAGATCGCTCGGCACTCGAAGTATTTGCGGCTTCAAGCGAAAATGAAGTTCCCCTAGAAGAAGGGGCAGATTTGCGTTTATGGAGTTACACCGACGGGATAAAAGTTGTACTCGATCTACAGCCCCGGCAGGAAGTGAAAATCGAGCTTGAGCCGGGTTTGTATGTGTTTTATATTTCTGCTGGCTGGGATGTCAAAGGCGAAGTCATGTATGGCTTTCTTGTAGAAGTAAAGTAAATATTTAAAAAGGAAACCTCATTTGAATGTTATGTGTTTTCCGGAAAATTAATAGCCTTCGCTATCTTTTATTGCTTCAAAAACTGGCCCAACACAGCGTCCCAAGAAACAGCTCAAGTTTATTTGCAACGAAAAATCAGTTGGGAGATTAACCACAAAAAGGCGTCGCGCCTTTTTCGCAAACGACGCCGTTGAGCTTTCGTCATTTGTCGAAGGCAGACCCGGTCACTTGAGGGTATACCTAGCCGCTACGCGTAATCGGGGTCGCTCGAAGTGCCACCAGTTGATGGATCAGCGTGACCGGCAACCACGGTGCAGCCACGGGAGTCCGCTCGGCTCGCCAGTGCTATTGTCCGGCTTCTTGTCTGCCATTTGCAGTATACTCTCGTTGCACCTCTGTTTCTTTCAGGAAATATGACGTGAGCATCATACGGAGGTGCACCCGACTGGTGGGACGCTTCGCGGCGCGTTTTCAGGCAGTTTGTGTGGCTTGAAGCTGATTCCGGCAAAGGAGACCTGTCTCGTCCCGCCCACCAGCGGGTAACGCAAACCGTTAGGCGCTTCGTTTAAGTCTACAATGAGAAAATACAGTGTTATGGAAACATGGATGCGTTGGCGGATGGAGCCATGAAAAGAATCATCAGCTTCCTAATTTGGTGTGTGTGCTTGATTATTTTGTGCGTTTCTTGTCAAAGCACCTACACCAACACACCTATTTCATCAATTACACTCTCGGCTCCAACCGCGGCTGTCACCAAGTATGTTCCTTCTTTGGCGGTATCCAACCCAGAGACTGTCAGCAATACACTTGAGAACAGCACTTTAACCCAGATTAGCGTTTCGGTGGCCGTGACTCCCTCTCCTGATTTCTGGAAAGATCTGCCAGTTATCCCACCCGGAATTAGTGAACGAGTACGCACGATTTACCAGCGCGGGATTGCAATGGGGAATAACCCAAATGCATTCTCCAAAGTGGGAGACTGTCACAGTACCAATCCATATTTCTTGACAGATTATGATCTTGGACAGGATGTTTATGATCTGGGCGAGTATGCTTATCTTCAAGCCACCATTGATTACTTTGCGGGTTCATTTTCCCGCACAAGCCTGGCCACCAAAAAGGGACTGAGTACAGCAGGGGTATTAACCTCGCTCTGGTCTGACTGGCAATATTGCTCGAGCAATGAGACTCCGCTCGATTGTGAGTTCCGACTGCATCATCCAAGTTTTGCACTCATTTCACTCGGAACCAACGAGGCGTACGATGTAAGAGAAGATCCTTCCACCTTCGAAGGAAGACTACGTCGCATTATTGAGCATAGTATTGATCAGGGTGTCGTTCCCATCCTCAGTACAAAAGCTGATAATGCTGAAGGCACCCATTTTATTAACTATGTAACATCCCGCCTGGCGATGGAATACGAATTGCCGCTTTGGAACTTCTGGAAAGCAGTTCAGCCTTTGCCACAATTTGGCCTACGCAGTCCTGAGCATCTTACATTTGCGCCGACGAAATCCTACACTGATTTTTCTAACCCCGATTACCTGACCTATGGGATGCAGATGCGTAATTTGACAGCACTGCAAGTGCTGGACATGATTAGTCGTGAGATCACGCCATCACCTGCAAGCGGCCTGGCAACTCCTTCTATTGTGCCGACCACTCTAGCGCCCGATATACATCAGACTGGTGAGACGATGCTTTCCAACATGGATGGTATGGAGCTGATATATATTTCAGCAGGGAAATTTGATATGGGTTCTGAATCGGGAAACCTGAATGAAACCCCAGTGCACACAGTCTCTCTTAATGGCTACTGGTTGGATCGTACGGAAGTAACGAATGAAATGTTTGTTCGCTTTTTGAACGCCGAAGGAAATAAACAAGAAGGCGGATCAACTTGGCTTGATCCAATTGATCCTTTAGTCTGGGTGTTTGAAAAAGATGGCGCGTGGCAAACTCTGCCTGGGAAAGAAAAATATCCCATTGTCAATGTATCCTGGTATGGCGCGAAGTCCTACTGTGTATGGGCGGGCAGAGATTTACCAACCGAAGCGCAATGGGAGTATGCCGCCAAAGGCACGGATGGTCACCGCTTTCCATGGGGAAATGATGCTCCAGATTGTAATCAAGCGCGTTTTTCGGGCTGTGGGAACACACCTGTTGAAACAGGAGATCTGCTGCAAGGTTCGAATCGCTGGGGCATATTCGATTTGGCTGGCAATGTCGCGGAATGGATAAATGATCGCTATGCAGCAGATTACTACCAGAAATCTCCTCAAGTTGATCCCCCCGGGCCCATTAATGGTTACTACCGGGTGATTCGGGGCGGATATTGGGCAAGCACGTATCTGGCGCTACAGACTTCGCATCGTGATTGGGCCGGCGCCGACGAGCGCATCAACAGTGTTGGCTTTCGTTGTGTCCTTACTCCTTAAATGGTTTAGAAAAGGAATGAGTTCGTTCTTGAGGAAGAATGAAGATTAACCAACAAAAAGCGCCTAACAACACATACACTGGACGCTGGGGATTCTGCGGCATTTTCAAGATTTTTCTGGCTTCAAGCTTTCTCTGCTCCCGAACAGAGTCCACGCCTGCCCCAGCGCAGGTATCCCCTAAAGGGGACGATGTCGCAAGCCATTGGGCATCAGTGACTCTCTGATTGGAAACGAAACATGGGTGTGAAGAACTACTTAATCGACGGCGTTTCCTGCGCCGGTAAGACTACGGTCTGCGACGAGCTGCAAAGGCGCGGCTACCACGCCATCCACGGCGATAACGAGTTGGCCTATTGGGGCGATCTAAAAACTGGGGAGCCCGTGGAGGGTAGCGCTGACGAGCAGCGTACCTGGATATGGGACGTTGAGAAGGTCAGAGCTTTGGTGGCTGATCAAAACCATGCGGCAACATTCTTTTGCGGCGGTTCCAGGAATTCCGACCGCTTCATCGGTCTGTTCGATGAAGTTTTTGTGCTTGAGATCGATCTGGATACGCTGAACCGACGGCTTGCCGCCCGCCCTGAAACCGAGTGGGGCGGCACGGCAAGTGAAGGGGAAGCCTTTGCGCGATTACAGCATGAGACCAAAGCGGGTCTTCCCAAGAACGCAATCATGATCGATGCAACAGCACCCCTCTCAAGCGTCGTGGACACAATTCTTGCCTGCACCATTGCCGCAGGCACAGGTGAAAATGCCAACTGATGAATTTTGGAATAGCGTTAGTATCAGAGTCCGTTCTGGAAAGCAGTTTTTGTGGCTTTGAGTTTTTCCCGTTTCGACGGCGAGTCTTGTCCATCCCGCCGCAGTTCATGCAGACCGTTGGTTGGTCATTTCATATGAACATGAAATCTTTCTCCGAACGAATATTTTCGAGCAAGAAAGGTGTGTGTATTTTTCTTGCAGGGGTTATCAGCCTACTCTTTCCGCATATTTCGGGATGGAGCGACATTGTCTTTCCACAATTTGCTTTGATTTGGGTTTTCCCTTACTTACTTTGGAAAATATCGTTTGCCTGTTTTCTTGGCTTATCATTCATTAATTTTGTGATGCAATTCTTCCTAAAAAGAGCCATACCAGAAAAACTTTTGACGTTTGGCTTTTTGACAACATTGTTAATTCTGTTTTTGAGCATTTATCCAAATTTCTTAACTGAAGAATATTTAGGAGTTAATCAGAGAGTCTCTTTTTTCGCAGTCGGTGGACAGGCTCGCATATATATGGCCGGCGGAATGGAACATGTCCGAAATAATGCACTAGGGCTTTTATCTGAAAAAACGGATGATGAAGGGTTTGTAGCATCAGGATCATGGTCAGACCCATTAAGAAAACTAGGCGCATACGCAATCCGAATTGATAAACCAACACAATCGGTCATAATATATATTCCAAGAGCAGATTTATTTGATCCAGACCAGTTTGTTTATTTGATTACCTCTGGTCAAGAGCCCTCGATCAGTGTTTTGCAAAATGATAGTTATAGATATTGGAAATTAGGTGATGGTGTCTACTTCTTCCAAACATGGTAACATCCCGCCAACACAGCGTCCCCGAAGAGCACCGGGCGTATGCAAGCGAGTCTTGTCCCTCCCACCGCAGTCCATGCAGACCGTAGAGCAAAAGGATAAAACATGAGCAACAAAATGCTGATAGGTGTTCACAGTTTCCCCACGCAGTTTTCCATTCAACCTGATGAATTAGCGCGCACCGCGGAAGAACGCGGTTTGGAGTCGGTGTGGTTCTCCGAACATACCCATATCCCGCTGCGCTTTCTCCATGCGACCGAGCGTACCGATCCGCTGCCCGAGTATTACTGGCAGACCTACGATCTCTTTGTAGCCCTGACGCTGGCCGCAACCGCCACCAAAAATATCAAAGTTGGCACCGGCGTGGCGCTGATCGTTGAGCGCGATCCGATTTTCCTGGCAAAAGAGGCCGCGACGTTGGATGTTCTTTCCAAAGGACGCTTCATTTTTGGCATTGGAGCCGGGTGGATCGAGCCCGAAATGGCGGATCATGGGGTGGTCTACCGCACACGTTTTCAACTCATGAAGGAACAAATTCGCGCCATTCAAGAGATTTGGACCACAACTGAATCTGAGTTTCATGGCCGATTTGTGAACTTTGATAAGATGAAAGCCTTTCCCAAACCTTATCAGCAACCCCATCCCCCGATCATCATGGGCGGAACCGGCGAAAAGGCCATTGCATGCGCAGCGGAATTATGCGATGGCTGGGCGCCGTGGCGCATGGCATGGGCGCAGGTCAAGGGAGCCATTCCCGAACTAAGGCAACAAGCCGCCGCAAACGGACGTGACCCGCACTCGCTGGAAGTGTCCCTTTTTGAAGATGCCATACCTGACCAGGCCACGCTGGAAGAAATGGAAACCGCTGGAGTCAAGCGGCTGATCCTGACCATTTACGGACAAAGTCGTGAACAAGCCTTACCGGCGCTGGATCTACTGGCAAAAATACAGCGGTGACATGTCCGAGTTGAAAAAATTTGAAAAATTAACGCTACAATAAAGGTACCTATGAAAAATTCAGACGCCCACAATCAACGTATCGCAAAATTGACCTTCGCCGCCGTCTATCCGATGTATGTCGAAAAAGTGGAGAAGAAAGGCAGAACCAAACAGGAATTGCAGCAGGTCATCGTGTGGTTAACCGGCTTCGATAACCAGCAGCTGCAGGCACTGATCAAGGAAAATGCGACGTTTGAAACATTCTTCCAACAAGCTTCGCTCAACCCCAATGCGCACCTCATCACCGGAGTGATCTGTGGCGTTCGCGTGGAGGAGATCGAGAATCCATTGACGCAGCAGGTCCGGTATTTGGACAAGTTGGTGGATGAGTTGGCGAAGGGCCGGAAGATGGAAAAGATTCTGCGCGGCTCGTAAGGGGCCCTGAAGCTTCAAGAGATTTGCAATCGGTGCATATTTACACCGCCGCGTTTTTTCCCGTTTCGACGGCGAGTCTCAGCCCACCCCTATCCACTGAGGCGAGTCGTTAGCCTGTTCGGAAATTGTTGACAAAACCATGCAAAAGATGATTACTTCTTATCCCGTGCGCATAACAGCTATTTCCTGGGGTCTCGCTCTCTCGGCGGGGTATCTTATTGGCAAGATAGCTGGGGGAGTCGTTGGCAGTACCATATTTCATATCCCAGTGGCCGGCCTGTGGGAAGCAGAAAATACAGGCATCGCGATAGGGATCACCGTCGGGAGTCTGGTGAGCGGCTTCTTGACGACGTTCACACTACAGTCAAAACTCCAGCTCCGAAAAGTACACCTCCTCATTGGTACAATGGGGTGGATGTTCGCCGTGCTCATTGGGCTCTTTATTATTTCATTCCTAAACCAGATATTTGATTAATCGCGGAGGTCCCAATGGATATGTCAGATCGATTCTTGCTGTCGATGATATCTGGCAGTGTTTGTGGTATCGTTATCTGGTCAGCCACAGGCTTGCTCGGTGGGATCACAATGGCGCAACTCGTAAAGCGATTTTTCAAATCAATTTCTGAGGACGGTTTTCGGGCAATTGTTGTCGGGTGGTGGATTGGCATTGTCGTAGGCTTTACATTTGGTTACCTTGCGATTGCATTGGTGGAGTCAATGTTCCTCAGGGTGCTTGCAATTCTCATCGGTGGCTTCATTGCCGGTGGAATTGGTAGTGGAAGCATGTATCGTGTAATTGACCATGAGATGCAGGGCTAACACTGCGTTCGGTGGACAGGTGCGCGTTTTTTCAACCTCCTGCGCAGCTTTAAGTTTTTCCCGTTTCGAGGGCGAGTCTCGGTCCGCCAACTGCGGGGCTTCCCAATGAAACAGCCCCCCTGCCACTTTTACAGGATAAAGTGAACCTATGACCCGTGTAGCGATCTTGCGTTGCCAGAACCTGCCCAGTTTCATTACCTGGGATATCCCCAATCTGGATGAACTCTTTGAAGAGGATAATCTGCTTATCAGCGGGTTTGCAGCGCAAGGCATTCAAGCCTCGCCCGTGATCTGGAGCGACCCGGATGTCGACTGGCATCAATTTGACATCGCACTCATCCGCAGCACCTGGGATTATCTGGATGCTGCCGGGCTCTTCCTGCGGGTGCTTGCGAACATCGAAGCCTCCACCTGCAAACTCTACAATCCCTTATCGGTCGTCCGTTGGAACATGGATAAGCGCTATCTACTGGATCTGGAACAGCAAGGGGTGCCAACCATTCCGACCCTGATAGCCTCCCGGGTGGACCTCAATACACTTCACGAACGCTTCGTTGAGCAGCAGTGGCAGACGGTCATCCTGAAACCTGTGATCGGTCTCGCAGCCTCAAATACCCATCGCATTGCCCTGCCCGAGCTCGGCAGGGTATTGACAAACCTGCGCACCGCACAACCGGGCGCGGAATACTTGATCCAGCCGTTTATCGAAACCATTATGACCGAAGGGGAGTGGTCATTTATCTATTTCAACCGGCAACTAAGTCATGTTCTGCTCAAAAAGCCCGCACCAGGTGATTATCGGGTACAAGGCATCTATGGCGGAACCATTCGGTCCGCCGAAGCACAACCTCATGACCTGCAACAGGCTGACGCGGTCCTGGACAAACTCCCGGCCGCTGTGCTGTATGCCCGGCTGGATTTTGTGCGCGTGAACGGTCAACTGGCGGTGATGGAGGTCGAGTTGATCGAACCCATCTTTTCGTTTAATTTGGTGCCAGAGAGCATTGCGCGCCTCGTCCATGCCACGCAGCAGAAATTCGCCAGTGAAGCATGAACCTCAACCGCATCGAACACAGTGTACTGCCGACCGGCCTTGGGGTCCGCGCCTCAATATCCAGCAATTTTCGTGGCTGTGGAATCCTCCAGTTTCGACGGCGCGTCCCTCCCACCTCAACCAGCACAAGCCATTGGGCTGAAAAGACCCAGACAACATGCACAATGCAAATAGTCGAGCGCGGAAACCTGCACTAAAAATGCTCGTTTTTTTCATTACCGCAGGCATTATAGTTTTTAATGTCGTTGCATTTAATCATGCCCGCTCAATGTTGGTGTTCACAGATAAAGGTATTCGAACTGAAAAACCTGAAGAACTGGGGTTGGCCGAGAAAGCCTTGATCTTGATAAAAGGCATAAATGTTCCCAAGCCAAAGAATGAAGTGACTCCGAAACTTTATGGACTGAACTATGAAGTTCATCAGATTGAAATAAGTCGTGAAATCACGCTGGAAGGGTGGCTAATTCCCCATGAAAACTCCGCAGGACATATCTTGATGTTTCATGGCTATGCTACAGCAAAGTCAAGCATTTTGCCTGAAGCAGCTGCATTCCACGAAATGGGATATGATGTCTTTATGGTTGACTTTAGAGGCAGTGGAGGGTCCAGCCTTAGCGAAACCAGCATTGGTTATTACGAGGCTGATGATGTGGCTGCTTCAGCACAGTTTGCAGAAGAGCATTTTGGCTGGGATAATCTGGTGTTTTATGGTCAGTCAATGGGGTCTGTGGCAATTCTAAAAGCCGTACATGCTGGAAAAATTCACCCAAGTAAAATAATCATTGAAAGTGTTTACGACACAACAATTTCGGCAGTAAACAACCGTTTTGCTTCCATGAACATCCCTGCTTTTCCAAGTTCTTATGTTCTTGTATTTTGGGGGAACATGCTTGAAAAGTTCAATGGTTTTTCACATAACCCTATCGAGTATGCTAAAAATGTCGACTGTCCGATCATGTTCATGCACGGTGATAGCGATCCCCGTGCAACGTTAGATCAGGCCCAAAATGTTTACGAACAAATAGACAGCGAAAAGAGATTGATTGTTTTTGCCAACGCGGTTCACGAGTCGCTATACACAACCAATCCTCAAAAGTGGCATACTGAGGTCTTGGAGTTTTTAGAAGATATTTCAGACTAGCCGCAATAATGCCCCTGACCAGGGAACTGCCCTTCGCGGCGTGCGCGTCATGTCAAACATGCCCCGATCATCTTTACCATGATGTCGCGCACTTGACCCCTTACTGCCCTTTTTGGATCTTCTCCCGTTCCTGATCCCATAGCTTTGTAAACCGTTCAAACACATTCGCGATGATCTCCAGTTCACTCTCCGAATAACTGGCGATCAATTCGTCCTGTGCCTGTCGGGCCGATTCGAACCAGGCCGCGACCTTTTCCGCGCTCG
>k87-814965_pt1 | contig 13159 bp, 12 predicted proteins | sample MGYA00084030_6733316 | MGnify analysis MGYA00084030 | reverse complement strand
GTTTCAAGCCGCGTTATGCGGTTCTGCTGGATCATGCCGCTGCCGCCAGACTGTCGCAGCGCATTGCAGCAGCGGGTATGAAGGTAGAGGTATTGTGTGGCGAGGAGGCGCTGGAACAAGTCGCATCGCTGCCTGAAGTGGATGCAGTGATGGCTGCCATTGTGGGTGCGGCAGGTTTGCGTCCCAGTCTGGCCGCAGCGCGTGCGGGCAAAAAAATTCTGCTGGCCAACAAGGAAGCGCTGGTGATGGCGGGACGCATTTTTATGGATGCCGTGCGCCAGAATGGCGTCACCCTGTTGCCTATCGATAGCGAACATAATGCAATTTTTCAGGCCTTGCCACGAGACTATGCGGCAGATATGGCTGCCAGCGGTGTCAGCAAAATTTTACTGACTGCCTCAGGTGGCCCTTTCCGCGATACACCGTTGTCCGAATTGCAGCAGGTTACCCCGGAGCAGGCGTGTGCGCACCCCAACTGGGTGATGGGTCGCAAGATATCGGTTGATTCTGCCAGCATGATGAATAAAGGCCTGGAAGTAATCGAGGCGCACTGGCTGTTTAATGCGGCAGCCGATGATATTCAGGTTGTAGTGCACCCGCAGAGCGTGATTCATTCCATGGTGCAGTATGTGGATGGATCGGTGCTGGCGCAGATGGGCAATCCCGACATGCGCACGCCCATTGCGCATGCGCTGGCTTACCCGCAGCGCATTGATGCCGGAGTGGCACCGCTGGATTTGTTCAAGGTGGCGACGCTCAATTTTGTGGCTCCCGATTTTGAGCGCTTTCCATGCCTGGCATTGGCTTATCAGGCATTGCGCGCTGGTGGCACCGCACCTGCGGTATTGAATGCTGCCAATGAAGTGGCTGTAGATGCATTTTTGAATAAAAGGATTTCTTTTCTTGAGATACCGCGCTTGATTAATGATGTGCTTGCAGCGCAAGTGAGTGTCACCGTTAACACACTGGATGATGTGCTTCTGGCCGATACGCAAGCTCGTGTCGCGGCACAGGAATGGATTTTACAATGACCACTTTTTTTGCATTTATTGTTGCCATCGTCGTGCTGGTCGCGTTTCACGAATACGGCCATTATCTGGTGGCGCGGCTCTGTGGCGTGAAGGTGCTGCGATTTTCCATAGGCTTCGGCAAAATTCTTTACACTAAAAAATTCGCGGGTGGCGAAACCGAATGGTCCATATCGGCTATTCCGCTGGGCGGCTATGTCAAGATGCTGGATGAGCGTGAAGGGGAGGTTAAGCCGGAGGAGTTGTCGCGCGCCTTCAATCGCCAGCCGGTATTGCGGCGTATGGCAATCGTGGTTGCCGGGCCACTGGCCAATTTGCTGCTGGCTATTGTTTTCTACTGGGGGCTGTTTATCTATGGCGTACCGGGGCTTAAGCCGATATTGGGCAAGATAGCGCCTGCTACCGCTGCGGCCAGTGCCCAGTTGCTGACGCAGCAAACCATCGTCAGCATTAATGGCTCCGAGACGCCCACATGGCAGGATGTACGCTGGGTACTGCTGGACGCAGTGCTGCAGGGGGGGGATGCCAAGCTTGAAATCCGCACGCCGCAGGGTGAAATGGTGCAGCGCGTACTGGATATCAGCACGCTGACGGCGGCCGACCTTGATAGCGATTTTTTGGGCAAGCTTGGTTTGCAGCCCTACCAGCCTGTGGTGCGACCTGTTATCGGCAGATTGATTGAAGGTGGTGTGGCGCAGCGTGCAGGCCTGCAGGTGAATGATCTTATTTTGAGCGCAAATGGCGAGCTGATTGAGGACTGGGAAGCATGGGTGCAAATGGTACGCAGTCATCCGGCGAGTTTGTTGCACCTGGAGGTCAGGCGTGAAGGTCATCTGCTTCCCCTTGATCTGACGCCGGAACCGGTTCAGGAAGGCGACCGCCAGATTGGCAAAATCGGTGCTGCTCCGCTGGTCAGCCAGCAGGAATTTGACGACCTGATGACGGTGGTGCGTTACTCGCCTGTCACAGCTCTCGGTCACGCTGTGATCAAAACCTGGGAAACCAGTGTGGTGAGTTTGCAGATGATGGGGCGGATGATAGTGGGGCAGATATCACTTAAAAACCTGAGTGGTCCCGTTACCATTGCCGATTATGCCGGACAGTCTGCGCAAATGGGACTGGGTGCATATCTGTCCTTTCTTGCTTTGATCAGCATCAGCCTGGGAGTGCTGAATTTGCTGCCTATTCCAATATTGGATGGCGGACATTTACTGTATTATACGGTGGAGATGATTAAGGGAAGTCCGGTTCCAGACAGCGTTTGGGAGGCGGGGCAGAAGATAGGTGTTGTGTTGCTGTTTACCCTGATGGCACTTGCGTTGTTCAATGATTTTAGCCGCTTGATTTTAAATTGACTTAATAATGAAATTAATAAAATTAGCGGGACTGATCCCGCTGTTATACATCACGTCTGTCATTGCGATAGAACCATTCGTGGTAAAGGATATTCGGGTGGAGGGTATTCAGCGCACAGAGCCGGGCACGGTGTTCAGTTACTTGCCGGTGAAAGTGGGTGACACGTTAAACGACGAACAGTCTGTTGCCGCAATTCGCGCATTGTTTGCAACCGGATTTTTTACGGATGTGCGATTGAAGGCCGATCAGGGTGTACTGCTTGTGATTGTGCGCGAACGCCCCTCTATCGCCAGTGTTGAAATCAACGGCGTGAAAGATATTCCCAAGGAGACCTTGAGCGATAACCTGAAATTTGTCGGGTTGGCAGAGGGCCGCATTTTTGACAAGGCAGCGCTGGAGAAATCAGAAAATGAACTCAAACGCGCATATGTAGCGCGTGGCAGATATGCCGTGTCTGTCAAAACCACCGTGACTGAACTTGAACGTAATCGCGTATCGGTTACGTTTGATGTGATGGAAGGGGAGAAATCGAGAATCCGGCAAATCAATATTGTGGGCAACCAGATATTCAGTGAAAAGGAATTGCTGGATTTGATGAAGCTGACCACACCAACCTTATGGACCTGGGCCACAAGTAACGACCAGTACTCCAAGCAAAAATTGGCTGCGGATCTTGAGGTGATACGTTCTTTTTACCTGGATGGGGGGTATCTCGAATTTTTAATTGACTCAACCCAGGTTTCCATTTCGGCGGACAAAAAGGATATTTATGTCACGATCAATGTGACTGAGGGCCCAAAATATACGGTGTCAGATATCAAGCTGGTGGCGCCTGAAAATATATTGCCGCACACGGAAATGCGCAAGCTTATTGCGTTAAAGGCTGGCGATGTGTTTTCGCGCAACAAGCTGACCGAGTCGCAGAAGAATGTTTCTGATCGTTTGGGCGATGATGGTTATGCATTTGCGAATGTGAGCGCAGTGCCGGAACTGGATAAAATAAAACATGAAGTTGCCTTTACCTTTGTAGCCGATCCGGGGCAGCGCATCTATGTGCGGCATATTAATGTGCTGGGTAATACAAAGACCAAAGATGAGGTGATCCGGCGCGAATTCCGCCAGATGGAAGGTGCGTGGTTTGCGACAAAGAAAATTCAAAAATCGAAACAAAGAGTCGACAGGCTGGACTTTTTTAGCGAGGTTAACCTTGAAACTCCCCCCGTTCAAAGCACTAAAGATCAGGTGGATTTGAACGTTAGCGTCAAGGAGAAGCCTACTGGCAGTTTTAATGTGGGTGCGGGTATATCCAGTTCACAGGGCTTGGTGCTGACGGCGGGTATCACGCAAAGTAACCTGTTCGGTACGGGCAAGCAGCTGTCCACACAAATTAATACCAGCCAGTCCAACCAGGTGTATTCGGTGTCCTATACCAATCCTTATTACACGGATGATGGCGTCAGCCGCGGCTTTGATTTGTATCAGCGCAATCTGGATACGACCAGTACTTCCATCAGCCCCTACAAATCCTATACTTCGGGTGGGGGGGTGCGTTTTGGCTTGCCCATAGGCGAAGACGAGACCATGCATTATGGCTTGTCAGTTGAGCAGTCAACTTATGAGCTGACCACAAGCAGCCCGGTGCAATTCCAGAATTACGTTCAAACGTTTGGCAATACGACAAATAATCTGCTGGGATCAGTTGGCTGGACGCGTGACAACCGGGATAGCGCCATTTATCCGACCGACGGTAAAGTGCAGCGGGCTTTTATGGAGGTCACATTGCCAGCTTCTGATCAGCGCTATTACAAGCTGACCTATCAGCATCAGAAGTTTATTCCCGTCAGCAAGGAGGTCACCTGGCTGTTAAACGGGGAGGCGGGTGTTGCGGCTGGATTTGCCGACAAACCGTTGCCGTTTTTCAAGAATTTTTATGCCGGTGGTGTTGGTTCTGTGAGGGGCTACGAGCCGAACTCGATCGGCCCGCGCGATAGTTTGGGGGCATACCTGGGCGGTGACAGGCGTGTGCTTGTCAATACCGAATTGCTGTTTCCGATGCCCGGGAGCAAGGATAAGTCAGTACGTTTAAGCGGATTTGTAGATGGGGGTATAATTTACGGAGCGCCGACTGAAATTCCAGGTTCTGATGGAGCACGTTATTCAACGGGAATAGCTTTAACCTGGATATCACCGATTGGCCCGCTAAAATTGAGTTATGCTTGGCCGATACAGGAACAGGTTGGTGATAAATTGCAGAGATTCCAGTTTACCCTGGGGCAGATTTTCTAAATAATTGTGGCTGCATATAAATATTCGTTTGACTACTTGATAGTTTAACTGGGAGCAAGAAATGAAAAGCATATTTAAGTTCACCACTTCAATTTTGTTTGCGTCCGTGCTTTCTACCGGTTATGCGAGCGATTTTCGTATTGGAGTGGTTGATACGGAACGTATTCTGCGCGAATCAGTGCCGGCGGTTCAGGCGGAGAAGAAGATCGAGAAAGAGTTTGAACTGCGTGATCAGGAAATGAAGAAAATTTCCAGGCAGGCCAAGGAAATCCAGATGTATTTCGACAAGGAAGGCATGACTCTGCTGGATGCCGAGCATCGCAGCAAGGAACGCGAGCTGGCCAATCTCAATGTGACTTTGCAGCGCATGCAGCGGGAGTTTCGCGAGGATTTGAATCTGCGCAAAAACGAGGAGCTGGCGCTGGTGCTGGCGCGTGCCAACAAGGCAATCAAGGCTATCGCCGAGAGCGAGAAATATGACCTTGTATTGCAGGAAGCGGTATATCGCAATCCAAAAATTGATATCACGGACAAGGTATTGCAGTACCTGTCGACTGAAAAGTAAATTCATTTTTCATGACGAAGCGTATAGCCTATAGCCTGGAAGATATAGCCACGCGCTTTGGTGGCAGCGTGCTGGGTGACCCCGCTGTAATGATCAGTCAAATTGCCACGCTGGACAGCGCGCAGTCACATCAGATAGCCTTTCTGGCAAACAGCAAATACCGTGCTCAACTCGACAAGACCAATGCTGGCGCCGTGATCCTGGGCGCGGCAGATGCCGAGTCGACTACACGTGCACGCATTGTGTGCGACAACCCGTATGCCTATTTCGCAAAACTCTCCGCCTTTTTGAATCCCCTGCCTGCGGCAGTTGCGGGTATACACGCAAGCGCAGTGATAGGTGAGGGCGCGGTGATTTCGCCCAGTGCGCAGATTGATGCACATGTTGTGATCGGCGACGGTGCACAGATTGGTGCAAATAGCGTGATCATGTCCGGTTGCAACATTGGTGCGAATGTCGTTATCGGCGAAAATGCACGCTTGTACCCGCGCGTGGTGATTTACCATGATTGTGTACTGGGTAATAACTTGATTGCGCACTCCGGCGTGGTAATAGGCGCGGACGGTTTCGGCATAGCGATGGAGGAAGGCCGCTGGCTGAAAATACCCCAGATCGGGCGCGTTGTCATCGGTGATGATGTAGAGATAGGCGCCAACACCACCATAGACAGGGGGGCGCTGGATGACACGGTCATTGAAGACGATGTCAAACTGGATAACCAGATTCAGATTGCCCACAATGTGCGCATCGGGGCACACACGGCGATAGCCGGGTGTGTGGGAATAGCGGGCAGTGCAAGCATTGGGCGCTACTGTCGCATAGGCGGCAGTGCCGGTATTCTGGGGCATTTGCAGATTGCCGACTATGTGGAGGTTTCCTCCTTTACGCTGGTGGGGAAGTCCATCAGGGAGCGCGGCAGTTACTGCGGTATTTTTCCTTTCAGCACGACGCAAACATGGCGTAAAAATGCTGCCCATGTAAGGCATCTGGATGAAATGGCTGATCGCATCAAACAGCTTGAGCAGAAGATTGAAATATTAAAGAAATAACCGGGGGAAATATGAGTATTCAGATGGACATACATGAAATTTTAAATCACTTGCCGCACCGTTACCCTTTCCTGCTGATCGACAGGGTATTGGGCGGTGAGGTTGGAAAAAATATTGTTGCACTCAAAAATGTAACGATGAATGAACCTTTCTTTGCCGGCCATTACCCCCATCACCCGGTAATGCCGGGCGTGCTGATTATTGAAGCGATGGCACAGGCCGCCGCTATTTTGTCTTTCAAAACGATGGGCACCAGGCCCAACGATGATTCGGTCTATTATTTTGTCGGCATCGATGATGCCCGCTTCAAGCGTCCGGTCGGCCCCGGCGACCAGGTCATTTTCAAGGTGGAAATTCTGAGCAACAAGCGCGGCATATGGAAATATGGCGCAGTCGCCGAAGTTGACGGCAAAGTGGTTGCAGAGGCCAATTTGATGGCCACATTGAGGGACAAATAATGCGTCATCCGACAGCCATCATACATCCCGCTGCAAAGCTTGCTGATGATGTTCAGGTTGGTGCGTATTCCATTATTGGCGAGCACGTCGAGATTGGTGCAGGAACGACGATAGGTCCGCATGTGGTCGTCACCGGCCACACCCGCATTGGTAAAAACAACCAGATATTCCAGTTCTGCTCTATCGGTGAGGTGCCACAGGACAAGAAGTATGCGGGTGAGCCGACCAGGCTTGAGATAGGCGACAACAATGTAATCCGCGAGTGCTGCACTTTCAATGTGGGCACCGTGCAGGATGTGGGCGTGACCCGCATGGGTAATAATAACTGGGTGATGGCTTATGTCCACGTCGCGCATGATTGCCAGGTCGGAAATAATGTGATTTTCGCCAACAGCACGCAACTGGCAGGGCATGTAATCATTGACGACTTTGTGATTCTTGGCGGCTTCACCGGCGTGCATCAGTTCTGCCAGATCGGTGCGCATGTAATGACTGCGGTCGGCACCGTACTGCTGCATGATATTCCGCCGTATGTAAAAGTTTCCGGCAGCCCGGCTGCGCCGCATGGCATTAATTCCGAAGGTCTGAAGCGCCGCGGATTTTCAGCCGAGGCTCTCGCTGCAATCAAGCGCGCCTACAAGACGCTGTATCGCGCCGGCCTGACACTGGATGAGGCAAAGATTAAATTAAATCAACAGGTTGTAGAAAATTCAGAAGTGCAGATCATGGCTGATTTTCTTAACCGTTCACAGCGCGGTATCGTTCGATAAATTAATAATATGAGTCAAGCAATTAAAACTATAGCCATGGTGGCGGGAGAGGCTTCAGGGGATTTGCTCGCCAGTCATTTGATGCTGGCCATCAGGGAGGTGATGCCAAATGTGCGCTTCACCGGCATCGGCGGTCCAAAGATGCAGGCAGCCGGCATGCAGGTGGTTTACCCGATGGAAAAGCTGTCAGTGATGGGGTATCTGGAAGTGTTGCGTCATTACCGTGAAATAGCGGGTATCCGCAGCAGTTTGCGCAAGCAGTTAATCGCCAATCCACCCGATCTGTTTATAGGAATCGATGCGCCGGATTTCAATTTTGATCTGGAGCTGGCACTCAAGCATCACGGCATTCCCACGGTACATTATGTCAGCCCGTCTATCTGGGCGTGGCGCGGTGAGCGCATACATAAAATCAAGCGTGCTGTATCGCATATGCTGGCCCTGTTTCCGTTTGAAGTGCCGCTGTATGAAAAGGCTGGCGTGCCGGTAACTTATGTGGGCCACCCCTTGGCAGACATCCTGCCGGAAAAGCCCAATCGGCTCGCCATGCGCGAACAGATGCGCATACAGCCGCTCAATGCCAAAGTGTTTGCGATGTTGCCGGGCAGTCGAAAAAGCGAAGTGCGCCAATTGGCCCGAACCTATATCGACACGGCAAAGTTGATTTTGAAAACCATTCCTGATGCGCAGTTTCTGGTGCCGCTCGGCAGCCGTGAAACACGCAATATTTTTGAAGAGGCAATCTGGCAAGCCGAGGCGCATGATTTGCCCATCACACTGCTTTTCGGCCATGCGCACGATGCCATGATCGCTGCCGATGGCGTACTGGTGGCATCGGGTACCGCAACCCTTGAAGCGGCCTTGCTCAAGCGTCCAATGGTGATCACTTACAAGATGTCCGGATTGAGTTATTGGCTGGCCAAGCGCAAGCAATATCTGCCCTATGTGGGGCTGCCCAATATCCTGGCCGGAAAATTTGTGGTGCCGGAATTGTTGCAGGACGATGCCACGCCTGAAAATCTGGCGCAGGCATTGCTCAATCTGGTGGCGAATAAACAGGCAGTGACTGAACTGGAAGAGCGCTTTACCGAGATGCATCTGATGTTAAAGCAGGATGCGGCGAAAAGGGCGGCTGCAGCAGTACTTCCTTTCCTGGGTGCGCGCGGGTGAATGCCAGCTTGTGGGTTTGCGGTGTGGATGAAGCCGGGCGGGGCCCGCTCGCGGGGCCGGTGTATGCCGCGGCAGTGATACTGGATGACAAACACCCGATCGCCGGCCTGGCGGACTCGAAAAAACTCAGCGAGAGCAAGCGTAATCATCTGGCTGCAGAAATTCGCCTGCACGCCGTAGCCTGGGCTATCGCTACCGCCTCGGCAGAAGAAATCGACGAGATCAATATTTTGCAGGCGAGCCTGCTGGCGATGAAGCGCGCGATTGAATCTTTATCCCTGCGCCCCCATGAAGTGCTGGTGGATGGCTTGTATTGCCCGAAAACAGGTATCACCAGCCGTGCGATTGTAAAAGGGGACAGCACAGTGGCTGCGATCTCCGCCGCTTCCATACTCGCCAAAACAGCGCGCGATGAAGCCATGCTGCAAATGCATGAGCGCTTTCCGCAATACGGGTTTGACGCCCACAAGGGCTATCCGACTGCGGCGCATCTCGCGGCATTAAAGAAACACGGCATATCGCCGGAACACCGCAAAAGTTTCAGGCCCGTTCGTGAATTATTATAGCCAGACCGCGAACTAATATAAAAGGAGAATAACCATGCTGTCATTCATGAAACTCGTCCATCTGCTGTCGATTGTCGTGTGGGTAGGCGGAATGTTTTTTGCCTATGTCGTGTTGCGTCCAAGCGCCGCAGAAGTGCTGCAACCGCCCGAAAGACTGAAACTGTGGGACAAGGTATTCAGCAAATTTTTCAACTGGGTATGGCTGGCGGTGTTCCTGGTGCTGGTGAGCGGCTTCTACATGATTTATCTGTTTGCCGGTTTCGCCAATCTGTCGCTCTATATCAACCTTATGTTGCTGCTGGGTCTGGTAATGACGCTGATCTATATCTATGTGTTTTTCAAGTGCTATGTGCCGTTTAATCGCCATGTGGCCAAGCAGGAGTGGCCTGCCGCCGGTGCAATACTGGGGATGATCAGAAAGCTGGTAGGGTTGAATCTGTCGATAGGCCTGCTGACGGTTGCGGTTGCTGTTATTGGACGGAATTTCCAGGGATAGTCCGGTTATTCAGTATTGCATGTAAGATATTGATTATATTGTATAATTTAATGATATTCGATTGGGGCTGCCAGCTCATTGGCTGCCCTGCAGGGGAGTTTCAGGGCCGGCCCGTTTAACCAAAGTTTAACTACTGTGTAACCTGCTTGTCACGTTGCCTGCGTAACTTAGCCTTATCAAATTAAATGATAAGGAGATGACTATGTTGCAGCAGCAAACGCAAGTCGTACAAAAAGAAAAGCAGCAATTCTCGATGAATTTGGCGCGCACAGAAAGCGAAGTGCGAGAGGCGCAGAAGCTGCGTTACAAGGTGTTTGCCGAGGAGATGGGCGCAAAAATGCCCGGTCAGGAAGAGCGTATCGACCAGGACAGGTATGACCGCTATTGCGATCATCTGCTGGTGCGTGATACCGACACCAATGAGGTGGTGGGCACTTACCGCATCCTTTCCCCCGATCAGGCAAAAAAGGCAGGCGGGTATTATTCGGAGGGCGAATTTGACTTATCCCGCCTGGATAACTTGCGCAGCAGCATGGTCGAAGTGGGGCGTTCCTGTGTGCATCCGGATTACCGGGGTGGCGGTGTGATTACGCTGCTGTGGGCCGGCATGGCGCAGTATATGGTGAAGAATAAGTATGAGTATCTCATCGGCTGTGCCAGCATCAGCATGGCAGATGGTGGTCATAATGCGGCGAATATATACAATAAAGTCAAGCTGGACAGCATGAGCCCGCTTGAATGGCGTGTATTTCCGAATTGCGCACTCCCAGTTGACGCGCTGGATGACCAGGCTGAGGTATTCTTGCCGCCACTGGTAAAGGGCTATTTGCGTCTGGGCGCCTATGTGTGCGGAGATCCGGCCTGGGATCCGGATTTCAATACCGCCGATTTGCTTGTGCTGCTGCCGATGTCGCGGCTCAACAAGCGTTACGCCAGACATTTTTTGGGTCAATAACGATTGAAGAAAAACCATTATATTGTTCGTTCCTACCGTCTCAGCCGCATGGCTGTGCATGTCCTGTACGCGGTGGCGATAGCGGCACTGGTGTTTCCATGGCTGCCGGCCAAGGTGCGTACACGCGTGGAGCGGCGCTGGAATAACGGTTTGATGGGCATCCTGAATGTCAAAATCCGGCTTAATGGTGTCGTGCCTGATTTGGCGGCGCAGAATGTGATGCTGGTTGCCAATCATGTTTCCTGGCTGGATATTTATCTGTTGAATGCGGTGCGTCCGGTACGCTTTGTGTCCAAGGTTGAAGTGCGCTCCTGGCCGGTTGTCGGCTGGCTGGCGAGCAAAACGGGTACCTTGTTTATTGACCGCACCAAACGGCATGATACCGCGCGGGTCAACAATGAAGTCGCCAGTGTATTGCGCAGTGGTGGCTGTGTGGCGGTATTCCCGGAAGGCACCACCAGCAATGGCACGATGCTGCGGCCATTTCACGCGTCGCTGTTGCAACCTGCGGTGCACAGCCAGAGCCAGGTGTGGCCCGCGGCCATACGCTATACCCATGCCGATGGCACGCTGAATACTGCGCCTGCCTATATTGATGAACTGACCTTCGGCGATTCACTTGCACTGATCTTGAGCCAGGCCACAATTTATGCCGAGATTGTATTTATGCCGCCCATCGCCGCGCACGGCAAGGTCAGGCGCGAGCTGGCCCGGGATGCCGAGATGGCGATTGCCTCTGCCTTGAACCTCACCGTTGCTTGCAGAGAAAATGGCCTGTTGGTATAGCCCCTGATCATGGCTAAAGCACTTAATTTCATAAAAGAAGGCTGCATTCAGTCAGCAGGGTGCAAACGCCGCCCTATTTGATCCCCCCCCTGTATTCGGGTATAATTCGGCCTAAATCAAAAGCGGGATGAACGATCTGTTCGTCCCGCTTCTTTATGTCATCTACCGCGTCATTTTTCTTGGGGGATCAACCGGTGTCACAAACGAGCCCTGCCATTCTAGTATTAGCCGATGGAACAGTGTTTCGTGGCATTTCTATCGGAGCCGACGGCGCCAGCGTCGGCGAAGTGGTATTCAATACTGCTATGTCCGGCTATCAGGAAATTCTTACCGATCCGTCCTATTGCAAGCAAATCGTTACCCTGACCTATCCGCATATCGGCAATGTTGGGGTCAATACTGAAGACGTGGAATCACGCCAGGTATTTGCCAGCGGGCTGGTGATACGCGATTTGTCGCAAACGGTGAGCAACTGGCGCAGCACGCAGTCGCTGCCTGAATACCTTATAGCCAATAAAGTAGTCGCCATCGCCGATATCGATACGCGCAAACTGACGCGCATTCTGCGTGAAAAGGGTGCGCAAAACGGCTGTATCGCCACGGGCACAGATGAGGCGGCAGCTTTGGCTGCTGCACGAGGATTTGCTGGGATAAACGGCATGGATCTGGCGCAGGTGGTTTCTTGCGACAAAGCTTACAGTTGGACTCAGCGCGAGTGGGACTTGAAGTCCGGCTATACCGATATAGAAAAAACCGAATTCCATGTGGTGGCCTATGACTTCGGCGTGAAGCGCAATATTCTGCGCAAACTGGCCGAACGCGGCTGCAAGGTTACCGTAGTGCCGGCCAGAACCAGCGCTGCCGACGTGATGGCACTCAAGCCCGATGGCGTGTTTCTGTCGAATGGCCCCGGCGATCCCGAGCCGTGCGATTACGCGATTGCGGCAACGCAGCAGTTCCTCAAGGATGGTATGCCCCTGTTTGGCATCTGTCTGGGCCATCAGATCATGGGTTTGGCTATTGGTGCAAAAACCCTGAAAATGAAATTCGGCCATCGCGGTGCGAATCATCCGGTGCAGGACATGCAGAGCAAGCGTGTGATGATTACCAGCCAGAACCACGGCTTTGCGGTGGATATCAAAACCTTGCCCAAAAATGCCAGGGTGACGCATGTGTCGCTGTTTGACGGCACCTTGCAAGGCTTTGAACTGACCGACAAGCCCGCCTTCTGTTTCCAGGGGCACCCCGAGGCAAGTCCGGGGCCACAGGACGTCGATTATCTGTTTGACCGCTTTGTTGCGTCGATGAAAGAAAGGGGTGCGAGTGCCAAGTGAGGAATTGCGACTGAATCAATCCATCATGCACTTATAACCAAAGTAATTTATGCCAAAACGTACAGACATTAAATCCATATTGATCATCGGAGCCGGCCCCATCGTAATCGGTCAGGCCTGCGAGTTTGACTATTCCGGCGCGCAGGCGTGCAAAGCGCTGCGCGAAGAGGGCTATCGCGTGATTCTGGTGAACTCGAATCCGGCCACCATCATGACCGATCCGAACATGGCGGATGCGACCTATATCGAGCCGATACACTGGAACATCGTAGAGAAGATCATCGCCAAGGAAAAGCCGGATGCAATCCTGCCCACCATGGGAGGGCAGACCGCGCTGAAC
>k87-61430_pt1 | contig 13230 bp, 13 predicted proteins | sample MGYA00084030_6733316 | MGnify analysis MGYA00084030 | reverse complement strand
CTGTGCGCGCCCGCTATAGCACCCGCATCTGAGCTGAAAATATTCGTCAGTATCGTGCCGGAAAAGACCTTGGTCGCCCGCATTGCCGGCAACCATGCCAGCACGAACACCCTGGTTACTGCCGGAATGAATCCGCACACCTACGAATTCACCCCGCAGCAGCTGCGCGCCTTAAGTGAAACAAACCTGTACTTTTACACCGGCCTGCCGTTTGAAGAGCGCCTGCTACCCCGACTTAAAACCATTAGCCCGCTGATTCGTGTGGTCGATTTGCGCAAAGGCCTGACGCTTCGGCGCACCGACGAACCCGTTCTAAATAGCGCCCATCTTCACGACGACCATAACCACGGCGTGATGGATCCGCATTTCTGGACCGACCCCCTTTACGCGAAAATCATGGCCGCCACGATTCGGGATGCCTTGTGTGATGCCGACCCATCCCACCAGGCCGATTATCGGGCGAATTATCAACGCGTTGCTGATCAGCTGGATAGACTTGATCAAACTATCCGCCAGCGTTTTGCCGCCCTGCCGCAACGCCGATTTATGGTGTTTCACCCGGCCTGGGGATATTTTGCTGATCGCTACGAATTGACTCAGATTCCTGTTGAAGTGGGTGGGCGTGAGCCTAGCGGCCGACTCCTCACTCAGCTCATCGATTTGGCTAAAAAAGAACAACTGAAAACAGTGTTTATCCAGCCGCAAACACCCACCCGGGCAGCTCGGGCGGTCGCCAGCGCCATCGGCGGCAAGGTAGTCGTTATTGATCCGCTAGCCGAAGATTATTTCGACAACTTATTACGCGTTACCGATGCACTGCTTGGCGAGAACCCCGCGCCATGAAATCAGCCGTCGACATCGCCGGCCTAAGCTTTGGTTATCGCGGCCAGCTCATACTCAAAGACATTAACCTGACGGTCGCAGAAGGTGAGTTTTTAGGTTTGATCGGCCCGAATGGTTGCGGCAAAAGCACTTTACTTAAGATCATGATTGGTCTACTTCAACCTCAGTCAGGGACGGTTAGAGTGCTCGGCACCACGCCGCAAAAAATCGGCGCGGCGATTGGTTATCTGCCACAAATCACCCCATTGCGCCAAAACTTACCAGTGAGTGCCGAAGAAATCGTGTTAATGGGCCGATTAGGTCGGACGTCATTCGGTTTTGGCTACAATCAGCATGACCGCGAGATGGCAACACAAGCCATGGTTCAAGCTCAGGTTCTGCATTTGTGCAAACGCCGAGTGACTGACCTGTCGGGCGGTGAGTTCCAGCGCGTTCTACTGGCGCGTGCATTGGCGGGTGAACCTCGACTGCTGGTGCTGGATGAGCCCACATCGAGCGTGGACCCACGCACCGAATCAGAAATTTTCGAACTACTCAAAGCGATCAACGAAAAAATAACGGTGATTGTGGTATCACACGATCTCAGTTTGATTACTCGCTATGCCCAACGCATTGCCTGCCTGAATCAGACGCTGACTGTGCACGCCACCGAAGCGCTGACCGATGATGTTCTGCATCGCGTCTATAACCGACATCCGGCGGCTGTCTCATCAATTAACGCCAGACCCTGACCCCCATGATCCTATTCTTCAGCGACTTACTTCGACAGAGTTTCTTACAATACGCGCTGGCAGGCGGGCTGATGGCTGCGCTGGCTTGCGGGCTGCTTGGGCCGTTTGTAGTCATCCGGCGCATTGGTTATGTGGCCGGCGGAATCGCCCACTCGCTGCTATGGGGTTTAGGCGTGGCCGTGCTTTGGGGGCAAGCCCCGATCCTCGGCGCGGCACTGGCTGCACTTATCGGGGCGGCAATCATCGGTTGGGTCAATATTCGCTTCAAGGAACAAGAAGATACCATCATCAGCGCCTTATGGTCCGCCGGCATGGCGGGAGGCATCATCCTGATGTCGCAGGCCCAAGGTTATCAAATTGATCTGATGAGTTATCTGTTCGGCAATATTCTTATGATCGGCGCCCCAGAATTGCGCCTGATGGCTGGGCTTGATCTGGTGTTGTTATGCCTGGTTGGTTTATTTTACAAGCCGCTGGTGGCCATTTGCCTGGATGAAGAGTTTGCAAAACTCCGGGGCGTTCGCACGACGGCCGTCTATCTGCTGTTGTTATGCCTCACCGCCCTGACCGTGGTGGTGGTTTCGCAAGTGGTGGGCATGGTGATGTTGATCGCGATGCTGACGCTACCGGCCGCCATTGCCAGCCACGTCACCGGCCGTCTGGCGTTGATGATGATCTACGCTACCTTGATCGGCGCGGCCTGCACGGTATCTGGCCTGGCGCTATCTTATGGTCCGGATTGGCCCTCCGGAGCGACCGTGATTCTGGTCATTGGCGTCGTCTATTTTGCTAGCGCCTTTTGGCCAGGCTGGCGGAATCTCTTGTCTCGCCGCAACATGCCTGCTGTCACAAAGGATAGTCCGCCATGAAGATACCTTCGATGCTGGGCAACTTTCCCGCGCCTAAACATAACCACCAACATTGCATGGCAACCGCCCTTGCCGACGCAGAAAACTCCTGTCGTCGCCAAGGCATACGGTTGACCAGCATACGGCGGCGAATATTGGCCATGATCTGGCAGGAACATCGGCCAATCAAGGCCTATGAGTTACTTGACATACTTCGGCAGGAGGGCATGCGCGCCGCGCCGCCTACCGTTTATCGAGCGCTGGAATTTTTGCTGCAAGCTCGTTTGATTCATCGGATCGAAACCCTGAACGCCTTTATTGGCTGCCCCAGCCCCCATGTACAACACACCGGGCAGTTTCTTATCTGCCAACGCTGCGGCACCGTTGCCGAGCTGGAGGATGCGCGGATACGTCTGGCCATTCAATCACAAGCGGAGCATCTGGGGTTTCAGATTGATCAGCATACGATTGAGGTCCGTGGACTGTGCGCCCATTGTGCTTCGGCCACCCCCTAAATACACCCCTGCGGCACCCAGCGAAAACTAAACCCACACCGCCAGACGATTATCGATAAGTCGCAGGCTGCCCGATTCACGGCGGAATCGGCGGAACAATCGGGCCTGCGGATCGTCAACACGGCTATTTTTATCAACCGCATAAGCAGACCACTCACAGGCATTTGTCGCCAGATCCAACACCGAATAGCCATGCTGCGCGGAATCAAAAAACTCCAGGTGAGGATTATTGACACCAAACAAGCGATTACCGATGGGAACATTCTTGTCAGGCGTCGCCGGATCACGATCCAGCGCGCCAGCCAGTCCATCCAATACGTTGGCCGATGTGATTGAAGTGGTTAAAAACTCGGTGCCAATAACGTTTTGCCGATCAAGGTTACTGTTGGCCTGATAATTTCTTTTGATGTAGCCCGCCGCATAGCTGTGGAAATCTCCGGTCAGTATGCATAAATTCTCCACGCCGGTCTGCCAGAAGGCATCGCTGAGGTATCGCCGTTCTGCCATAAAACCATCCCAGGCATCGACATTAAGGGGTATGCGGCGGCCATCACGCGGCAGCGCTAACTCCATAAAACACACCTGGTTGCCCCATAGCTTCCACTGCGCGCTGGATGAGGTCATCCCATCTATCAGCCAGTCGCGCTGCTTGTGACCCAGCATGGTTTGATCACTGGCGCGATAGTCCTGGCAACCCACGGGCAGAAGACGCTCGAATAAATTACCTTCGCCGCAGGGGTGGGGGGAGCGATAGCTGCGTTCATCGGTTAAGAAAAGATCGGCCAGGTCGCCCAGGCGTATCCGTCGGTAAATGGAGAGATGCTCCCAAGGATGACTGGCGTTATGATTGACTTCCACACGCGCCGGCACGTATTCCAGCCAGGCCTGTTGCGCATCGCGCTTAAGCTGGCGCAGCAGGCTGGGGTCGTTGCCGTAGGTAGCGTCCAGAGTATAGGGATGATCCGGCGCGCCCAGGGTGTCTCGATCATAGTCCCAATAACAATCGTTGGCGGTTTCGTGGTCGTCCCAAATGACAATAAAAGTATGCTGTTCCAGGCAGGCTTGGAGGTCTGGATCGCGGCGATAAGTCCGATAGAGATGGCGATAATCGTCTAAACTCAAGGCAACGCTACCGCCGCTTGGCAACAGAATCTGTCGATCAGCAAAAGGCAAAGATTGGGCGTGCGGATCAGTGGCGTATTCGTAGATAAAGTCGCCCAGATGCAAAACGAAATCCACATCGTCGCGCTGCGCCAAATGACGGAAGGCGCCGTAATAGCCATTAGCGTAATCTTGGCAAGACAATAGCGCCAGGCTCAAACGATTAACGCTCATGCCCGATGCCGGAGCGGTACGGCAGCGACCTATGGGGCTGGCCACATCGCGATAAATGAACCGATAATAATAGCGCCGCGCCGATTGCAGCTGACCGTCCAAATCTACCCGCGCGGTGTAGTCACTGGCCGGCCCAATGGCGCTGGCTGGAATCTCGCCTTCCAGCACCAGAGAGTTAAAACTTTGCTCGTCAGACACCTGAAAACGCAGCGTTGTGCCGGCCTGGTACCATACCGGATCAATGCGCGTCCACAAGACGACGCCCGTAGCACTGGGATCGCCTGACATGATGGACAGGCTGAATACATCGCGGCCACCGTCCCGGCGTGGCCCGGCGGGCGCATCAACCATTCTGGCAGAACCCTGCCGGTGGAAGGTGATCAAGTAGGGTGTAAGCAACCCCACGCCAAGGGTACGAATTGCCCGCCGCCGCGATAGATCGAAACTCATGACTAGCCTCCCTGATATCACTGTATTTATCCCTAGGGTGGCCAGTGTAAATGAAGAATCTATGTCAGTGCAGCGATATCAATCGAACCTCTCAGGCCAACTTGCCTCTAACCTCAACATGCGGCCGAATGCCCTGACACCCCAAGAGAATAAATATGCGTTTTTATAAAGCTCAACGAATGGCAACTTCGATACGCCTTGCGGCTCTAATTGCCATTGGATTAACACTAGCGCTCACGCTGTTTGTCGCCCACTCCAGCATCAAACCCACAAATTCTGACCAGCGATTAAGTACGGGCAATTATCAGTACAGCCTGCCCTACGGCGGGAAAAATCGAACCTACTACGTTCACATTCCAGCTAATCTGCCGCCTGACCCTGCCCCGCTGGTCATCGGAATCCATGGCGCAACGGTATCCGTCGACATGTTCCGCCACCAGTCCGAACTCGACAGCCTGTCGGACACTAAAGGCTACATTGCCGTCTACCCCCAAGCCACGCGAACCGCCGGTCTATTGTTATGGAATGCCGGCCACTGCTGTGGTCGGGCTCAGTGGAGCAAGCAGGACGATGTCGGCTTCATCCTTGAGGTTATCAATCAGGTGCAGAAGCAATGGGCCATTGATCCTGCACGTATTTACGCCGTAGGCATGTCTAACGGCGCGATGATGACGTATCACCTGGCGGCACAAGCCTCCGACCGAATCGCGGCCATCGCTACCATTGCCGGCACGGCGCCTTTGGATGAAGTTCGCTTAACGCGTCCCATGTCGGTACTGCATTTTCAAAGCGTTGATGACCCAGTAATGCCCTATGCCGGCCTGCATACGCCTGTGATCAATTTCCCCAGCGCAGAAGCCATGCTGAATCCATGGATTACGCAAAATCATTGTCCCACGGCACCCAAAATCAGCAGCCCTTTGCTAAGCAGCGGTAATTGGCGCCACCAGGACACAGCGACCCGTCAGATCTGGGGGCCCTGTCAAAATGGCACAGAAGTAATCGTATGGAAGCTGACCGGTCCCGGTCACGTTTGGCCCGGCGGAACGCCGCCCAATTTCCAGAAATGGACGCGGCATGGCGCCACCCATGTGGTCGATGCCAATGAACTGATTTGGGACTTCTTCTCCCGCCATTCACTAACAGAAACCAACGATTCAATGGCAACGCCGGTGCCTTCGGATCATTCAGCGGTTGACACCACCACTCTAAGATAAAAGACTAGGCGCTTGAATATTACCCACGGGCCCATGGATGGATTAGAGGTGGTCATGAATTACTTACGGAAGAATTCGATTTTTTTGTTGCTGGCCTTGTTACTGGCCACGGGACTGGCGGGCTGCGCAACGACTAAAGAATTGGCTTGGCCGCCCGCAAAACCCCTCACAGAACTCATCAAACCAGGCGAATCCATTCGCGTGGAAACGAAAGACGGCAAAAATTATCGCTTCCGTGTACAAGAAGTACGGCAGGACGAGCTGGTGGGTCGTTTGCGCACAATAAAAATCGCCGACATCCAAAAAATCGACATCGTGCAATCCAGACCGCAACGTGCCGCAGGCGCAGGATTAGGCGGATTCACAATTTTTATGTACGGCATCATGATTTTGGCCTTGATTGGAATTCTGGGGATTTAATCCTCTCATCCAGCGGCAAAAAATCAACCCACGGAGTAGCGATGAAATACCGTCAACTGGGCCACTGGGGCGTTAGACTATCCGTACTGGGCTTGGGTGCCTGGCTTACCTATGGCGGTCGGCTGCGTGATATGGACTTGGTAAAATCCATCGTCCGCACCGCCTACGAAGGCGGGATTAATTTTTACGACAACGCCGATATCTACACCCGAGGTCAAGCTGAAGAGCTGATGGGCGAGGTGTTGCAGGACTACCCCCGTCACACTTTGGTAATGTCATCCAAGGTGTTTTGGCCGATGTCTGATGACATCAACGACCGTGGCCTGTCCCGCAAACATATCCGCGAATCCATCGCAAAAAGTCTCCAGCGAATGCGCACCGACTACCTGGATATTTATTTTGCGCATCGCGACGATCCCAGCGTATCGATGGAAGAAATCGTCACCAGCTTCAGCCAACTGATTGATGAAGGCAAAATCTTATATTGGGGCACCTCCGAGTGGTCCGCCGCGCGCTTCGCCGAAGCCGTAAAATTTGCTCGCTCCGCCGGGTTGCATCCTCCCGCTGTTGAACAACCCCAGTATTCCATGCTTTACCGTGAACGGGTGGAGCAGGAAATCCTGCCCGTAACCACACCGGCCGGCGCGGGCATGGTGGTGTGGAGCCCACTGGCGATGGGCATGCTGACTGGAAAATACGACGACGGCATCCCCGATGGTTCACGCTTCGCCAAGCACGATGAATTCCGCACCAGCCTGCTTACCGACATCAACCGCCAACGAGTACGCGAGCTAAAATCCCTGGCGGATGATCTGGGCATTACGCGCTCTCAACTGGCGCTCGCCTGGATACTGCGTCAACCGAGCATCACCGGGGCTATTATCGGCGCAACGCGGCCAGAGCACGTCACAGCCAGCCTGGGCGCTGAAACGGTGGAGCTAACCGCACAGGTTCTAGCCCGTATCGACGCCATACTGACGGAATCGCACTAGACCGCCCACATGCGCACTCTATATCCCCCTACCGAACCGCAGACCCACGGCTATTTAAAGGTCACTGGCCCTCACGAAATATATTGGGAGGAATGCGGCAACCCCACCGGCCAACCGGTCGTCTTTGTGCATGGCGGTCCCGGCGCGGGATGCGATCCCTACCACCGCCAATTCTTCGATCCAGCCGCCTACCGCATCCTCCTATTTGACCAACGAGGGTGCGGGCGCAGCCGGCCACACGCCTGCTTAGAAGAAAATACCACCTGGGATCTGGTCGCCGACATGGAGCGGCTGCGCAATCATTTAGGCATTGATCGCTGGGTCGTCTTTGGTGGCTCCTGGGGCAGTACACTGGCACTTGCCTACGCAGAAACGCACCCGGATCACGTCAGCGCACTGATCCTGCGAGGGATTTTTCTGCTCAGGCGACAAGAGATTCACTGGTTCTACCAATACGGCGCTCACATGATCTTCCCCGATGCCTGGGAGGATTACCTAAAACCGATACCTGTGAACGAGCGCGATAATTTGGTGGCCGCCTACCACCGCCGCCTCACCCATACAGACCCGCAGGTGCGCACCGAAGCCGCGCTGGCCTGGAGCGTCTGGGAAGCCAGTTGCAGCAAACTCTATCCGGATGCGGCCATGCGCCAACACTGGCAAGACATCGATTTTGCAGTGGCCATTGCCCGTATCGAATGCCATTATTTTGTCCACGACGGCTTCTTCACTCACTCCAACCAACTACTCGAAGGCGTCGATCGCATCCGGCACATTCCCGCCGTCATCGTCCAGGGACGTTACGACATCGTCTGCCCAGCGCAGTCCGCATGGGAGCTGTCTCGTCGCTGGCCAGAGGCCGATTTTCAACTGGTGCCGGATGCCGGCCACGCCGCCACCGAACCTGGCATCATTGATCAGCTGATTCGCGCTACCGACCGATTCCGCAAAATAGCTTGAACCTTTTCTGAAACCACTCACTCTGATGGTTACTCGTTGAAAAAATTAACTAACTACCCATAGGGGAAGCCGCCAGCCATGCTAAAACAATTAACCACAGGCTTAGGCGGTCAACTACTCAAGCAATACCTGCCAAAAGCCATCACCTACCTGAAAGACCCAGGAAAGCTCACGCAGCTGGTAAACGACGCACAAACCAAAGCTAACTATAATAAAATCAAATCCGCACTCGGCACCGCCACTGACACGCTGGCAACCATGTTGCGGCTGCTCAATGCTTACGCTAAAGGCAATTATCGGGATATTCCCTGGCGCTCGCTGCTGTCACTTACTGCCGTCGTCCTCTACTTTGTTTTTCCCATCGATGCCGTGCCGGATTTTCTGGCGGGTATCGGCTTACTCGACGATGTCGGCTTACTCTGGCTGGTCGCCGAACAAATCCGCAGCGACCTTACCCGTTTCCAGCAATGGGAAGACAGCCAGCTACCCCCGCCGATGGATGTTTAAAAACCGCCATCACAAATCTGTCATGAAAACGAAATAGCATCACTTTGGCTTTAGAGAAAAGCTTTTTAGCCGATAGGAAAAATGTTATCTCAAACCTCAACGCTCATGGTGATTTATGAAAGCACGCGCATTTCTGATCTTTCTCGGCCTTCTGTTCAGCTCATCGCTCCCGGCAATGGCCGGTCTTACCGAAATGGCCGATGTCGAGCTGGCCCATGTTTCCGGCCAGGCCTATGTGATTGAATTTGGAGGTTTCGAAAAATCCGTGGCTGATCTCACGGAGCGCAACCTAGCCATCGGCCCTCTCAACGTCAGCGAAAACGCCCGCGCCTTCGAAACAAATCGCCCCGTTGTGACCGGGCTGGCGCGACAAACCATCGTCAACACCACCAATTTAGCGCTCGTGACCGGCAAAACCGCACTCATTGCTGAGGTGGCACTTATTCCCACCGTCGGCCCTGTTGTCGCCCCCGTGCTTATCTTTCTGCCCACGCCGCAAATCCGCTTCGAATAAACAACTACACCTTGGATTCACGACGACCTCAGCCCAAGCTGAGGTTGCAATCAAGAATTACTGGCATTTTGCTGGCGATTCAAATGAATGCCCACAAGCCCCTACGCCCGGTTATTTTGCATTGACGGCGCATTATGCGACCTAAACGATGCACATTCTGTCGGGTATTCGCTACCGTTGCCCCACAACCGTCAGTTGAGCGTGTTTCGGCCATTCTATCCTGATAGTATCGAAGCACATGCCTCCGTTGAGGTGTTTTTAACGAGCTTGAACGACTTGCAATACACGAAGTTTCAGCGTCACGACTATTAAAAAAATTTCCACATTCCTTTATTAGCTCTGCAGGAGGAGCGCGATGGCATTACTAAAAGAAGAATTTGAAAGCTCCGGTAATTGGCTGTTTCGATGGAGAAGTTACCTCCCTCTATTTATGATTGGCATATGCCTGTTGGCACTACGTGAATACGTGCATCCGCGCCCTGGTGAAAACTTGAGCCATGCATGGGTAGCCCTCTGCCTAATGATCAGTTTCTTTGGATTGGGTATCCGTGTATTCACTATCGGCTATACACCCAAAGGAACCTCGGGCAGAAACACAAAAAAACAAATTGCAAACGATCTTAATACAAGCGGCATCTATTCCGTCGTAAGAAACCCGCTGTATTTGGGAAATTTCTTTATGGGATTGGGAATTGCGCTATTTGCCGGCTTATGGTGGTTGGCGCTTATCTACACCTTTATTTTTTGGTTGTACTACGAACGGATCATTTTTGCTGAAGAGGCCTATCTTAGAAATAAGTTCGGTAGCGCGTATCTTGAATGGGCAAATGTCACCCCTGTTTTTATTCCAAAGCTTAGCCAATACAAAAAGGCAGACTTGCCTTTTTCGATCAAAAACGTACTAAAACGAGAATACAACGGTTTTTTTGCCGTAGTTCTCGCTATGTTTTTCTTGGAAGTGATGAGAAATATTTTTTCTACGGGTAGCTTTAATTTTAATTTGGAGTGGTTATGGTTGCTCGGAATCAGCTTTACCCTGTGGATGGTCTTACGGTCTTTAAAAAAATATACGCGCCTTCTCAACGTCGCGGGCAGATGAAAAAACCTATCAGCCAGGCTCACAAAAATATCTATCTTAAATATTAATAATCCAAATCAACAGCCTGCGCGCCTTTGCGCAGGCTGATTATTCGCCATCCACGGCGTTTTGCCTCGCGGCGCAAAGCCTCATCAGGGTCCACGGCTACCGGCGTCCCCACTCGATTTAACAGTGGCAGGTCGTTGTGAGAATCACTATAAAACCAGGCTTCTTCGAAAGTCGGATTCGCAACGCCCATCCACTCAATTAAACGAGTCACTTTGCCCTCCTGAAAACTGGGAACGCCTTCAACATCACCAGTGTAGCGACCATCTACTAACGCCGGCTCGGTAGCAATAAGGTGGGGTACGCCGAGCAAGGTGGCGATGGGCGCGGTGATAAACCGATTAGTCGCTGTGATAATAAGCAGCGTATGCCCCTGACGGCGATGCCAGCTCAACAGCTCCTGGGCCGCAGGCAGCATGATGGGGATAATTTTTTCGCTGACGAATTGATCGCGCCAGGCATGTAGTTTTGGCAGGGGATGCTCCGCCAGCGCCCGCAAGGAAAATCGCAAGAATTCGTAGATATCCAGCCCACCTTCTTTATACGCTCGATAGTAGCGTTCGTTTTCTCGGCGATGCCATTCACCATCGACTACCCCCCGCTCAATCAGAAACTCACCCCAAAGGTAATCGCTATCCCCTGCTAACAACGTATTATCGAGATCAAAAATCGCCAGTTTCAATGCATTCTCCTTCTGATACACGTGGATTTTAAGGCGTCGTGGTAAGCCGTTTTACCACCTGCAGACCCTTTCCTTTGGTTTTTGTTCGATTTTATGAAACAATGAAAAGGCAAGCTTCTAAGCCCTATTCCAGGTGGTTATTGTGATCGACGCGGATGGATTCCGCCCCAACGTGGGCATCATTCTAGCTAATTCGCGTAAAGAATTATTCTGGGCACGCCGCATTAACCAAGAAGCCTGGCAATTTCCGCAAGGGGGGATTAACCTTGATGAAACCCCACTGCAGGCCATGTTCCGCGAACTGCGCGAAGAAGTCGGCCTGACCGAGAACCAGGTCGTTGTCTTAGGTGCCACTCAACGCTGGCTCCGCTACTACTTGCCTAAACGTTACATTCGTCAAAACACTCAACCACGCTGTATCGGTCAAAAACAAATCTGGTTTTTGATTCAACTGGTTTCGGACGAAATCTCCGTCCGCCTGGACACCACAAGCAAACCAGAATTTGATCGCTGGCGCTGGGTAGATTATTGGGCGCCTACCCAGGACGTGGTGTTTTTCAAGAAACGAGTCTACCGAAAAGCGCTCGACGAATTAAAGCCTTTGCTGTTTGCGGACGCTATAGAGAATACAGGGTTAACCCATATCGATAAATCAAAGTAAGTTTCGTCTGCCAAATCTGGCGATGGGTTATCCGAGTCGAGCAATGATTGATCGGCTGCGTCCGTGGCTTATAACTAACAATAACAACGCGAAACCCAACGATGGCAACAACCACTGCACCACCACGCACCAATGGTATTTCCCGGGTTCTGGTCTCGAGCAATCTGCTCAGCGCAGAAGCTGCCAACACCGCTCAACAAGAAGCCGCAACGAAAAATATATCGTTTCTCACACATATCATTGAGAAAAAACTGATCACTGCGCGGGTTCTTGCCAGCACGGTAGCCCATGAGTTTGGGGCGCCTCTGTATGATCTTGATGCCGCTGATTTTGCTCATGCCCCGATTAAGCTGGTGAACGAAAAACTAATTCGCCGCCACGCCATCCTGCCTCTCTACAAACGAGGTAACCGTCTATTCATTGCGATCTCGGACCCCACCGATCTGCAAGCTATTGATGACATTAAATTCCATACAGGCATGCTCGCCGAAGCCATTATTGTTGAGCACGACAAGCTCAGCAAAGCCATCGAAAAGCAACTCGAAGGCCTGGATACGTCGATGAAAGATATCTCCGACATGGATCTGGAGAATCTCGATATTAGTAGCGGTGACGAAGAGACTAAAGACGCCGATTCAAAAGATAACTCGGCGGACGACGCCCCCGTCGTGCGTTTTATCAACAAAATTTTGCTCGACGCCATAAACAAGGGGGCGTCTGACGTTCACTTTGAGCCTTATGAACAAATGTACCGGGTGCGCTGGCGCCTGGATGGCATTCTGAACGAAGTCGCCAACCCGCCGGTTGCCCTGGCAACTCGTATGGCCGCCCGCCTGAAAGTTATGTCCAAACTGGATATTGCCGAGCGCCGCGTTCCCCAAGACGGTCGAATAAAACTTAAGATTTCCAAGAGCCGGGCCATTGATTTTCGCGTCAGCGTCTGCCCAACGTTATGGGGCGAAAAAGTGGTGCTGCGTATTCTGGATCCCTCCAGCGCCAAGCTGGGTATCGATGCTCTCGGCTACGAGCCGCACCAAAAAGAACTTTATTTAAAAAGTTTGAGCCGCCCTCAAGGCATGATCCTGGTGACCGGTCCGACTGGTAGCGGTAAAACCGTTTCTCTGTATACCGGCTTGAACATTCTCAATACGGCCGACCGCAATATTTCTACGGCCGAAGATCCAGCGGAAATTAACCTGCCCGGCGTCAACCAGGTCAACGTCAATACGCGTGTAGGGTTGACTTTCCCGGCTTGTTTGCGATCTTTTTTACGTCAAGATCCAGACGTCATCATGGTCGGTGAAATTCGTGACCTGGAAACTGCCGAGGTGGCTATCAAGGCCGCCCAGACCGGCCATCTTGTGCTTTCCACACTGCACACCAACGATGCGCCGCAAACCCTGACACGCCT
>k87-27348_pt1 | contig 13277 bp, 22 predicted proteins | sample MGYA00084030_6733316 | MGnify analysis MGYA00084030 | reverse complement strand
TTCTAAGTGGGGGCATGTCTGGCGGTGGCGGCGGTGGTGGTTTCAGCAGCATGCTTGGCGGCGGCAGGTCAAACCGCGGGCAATTCGGCACAATGAATAGGAGGGCAAAATGAGCAAATCCAAACAATCAATGAGTTCTTTAAGTCAGTCCATGTCTAATGCCGCATCTTTGGCTGATTCTCAGTATAAAAACAAAGCTGCACTTAAAACTGAGGGTGACGTAATTGGTGACTCTTTCGGAGATATAGCAAAGTCTGTTGCTGCTCCCGGTGATCGCCCTAGGGGCGTTGGCGCTAATGCTTTCGCTGGTTTTGCAAAGGGTGTAGAAACTTCAGCTAGGCTAAACAGTGTTCGCGAAAAGAAAGAAGATTACGACGAATACGAAGAGATGATGGCTGAACTTCGCGAAATCAATAATGCTACTATTGAGCGCAATGAAGCACACGAAATGCATGAAATAGAAATGGAAAAAATCAGGCCGTTTGCTACGGCAGGGCTGGAAGTCAGTTATAGCGGTATGGATTACGACACAGCCAATGAGCGCATGCGAAATGTTATGGAACAAGCAAAGCTTGATAATCCGAATATTAAAGGGGATTATGTTGGGTTTGTGCCAAACTCTCCAATCGTTAATATGAGAGGTGAGGATGGGCAAATAACCGCTATCAGTTTAAGCTCATTTGCGGGTGAAGATATTGTTAAGCGTGTTCAAGATAATTATTTAGGTCAGCAAAAGGAATTTGGTCCGAACAAGCAGCGTGATTTTGATTTGAAGCAACAAGATCTTGATATTAAAAAGTTTGAAAAAGGCATTACTGGCGGCCAATTTGGCTCAAAGAAAGAAAACATGGGAGCAAACGGAACTGATCATTTAGAAATTGCCGGGCAATCTTATATGGTAGGCGATTTGTCAGGATTGGAAAAATCAGCAAGAGCAGATTACCAAAAGAAAGTAAACGCTCAGTTAGATTCTATACCTAAAAATAATCAAGCTTTAGGTGCTATTGCTGACATGAGAGCAGTTTTTGAAAGAAACCCTACTATTGGCACTAATTTTATTAATATGCTTGATGATCCAGATGGACAAGATTCGTGGTGGAATCTTGTCGGTAGAAAACTTTCTGGGCAAGATTTAACTGATATGGAAATATTGAAAAAAGCTACAAATGATTTAAACCTAGATACTATTTTGGGAATTACAGGAAAGGCGGCAACAGACTTGCTAAAGAAAGCTGTGCAAGCCGCTTCTCCAAGTGGAAAACTTACCAAGGGTGGATTTGATCACAATGCAAACAAATGGGAGAAGAAAGCAAAAGATTCAAATCGGCTTATTATGGCTAAATATGAAGCTATGCAAAAAGGCATGAGCATTATTGAAAACCCTTATGGTTCAACTGGTTCTCCCGCAACAGGAGCTGAAAATGTTAAAGATGCTTCTTCTGGTGACCTTTCTAAGTTTGGGGTTAGAATTAGATAATGAATCCAAACAATATACCAATAACATATAAGGTAAAAAACTTCGAAGGTCATATATATGATGTCCCTGAAGAATATTTAGACGCTGCAATCGCTGAAGATGAAAGAAATGTCGTTGTTACTGATGAAGAATTCAATCTTATGCCTCCTGTTGAGAATGCTATTGATGATCAAGTCTTTATCAAAGATGAAATAGGAATTGTTAAGATACCAAGATCAAGTCTAGCTGAGGCTCAAGAGAGTGGTGGTATTCTTATTGATGAAAAAGATATACCTATAGAACCTGAAAAGCCAGATAGCTGGGGAAAATTTCTTGCTCGTTCAGCAAAATCTATCGCTTCAACTGTTGGTGGTGGTTTAATTGATACAGCGTCATCTATTTATAACATACCAGTTATGATCGAAAATAAAACTACGGAAGTCATGGGGAAAGTTGATCCTGATTATATGGGAGAAAATGATTTTATCCCAGCTTCTCAAAAGCAACCATTGCCTTTAATCCCTTCTGTCGATCATGCGATTGAATCTAACATAGATGAGGCAACGGGTGGTTACACTGATACTAAAGAAGGAGATTCTTTGCAAGCAGGTTTAAAGACTGTTGCTGCCGTTGCAACTCCTGGTGGGTTAGCTAAAGGAGCGGCAAAGGCTGGATATTCTGGAGCCTCAAAAGTTCTTGGTGCTTTGGGCACAACAAACCCCGCTGGTCTGGCTGGTGCTGGTGCGGCTGGTGCAGCCACCTCGGAGGCGCACAAAGCAGGATATGGAACTGCTGCATCAATAGGCGCTGGTTTGGCTGCTGGTGCTGGTGTTGGACTTGGTGCCGCTACGGCCGGTGCTGCTGCTAAGTCAATTGATGTTAAACTATCGTTAGCGAAATTAACAGGAAATCACCCAAAAAATATAAACTTAGATGCCATCAAAGCTGCTGATCACATGGGAATAGGATATAACAATACTCTGGCAAATGAATCAAAAGGCTTAGCTCTAGCGGAGCAAATTATTTCTAAAGCCCCATATTTTGGCACCAAATACGCAAAAAACCGTGATGCTATGGATAAAAGTTATGCTGGCGCTGTTGAAAACTCAATAGCAAAAGTTGGCGAGAGAATTATTGAGTCTGACTCAGCTTTAGACACAGGGTCTATGCTTAAAGATACCTTTGCAGATGTAAAACAAGCTGTAATAAGCGAAAAGAACGCCTTATATGCAGAAGCTGCTCCATTTCTTCCAGAAGGAGTTTCTGTTACACCAAATATATTTGCAGATGGAATTAATGATGTAAGAAAATTACTAAGAACCCTTGGGCCCTCTGATGACCAAATAGTTGTCCTTAAATATTTGGATACGTTAGAAAATGGTATATATTTTGGCGAAGGTTCGGGCAGGATGCTTGCTCCAACACCAGTTGATCTTTTGGTGAGCACTAAAATAAGCCTTAATGATAAAATAAACTGGGATATCAAGGCAAGCGGGCCAAAAGAACACCTCAAGACGGTACAAACAGCACTTAAAAATCAACTTATTGCATATGGTGAAAAAAACCATGAATGGTTGGATAAGTTTTCAGTTGCGGAAAAATATTATGGTAAATATCTTGGCGACGAGGCATTAGGAAGCGATACATTAAGAAAAAAGATATTCGCTCAAGAAAACCCTGAAAAAATCATAAGTTCGTTGAATGACATATCAGATTTCAAAAAGATAGGCCAATCTTTAGGGAGAGATGAAGCAGGACAACAGTTTTTTAATTCCATCAAACGAGAAAAATTAACAGACATCATCATGGGAAAGACTATTGATCCAAAATCAGAAACCGTTAGCTATTTGGGTTTTAGTAAAGCTATGGAATCCCCCAAGAGCAAAGAGCTTATTAAGTATCTCGCCGGGGATATTTACGAAGACCTAGAGAGATTCAATACATACGCAAAAGCTGCAATTCGAAGAAATAGGAACAACCCTAACCCTAGCGGTACTGGGTCAACTAGTAAAGTTATAAACTCTCTTAGTGCTGCGGTTACGGGTGCTGTAGCTGGTGGTGTCGTTTCTGGCGTTACGGCAGGTGTAGCCCCTTTGGCTAGCGCAATTGGTTCTGGATATATCCTTAATTGGCTTGTTAGCAATAAGCGATTCTTGCGTTGGGGTATTGATGCCGCCAACAAGCAAGCTTCTGGGGACATTAAGGGGGCGAATACTCTTTCCCGGAGAATCGAACAGGCAATGACTAAGGATTTAGGAGAAGATGTTGTGAGGCAATTTATAGCATTATCAGATTGACGAAGTTATTTATTACGTGTCAAAATAATTTAAAGCCCAAGCACAAACAACAAAAATCCAAAGTGCTGTAGTCATTTAACGTCTCCTTTGCGAAATTTTTTCTTATTTATTACCTACTCGCAAAAAATTCTTCTAATTTATTGATAAAACTATTTGCGCTCATGATATCATTGCCAGATATTCCCGCATTATTCAACGAGTTATCTTGAGACAAAATCGCGCAATCAACAATATCAAGTACTCGTTTTCCTCTTTCGGTAAGAGATAAACAAGCACACCTCGTGTCAACTGGATGTATGCTCTTAGTAAGGTACCCCTTATTTATTAAATCTTTTATATTATAACTTATGTTTGCACCAACACTGTAACCATACGTGGTTACTTTATCAATAGTTGGTTCGTATTTTCCAATATTCTTTATTATTAAAGCTCCAGTTGCTTTAATGTCTTGAATGCCATTTTTATTTAAAGCATTAGAGATGTAGCCATGAAACATCTTGTTAATAGAATTTAACTTAATCGTTAAATCGTAAAAATCCTTATGCATTATAGGTCCTTAATTGCTTTGATATTGTTGCTAAAGCGTTTTTGTATATCAATTGCAGGCCATGGATCTTCGTTGATATAAAAATTGAGTGATCGTCGTGACCCACTATTTTGCCCTCAAGCTTCACACCGTTTGTTAGGTAAACCTGGATAGGCTCGCCCTTCTCCATCAAGATGTCTAGATATATATTTTCACTATACCCTACGTCATTGTTATCGTCAAATAAAGACATAATTTTTCCCTTTTTTTTAAATTAATTTTTTTCGAAAGTTAACTCGCATCTATCGGAAGAGCTGCAACCCCTTGGATCCCAAGGGCTTCGGCATGCTGTCATCATCACACATGTTGCTAAGACTAGTATCAATCTGAAGGTAAAATCTCTGTTCATCGTTTATGTTCACCATTTAATGTTTTAAGAAAAGAATCGACTAAATTATCGATAACCTCATCATGCGGACCAGCTACTGCTACTTTTACTTTTACTTTCTCTTCCTTTTCTTTTGGCTTCAGCATTATGTTAATAAATGTTTCCTCGAAGCAATTTTGTTTTGCAATTATGTTAATTTTGCCAACATAATAACCGGGATAATGCTTTAAAACGTCGATAACTTGTTCTGTTGTTGAATAACTCATTTTTCAATCCTTATATTATCATCAAATAATTGCTGCACATGAACTTTGCGTATCCACGCTTTTGCCAAGTCATATGTGAATCCTATTTTCATAAGCTCCACAATTTCCTCTTGCGGCAAAATAAACATATTGTTACTAACCTTTTTTGACCTTTTTAAACGTGCCCCTTTTTTTGCCATACGCGATATTTCCTCTTTTAACTAAATAATAAAGTGCGCTTTTTATGGCATCTAAACTATAAGTAGATTTTGTTAAATCATAAGATTGAATATTATCATGTATTTCTTTTGCGTTCAATGCTTTGCTTGACTGATTTATAACTATAATTGCTTGTTTGTGTATTTCCTTTTTGCATGGTGATATTTTAGATTTATTGTTATCATCATTTGATGTGCCTTCCAATGGGGCGCCACTAAATATAAAACGTTCAATACGCTCTACTCTACGCAACAACAAGCTATTACACAGATCTGTACTATCGGATAATTCTTCAAGAATTAAACTAATATTTTCGCTATTCTTGAGTGTATTTGTTTTTGCATCTTCTTTTTTGTTAAAATACTTAAATATATTCATGTTATATTTCCTTTTTTTTAATAACGTTAATATGTTCTTAACAACAACTACAAAACCGACTCATCAACCTTGCTGTACAACATGTCTACATTGCCAAGATTGATAATATTAGATTTTCTATACTTAGGATCGTTTCTCAACACATAATCCAATGCTGGTAAGTCACCAACTTCAAGGCTTCCAATCATTGCAGTACTTTTAAGTCCAATGATCTCACCTAATGTTAAATCCATTTTAATATATTCATTATTACTGAATACACTCTGTATATCTGATTGCTTATCAAGAATAGCCCTAACAACTTCATTTTTATTTGCAGGACTTAATTCTTTTATGTTCTCAATTTCCATAACTATTAACTTGTCGTTTATTAAATCTTTACTCATTTTGTACTCCTTAAGTGCCAAACAATTTCATTTCAGTAGCGCGCCTATTTATTAACCCCTTCATCGGAATTAATTTCTTTATTATTTCTCCCGTATCTAAGTCTACACTTGTCCTCGTAACATTGACCCACTTGCTCCAAAATGTTAGGGCAACATCAAGCTTTCCTTCCTTAATGTTGCGATACACAGAAGAGTTAATAAATGCAGTTGTGCCAATGTTATAAATAAACATAACAAGAGCATCGAACTGACCTTGTGTGAGGTCAGCATCGAGGTAGTTTGAAAGAAAGGTTGCAGCAGGCGCCGTGTCTTTCTTCAAAAGCTCTAAAGCTTCTTCCTCGCCCATTGTGTAGCCAGGCTTGTTGTACTTCTCTCCAGGCCACACTTTATGACCATAACCTATGGTCGGGAATCCTGCGGGGCAACGAATCACGCGATCGTTAAACCCCTCAAGATCAGCTAGTTCGCTTTGACCAGCTTCCGAAAACTGCATCTCTTCTTTTTCCTTTCACATTACAAAAGCCAACTGTGCTTGCTCTTCCTTAATTTCAAGCGGCAGAAGATCGTATAAAGAGTACAAACAAAGTTCTGTAGCGACGACAAAAAATATAATTAGCTTAGTCATTAAAAGGGAATCTCATCATTCATGGGTTGAGTGTAGGTAGGTGCAGGTGTTTGTGGGATGCCTATTGCGCCGTACATAGTTGTTGCTTGCGCTACAGGAGAGGCAGAAACAGGTGTTATGCCTTGATTAGGACAAAGTTTCCTAAGCACTGTATTTTGATAAACCTTGCCGTTTTTACCAACAGTATGCTCAACAGTCTTGATTACAGCTTTGCCAATTAGTGATTCAATGTCCTGCTTTGTTGGCTTTTGACCTGGTCTGAAATCTAATAGCTGCTTAAAAAACTTACTTAACCTGATTATCGCCCATTTCTTTTGCTCTTCTTTTTCTGACCCTATTCGAAACTCATCACGATCTATTCTTCCATAATACTCTGGACGATCAAGTATTTCTTCTTCAACACAAATATAGTCTCCGTATTTGTCAGTCTTTTCCTCTATGCTACGTATTACGGCCTTGTATTCTCCATTTGGCAACATTTCATTTTCTGTTTCTATTGTTGTAAAATCAGACCACATCTTTATTTTCCTTCATGTTTTGTATTTTTAGATTGTTAATAACTTCTGTATACTTATCTAGTGTTAAATCGTTAATATTGCTAATGTTCGCCCATTTCATTATCCCTTCAATTTTATCTTTGTTGTTGTTGCATGCTTTGAAAATTGTATCGCGCTCAACGCCCATTATTTTTCTTGTCCCTCGCTCTGAGTTGCCGTCTGTGTCGTCTTGAGCACATATGCCAACCAAAGCCGTTAGTGCATACCTTCTAGCGTAAGTAAGAACTATTCCAACTTCCTGTGCCGCGTTTGCTCCTTTCTGTTCCATTGTTGACATCTCAATGTTTGAGCTAATCCACTCTCCCGATTTGTGCATCAACAGTGTTTCTACACACACCTTTTCGTTAGAGACTCCCGTTAATTGTGATATTGCCAAGCCGTTTTTTAGTAACAGTGGACGTACTATCTCCAAAACCTGTGGTAAGTCTGCATATTTTGCTGTGTGCGATTGTCTATTTTTTACCGGGTCTTTAATCTCTCCTTGCAGTGCAGATAGCGCCTCTGCAAGTTGCCCGATTGTGTCCGATCTATTCATATTCGTTTTCTTCCATTTTTAATAATTTATTTTTTTCTATTACTGAGACATCTATTTCCTCATAAACCATTATTGGTATGCCTGGATGAATTGAAAAACCTATATCTCTTTCGTTTCTTACTATCGACTCCCAATGTGTTTGACCAGCAGACAGTCTCTCCCCGTTCCATCCACTCATTGAAAGCCCCTATATTTACTCAATTTCATCTATAAATTTAGCATTATTTAATAAACAAATAAAGCTTTGTTTGTCGTATTTGTACACATCATTTCTTGAGTTTAACAAATTCAACACCATATTATTACGTTTGTCTTCATTTTTATAATATACAGCAATCATCTTATTATCTTTGATAACCACCATATCTTCATTTCTTGTTATCGTGCGCTCATGTTTTAACGCTTCAATACCCTCTACAATTTCTTCTAAGTGACTGTTTTTAATGCTTTTTAAAGTTATATCTTCTTTTTCGTAAAGTTCTATTGCGTAATACATTCCAACGTCTCCCCTATCTTGCAAAGTGAGTGTTTTTAACTCTGTTGGCATCATATTTAAGCTCGTTAATCATCACAAATATTTTCTTTTTATCAAGCGGCGTGCATTTGTCTAGAAGACTTTTAGCGACTAGCTCTGCCATTAATCGGTTCAGTTTATCAAATAAGTTTTTACCGATGTTATTTTCCTTAAAGCTTACATCTGAAATCATTTCATATTCCCTTCCATGCTTTACGTTTATATCGCTGACAATTTATTTGTTACATTCACAATAACAATATGCATCACTAAACTTATAGTGTCAACATTAATTTGCAAATATGTTATACTATTTTTAAGATTATTTTTTTAACGCAAGGTTTAGTTTGCTCATGTTTCCACTTTTTATTAGCTCCTGGAAGTCTTTTAGCGGCGTAATTGTTGGTTTAGCTGTTTTGGCATACTCATTTTTAATTAATAGAGATGCTAAGATAAAATGTGAGAACGCTACATTGAAAAACGAGATAGGAGAAATAAGGGATGAAACAGACAAGATCATTGCTATTCAGAAGAAGCAAGCCGAGATTGCCTCGGTTGCTGCTCCTGCCCGTGGTGTTTTATATGAGCAGTTGCGCGGTATCTCAAATCGAAACAAAGCCAAATCTTGATAGTGAAATCATAAAATCCCTACCTGATTTCCCAAAACCTTCTGAAAGTGTGGCGGATGAATTAAAAGATGTTTGTCCTGAAAATAAATGCGCTGCGCTCAACGATTGGATATGGCGCTTAATGATCCTTAAAAATCAGCTCGATCTTTATGACAAGTAGAATCGCAACGCTATTAATACCCTACAAACCCATAACTTATGCGGTCTTAAAAGATGAACAGAAGATGTGCGTTGAGTTTGCCAATGAAATGCGCGTACTAACACTCGAAAAGAAGATGCCGTATATATGGTATCACATCGCAAATGAGTTCTTGCCATCAGCACGTGTTAACTTCTCGTTTGATTTGAAACAGAAGCACATGGGGAAGATATCGGGGCTACCGGACTACGCTTTCATGAGCGCTAAAGATAGCTTCTTTATCGAGTTTAAAACGATACGTGGCAGGCAGTCAGAGAATCAGAAAATATTTGAGGAGTGGTGCGTTATGAACGAGATAGATTATTTCTTGTGTCGTAGTGCCAAGCAGGGGATTTCGTTTGTTAGGGAGAGATTGAATTGAGAATTTCCGTGCTTGTTCTCTTGAACCTAGAAGTTAGATCCTTCTAAAGTCCAAGAGCCCAAACGCATGGAAATTAAAGAAACCCCCGAATTTTAATCTAGGAGGGGGGTTAAAATCATTACTATTTTTTTACTCATTTTATATGCAAAGCATATACGAAAGTTAGTTCGCAATGTCTGTTTCACAAGGTCAACAATTAAAACGCATACATCAAACGTAAGCTTGTGGTGTTAACTGTAGGTGACATCTTAAATTGACCGACCCTATGGTCTAATCGTAAAGCTGGGTAAGTCGTAACTATATGATCTATCCCCATTGCCCAATTTTTATTTAGAACAAAATCAATACCGAATCCTAACGCTGTACCTAATTTGTCATATTTCTTAACTGATTGGCTTGGGTGGTCCGGGTTTGACTTGCTAATAAATGAAGCTCTAAAATTAGTCATCACAACTCCGCCTTTTGCGTAGAACATCAAGTCTTTAATAACAAGCCCTAGCTTTAGCATCCCTGAGAAAGAATGGTTTGTTTTCGTCTCGGTAAGATAATGAACAAAAGGCGGGAAAGTGCTTTCTTCTTTTTGTGCGTCAATTAAGTGTGTCTGCGCGCCAATCTCAAGGCCAACAAAGAGAGGCGTTTCAGTGATTAAATGATTGTAGCCTATTAAAGTGCCGATAGAAGAATTATTACCACCAAGATTTGTTTGATCTTCTCTGCCAATTGCTAACTTTCGCTCAAGATCTGTTTGAGAGGAAGTGTAGCCCGAATTAACACCAACATATAACTTGTCTGTTGCAAAGCCGGAGGAACTAATTAGCAAAGCCAATAGTGATCCCGTTAAAACTCTATTTGCCATTTGAAGATTCTCCTAAGCGTTGAGTTTGCGCAATATTGTCGTCGGTAGGTGACGATTGCGCGTCAGCAAAAAATACAGCATGATCGATATTGTCCAGCTCAAATTGAAAAACATCCTCATCATCAAATTGATATAGGTGCTCATTAAAAATAATGTCCGGCGTTGTTGCAACCATCACAGGCGCAACCATAACCGGAACTGGCAAAGGAACAGATATTGATACAGCCCCAACAGTTGTGATTGCAGTGAACCTTTCACGCTGACTCATAAAGATAAGCATTGATCTTTCATTATTCGAAACGCCATTCTCTTGAGCAAAGTGCGCACCATTGCGCATAATCTCTTCACGTGTTGCTTCTTCCATCGTAAATGAAGGAGCAGTTGCCGCGAGCATGCCAGCAAGAAAACCTAACTTATTAAAGATTGTTACCATCTAAACTTTCCTTAGAGATATAATCAAAAGCTCTCACTCTATTTAATCCGTCAAAATCAATTTCTCGATTTCCATACCTTGAATTATGATTATTGCATAACTTCTTTATTTTTTCCATGTAATAAAAAGGATCTGACTTTATTTTATTCATTTCATCTTCTGGCAACATACCAAATGAGTAAAATAGTATATCTGGTTTGATGTTTAATATATTGGCAATACTAATAATAGTCTTTGGATATGGTATTACTCTTCGGTTCTCATAGTGAGAGATGGAGTGAATCTGATGTCCGCTTTTGTTGGCAACCTCAAGCATTGTTAGCGCCTTAATGTTGCGTATTATTGTCAGGACGTGCTTGTTTGCTTTTATTTTCATTATTAATTGCCTTTACTTAGTTGTTATGTTTCATTGAAGATCATATGATATTGTTCTGATAAAATCAACGGTATAGTCTCAGCCAAAATGTGAATTTTTTTCATTGATAGCAAAAAATAAAGGTTGCGTAGGAATTGTTACCCATGCATAAATAGTAGAATCATGTTATAAATCTAGCGTTATCAAGTAACTCTTGATAAGAAAGGTCATATCTGTGGCGCCCTCATCATTTTCCGCTATTAACAAAGTCTTAAGCATTGTAAATAAACAAAAAACTTCGATCTCAAAAAATTTGAACGATACATACAATTTTAGCAAAATAAACGATGGGGCAATTGTAAAAACTGGATCAAGCACTGGTTTTTTGCAATACAAAGCAACCCTGAAAAAAACACTAGGTTCACGCACTGCTGCTTTGATGTTTTCTGAGCTAGAGTATCGCTTTCGCGCAAAACCCGATGGATTTTATAAATTTGTCGCTCCATGTGGCCATGCACTATATCGCATAGGCGACAGCTGGGAGGAAATATTAAGTGTAACGCGCATGTCCGTATTTAGGGCTTCTAAGCTTTTCATAGCACACTACAAGAGCAAAACACTATATAAAGCAGCTATAGATTCAGATGATGATCATTTTCGAGGAATGCCATACGCGAGCTATTACGACAATTGCTTACATCAGACATTTTACACAAGAAATCCTGCTCGTGTCGCTGAAATAATTAGCGGAGAAGAGACTATTGATAACGGCCAAAACAACCAATCCGGCGGGTATCAAAATGTTACGCGTAGCGGGTATCAAAATGTTACACCGAGATGTAACAAAATGTTACCTCTTTGTATAACAGAGAAAACAACAAAGAATACTTATCTCTCTAAATCTCTCTTACCCGGAAATCCGGTCAAAGAAGATGAGCAGCCGGAACAGCCGAAGGAAGAAAGAAATAAAATTAAGGTTTTGGGGAGTACAGAACAGCCGCCCATGGTTGAGGCTCCTATCGAGCAAATGGTTCAGATTTGGGACAAGGTAACGGGGATAGACAGCTCAGCGATGATCAACTCAGCGACGCGGGAAAACTTGCTTCATGCATATTTTGGTGAGTTCAAATCAAACCTTGGCGCATGGCAAAGCTATTGCTCCCTTTTCCTGACGAGCAAATTCCTCATGGGAGAGACAAAAGAAAACTTCAAACTGAATTTAAACTGGGCCTCAAAGCCGGAAACTATTGAAAAGATTAGGGGTGGGAACTATACGATGGGTGATAGAAATAACGTGATTTATCTCGAGATGAAACCGATTAACGATACAGACCCTGTAGTTTTTAGGTTTAAGAATGCTTGTGCCAAGGCCATGGGTCAGCCCAGGTACGTTAGCTGGATAGAAAAGCTAATCATCAAGCAAAACGTTGGAGGAGATCTCCTTGCTACTGCTCCCACTTCCTTTGTTGCTTCTTACCTATCTCAAAACGATCCGCTTGGAATCTCTTATGTTCTCAGTCAAACTAGCATACCTGCTATTGTTTTTATGAATAAGCAAGGCGAGCAGATTGGTAAAATTACCAGAGCGGTAGTGAATTGATAGTGGCGCATTCATCCATACGGCATCGTGTGACGCAATCTGGAGCCTTGCTAGGTACCTACCCACCACAAAAAGTTCAAAAGGCTGTGTATGACCTCCTGTGAGCGAAATGTAGGAAAAAATTAAGTTTAAGTTAATTAAAAATTGATTTAATTAAATAGTTGACATGCTGTGTAAGTCTTGTTACATTGTGAATGTAAGCAGCAAACAAAAACAACAAGGGGAGATAAGCATGTTGTTCAAATGTAAATTAACAAACAACGGATACGTTCAAGAGTTATTCTATAGAGAAGGCGAAAGTGCTGTTGAGGTAAAAGAAGGTTTGGAGTGTTTCGATTGGCCAAAAGGAGAATGGATTGTTACTCCGGGAGACGACGATGAAGAAGAATGTGACGAGTAATATTGACGTGGAAAAAATAAAGCTGCCAGAAGATTTAATAATTGATCTGTTATCGGATGAAATGATTAATCTTGCAAAAAATATTACTAAATTAATTGCTGGTGAGGATATTGGGATAGCAGTATTTGCGCTTTCATTGGTTCTTGACAGAATGTGCAGGGTGCGCGAACTGCCGAGAGACCAAATATCTCAGTCAATCGCAGACATTTTAACGTCATTGGGTAACTTTAACATTCAACATAAGGAATGAAAAAATGACTAATGAAGATATGCTTAACCAACTTGATCAAGCGGCAGACCTATATAAAGCTGTTTCTG
>k87-482374_pt1 | contig 13342 bp, 7 predicted proteins | sample MGYA00084030_6733316 | MGnify analysis MGYA00084030 | reverse complement strand
TTTTTGCCGCCTCGACCTGCTTCTTGATGGTTTCGGCTGCCAGCGTGCTGTCCCGGAGTTGCTCCTGAAGTTCGGCAACGGTCGCCTGGAAGCGGCGCGATACCTCGCGCTCGGCCTGAGCCAGGCGAGTGCCAGCCTGTTTGTCGAGCTCTTGCTCCAGATGCTGCTGGTAGGCGCGCTGATGAAGTTCGATGGTCTGGTGCGCGATTCCTGCACTCAGTGAGAACTGATGGCTACAGTCGGGGCAGGTGATGGGCTCGTCGGCAGAAAGAATGATTTCGGTGGTCATGGTAATTGCCTCGGCATGGTTGTCGTTTCCCTAGGCTTGAGTTGCGGGCCAAAAGGGATCTGATGTCCATATTGCAGAGGTCGTGCCAACTTGCTTCCCGAAGTGCGAAGCAGATGTATACCTATATAAAACAACAAGATATGTTGTTTCTGCATCTGTCGCGTTAGGCGCCATAACCCAAATGCAGTAAGATATCTTGCGATAAAGACAAGAAAACATGTTCTGGTGCTGGCGAGGCTCTGGGGCTGTAGGGAGAGTCGATGAAAGCCCTTTACGCGTGGCTCGGTAATACAGATCTACGTGCCATCACTGACGAGAGCATGAAAACTGGTGGCCCGATTCTGTCTGCGCTGTCGGCTGCCAACTTTGACAAGTTGGAGCTGCTATCCGACCAGGGTGACGAGAAATCTCGGACGTATGTCGAGTGGCTTTCCTCTCGTTATGACGGGGCGGCATCGATACATCCGGTCAAGCTTCGTAGCCCAATTGCATTTGATGAAATTTATCGATTCGTAGATTCTGTTTTGCATCAGGCTCCAAAAAAGGACGAAAAGGTTTTCCACCTTAGTCCTGGTACGCCGGCTATGACGGCCGTATGGATAATCGCAGCAAAATCGAAGTATCCAGCAACGCTAGTCCAGACATCCGAGCAGCAGGGATTTCAGGTCGTTGATCTGCCGTTCAATATTGCTGCTGAATATGTGCCGGCGTCGATTGATGCCGATTCCGCGCTCGTTCATCTCAGTCAGGGATTACCGCCAGAGGCGCCTGAATTTGAGGCGATTGTTCATCGCTGTGAAGCAATGAGGCGAGAAATACTGAAAGCGCGCAGGCTTGCGACGCGAGATGTTCCTGTATTGATTCAGGGCGAATCCGGCACCGGCAAAGAGCTGTTTGCCCGAGCCATTCACAACGCGAGTCTTCGGCGCGAAAAGCCCATCGTCATCGTCAACTGCGGCGCAATCCCGGCCGAGCTGGTTGATTCCGAACTATTTGGCCACGAGAAGGGTGCTTTTACTGGCGCGTCCTCGGCACGCATCGGCTACTTCGAGGCCGCAGATGGCGGCACGCTTTTCCTGGATGAGATCGGCGAACTCCCCCTAGCTTCACAGGTTCGGTTGTTGCGCGTGCTTCAGGAGGGTGAGGTCACTCGAGTTGGTTCCACCACACGCAAGAAGGTGAATGTGCGGATCATTGCGGCAACCAACAGGGTGTTGCCTATTGAAGTGCAGCAGGGGCGCTTCCGTGAAGACCTGTATCACCGCTTGGCCGTCGGGGTTCTCCAGTTACCTCCGCTTCGCATGCGAGAGGGAGATCTCTCGATGTTGGTCGATGCGATCCTCCACCACTTGAATACTGCGGCAGCCAAGGAACCTGGGTTTAAGCCTAAGAAACTTTCTGTTGAGGCAAGAAATCTTGTGCTTCGTTACGCATGGCCGGGTAACGTGCGAGAGTTGCATAACACCCTTTTGAGGGCTTCTATCTGGGCTGCCGGTGTGACCATTGCCTCGCAGGAAATGAAGGAGGCTCTCGCTGTGGCGGTGCCGCCGAAGGGCGACGGGATTCTCGGGCGCCCTTTGGGCGATGGAACAAATATTCAGGAAATCATTGAGTTAGTCGCCAAAGACTACCTTGAGCGCGCTATGACTCAAGCTAAGGGAAACAAGACGGAAGCTGCCCGCCTCGTCGGACTCCCGAGCTATCAGACGCTCACCAATTGGCTAAGTCGATACGACGTGAAATGAAGTTGGCATGCCCGTTGCAGTACACCTGCCACCCAACAGCAAACAACAAATAATTTTGGAGAGACCACATGGGCCAGGTAACGATCAACGCGCGCGGCAAGAAACTCCAGACCATTGAGCGTGAGGTGCTTGCCCACGCAGACGAGGGCCGGGACGTGGTCCTGGTCATCGGGGAGGACGCATCCCCGGAGCGGGTAGTTAAGGTGATTCAGGCCGTCGTAGGCGACTACGACGTCAATATCGTGGTCCGGCATGCGGAGTTGCAGGAATACGTCGACAATGCTCTCCGGGGAGCCGCAATCGGTGCCGGCTTAGCCGGCGGCGGGATTCTCGCGGCAATTGCCTTGGGCAACCCGGTTGGGTTGGGTGCAGCCCTTACCGCGTTGACCGTGGGGACGCTCGCTGGTGCCGCGGCTGGTGCGGGCGTACCCCCCTGGCCCAGGTCACGGTATACCGCGTTCGTGGCGAGACACGTATTAAGTTCGCCGCGGCTTGATGTCATTCTACCGACCCTAGGGAAAAGGACTTAGACCCACATGTCTGCAGCGATTCCGTCAACGATTGGCACCACGGCTTTGGCCGGGCGAGGCTTCGTTGCGGTCCACTAACTTCGAGTTCCTCCGGAAGGACTACCCGGAGTTGTCGGCCTTGGGCGGTTTTGCCGAGCATTACGCATTTAATGACGCCGCATCGTCGCTGGCAAAGCTACGCCTCTTTGCCGAAAGGGTGGTCTTCAGGGTCTATGAGGCCTACGGATTGCCGCGTCCGGAGCAGCCCAACCTGAACGACTTGTTGGGTGAACCTTCTTTCGTGGATCAGGTTCCTCGCGCTGTCCACGCAAAACTTCATGCGATCCGCATCCATGGCAACAAGGCCGTGCATGCAAACCAAGGATCCACGTCCATGGCGATCGCTATGGTTCGGGAAGCGTTCGATGTGGCCCGTTGGCTGTGGATTACGTTCAACAAGGGTGACGCGGCGAGCGCTGGTTCGTTTGTATCACCGACGCCACCTCCTGACTTCAAGGAATTGGATGCTGATAGTCGCAGACTCAACAAGCAGATCGCGGAGCAAGATGCGCGCATGCGGGAGTTGCTCGAGCAACTTGAGCAGGAGCGGTCCATACGTTTTGCTGCAGAGCAAACGGCAGCTGAGCTCCAGAAGTTGGCTGCGCGAGCGAAAAGTGTTTCGGACGAGCTGAAATTCAGTGAAGAGCAAACCCGCCAGCGCCTCATCGACATCATGCTTGTCGATGCTGGCTGGGACGTTGGCGCAGACGGAAAGTCCACGGAAGAGGTTGGCCAGGAAATTGAGGTGAAGCAGGAGTTCCTTCCCTCGGGTATTGGTTATGCGGACTACGTGCTGTGGGGTGAGGACGGCAAGCCGCTTGCGGTAATTGAAGCAAAGCGGACTGCCAAGGACGCCAACCAGGGGCGGACTCAAGCCGAAAGGTACGCTGATGGATTGGAAAAGGAGTATGGCCGGAGGCCTGTAATCTTCTATACCAACGGACCAGATATCCACATCTGGGACGATGCTCAGAAGCAGACGCCCCGTAAGTTGTTTGGCTATTACTCACGCAAAAGTCTCGAATATTTGATCTTCCAGCGCGGCAACAAACTGGCGCTCGACACAATCAAGCCCAAGGCAGAAATTGCGGGTCGGATGTATCAGTTGGAGACGATCCGTCGCATCTGTGAGCGTTTCAGTAGCGGCCATCGTAAGGCGTTGGTTGTTCTGGCTACCGGAACTGGAAAGACACGCGTCGCGGCATCACTCATTGATGTCCTTCAGCGCGCTCAGTGGGCAAAGCGGGTGCTTTTCCTATGTGATCGTCGTGAGCTTCGCAAGCAGGCTAACGACGTATTCAAGGAGTTCTTACCTGATTCGCCGCGAATCACTCTCGACGGCCGCAATGTTGGCGAAGACACGTCACGAATTTATCTGGCGACCTATCCGGCGATGTCGCGGCAGTTTGATTCCTTCGATCCTGGATTTTTTGATTTGATCATCGCGGATGAATCTCACCGGAGTATTTACAACCGGTATCGCGATATCTTTCTTTACTTCGATGCCTACCAACTGGGCCTGACGGCAACGCCAGTACAGTTTGTAACTCGCAATACATTTAACCTGTTCGGTTGCGAGGAACAGGATCCAACGGCGGCCTTCACCTACGAGGAGGCAATATCGCATCGTCCTCCATACCTGACCCCATTCGAGGTATTCACTCACACCACGGAGTTCCTGCGGCGGGGGATCAAGTACCGTCAGCTCAGTGATGAGCAGCGGGAAAAGCTGGAGGATGATGCTGACGATGCCGAGACTGTTGACTACAGTGCTGCGGAAATTGATAGGGCAGTGTTCAACAAGGATACCAACCGGCTGGTACTCAGGAACCTGATGGAGAAGGGTATTCGAGATGCCACTGGCGCACACCCCGGAAAGACCATAGTTTTTGCACGCAACCATCGCCATGCGGTGCTGTTGAGTGAGCTCTTCGAAGAGATGTATCCGCAATATGGCGGGAAGTTTTGCCGAGTCATCGATAACTACGACCCGCGGGCTGAGCAGCTAATCGATGATTTCAAGGATGCGAAAGGTCCGCTGACGATTGCCATTTCCGTCGACATGCTCGATACCGGCATAGACGTGCCGGAGGTCGTAAATCTGGTATTTGCCAAGCCGGTCAAGTCCTACGCCAAGTTCTGGCAAATGATCGGACGCGGTACCCGTCTTTGTCCGAATCTACTTGGCCCAGGCCAGGACAAGAACGCATTCCGTATTTTCGATCACTGGGGAAACTTTGATTACTTCGACGAAGAACATGAGGAGGTAGATTCCGCACGCGGAAAGGCGCTCCTCGAGAAGGTTTTCGAAGCGCGAATTGCTCTAGCGGAAACCGCGTTGAGCGCTCAGAACCCGTTGGCGTTCGACATTGCCGTCAAGTTGATGCGGGAGGACATAGCTGCCCTCCCGGAGCGTTCCATTGCTGTACGCGAAAAGTGGCGTCAGGTAAGAGACGTGCATCGGCAGGGAGTCCTGGAGGGAATGTCGGCAACCACCCGCGCGAGTCTTCGGTCCGACATAGCGCCGCTCATGCAATGGCGAGACACTCGCGGCCAAGAGGCTGCCCATGAGTTTGACCTCTTGACGGCTCGCCTTCAGGTGGCAGTGTTGCTTGGATCTTCAGCCGTTGCTGATCTCCGTGGCGAGATGATCGAGGCTGTTTCGGAGCTACCGATCAACGTCAATGCGGTACGCGAAAAGCTAACGATCATCGAGCAGGTAAAGAGTGGGAAATTTTGGGCGGCAGTAACGTCGACGGAGATCGAGGCGGTACGCAATGAGCTTCGCGGGATAATGCACCACCGCGTACGACCGACGAATCCTCGACCGGAGCCTCGCGTCATCGACGTCAAGGAAGACGAGTCTCGTATTGAGGTTCAGCGGAAGATCCCGATGCTGGAAGGAGCCCAGTTGGCGGCGTACCGCCTGAGGGTTGAACAGGCTCTCAAGGGCCTGTTTGAGACCAACCAAACTCTACGCAAGATTCGGCGTCGAGAATTAGTTACCGAAGCGGACCTAGATGCCTTGGCGAGCATGGTCCTGACCAGTCATCCAGACGTCGATTTGCACTGGCTCACTGAGTTCTATCCAGATTGTGCCGGCGACCTCGCGTTGGCGATCCGAACGATAGTTGGGTTAGATGCAGATGTCGTGTCGAAAGAGCTTTCCAGTTTCGTGGTGGCACATCCAAAGATGACTGCAAAACAGCAGCGGTTTCTTGCGTTGCTACAGAACCACATCGCGACGTACGGGGCCATATCCGTAGAGAAACTGTATGAGGCGCCGTTTATCCAGGTCCACGAGGGCGGCTTAGATGGTGTATTTCCGGACACGGATGCAGACGCACTACTGCAGGCAATTCAGCCTTTTATGACTGGCGCATCGAGCACCGATAAGCATCACTGAAAAGAGAAAACATGATTACCAATCAGCTCAAGAGTGACATCGATCGTCTTTGGACGGACTTCTGGACAGGCGGAATTGCAAACCCGCTGACGGTTATTGAGCAGATCTCATTTCTCATGTTCGCGCGCCTTCTGGACATCGAGGAGACGCGGCACGAGAAAATGGCAAATCGTACCAAGACTTCGCCGCATAAGTTGTTTTCCGCGGACCAGCAGCACTTACGTTGGAAGAACTGGAGTCACACGGGAAATGGCGAAGACATGCTTCGCTTTGTTCGTGATCAGGTCTTCCCACACCTTCGTGACATTGGGGGGAAAGAAACAACCTTCGGTGAGTATATGAAGGACGCAACGCTCTTTATTCAGCGTCCAAGTCTCCTTGTTTCGGCCATTGAGCAAGTAGAGAAGTTGCCATTGGGGAGTTCAGATATAAAGGGAGATTTGTACGAGTACATGCTCGGAAAGCTAACCACAGCGGGGATCAATGGTCAGTTTCGTACCCCTCGGCACATCATTCAGGCAATGGTTGAGATGATCGATCCGAAGCCAACGGAGACGGTTGGGGATCCGGCCTGCGGTACAGCTGGATTCTTGGTCGGAACGATGGAGTACCTAAACAAGAAGTACTCATCACCTGCTTTAATCGAGACACATTCTGATGGCAGCAAGGGGTATCCGGGAGATCTTCTGGAGCCATATCGTGAACACATCCAAAATAGAATGTTTCATGGCTTTGACTTCGATGTGACTATGCTTCGAATAGCGGCGATGAACATGATGTTGCACGGTGTGGAGAACCCTGACATCCACTACATGGATACGTTGTCAAAACAGTTTCAAGAGAAGTTCCCTGGCATCGCTGATGGGGAGCACGGTGGGTTGGATGTCGTTCTCGCAAATCCCCCATTTAAGGGATCGTTAGCAGAGGAGGATGTTCATCCGTCTCTCGTAAAAAGAGTTAAGACGAAGAAGACGGAGCTTCTGTTTATAGCGCTAATTCACAGGGCGCTTAAAAACGGCGGGCGATCGGCAACCATCGTGCCGGATGGGGTTCTGTTTGGAGGAAGCAAGGCGCATTTGGCGATACGTCAATTGCTAGTCGAAGAGAACCAACTTGAAGCAGTAATTTCTCTACCGCAAGGGGTGTTTAGGCCCTACGCCGGCGTTTCAACGGCAATTTTAATATTTACAAAAGGTGGCGTATCGCGGGATGTTCTTTTCTACGACGTGATTGGCGATGGCTACTCTCTTGATGATAAGCGCCAGCCAACTCCTGAACGCAATGATCTCCCGGATGTTGTTTCTAAATTTAAAGAATTCAAACTTGGTAAGTTGCGCGCCACCTCCCGTTCTGAGAATGCCTTTGTCGTCGCTGCCGAAGAAATTGCACGGCGCGGATATGATCTTTCTGTGAATAGATATAAGGACGCGAAAATTCAGTCTATTCAGTACGATCTTCCCGAAACGATACTGGGGAAGCTAGAGGAAATCGAAATAGAAATAAATTCAAAATTGCGAGAGCTCGGCGGGTTTTTGAAATGATTTATCAGCAAATTCCCATAGGAGAAATCGCGCCACCACGGCCTTCGGATTGGTGGCCGGAGGCTGACGGAACTGTTTGGGTTCTAAACTTGGATAAAATTGCATCTGGTAGCGACGAAGTATTGGATACGGTCGTCAGGCGAGTAACTGAGTTGTCCAGTTCTACGACCGCATTCGATACTCGGCACGTACTATATTCAAAACTTAGGCCTAACTTAAATAAAGTTCACGTTCCAGCTCAACGAGGAATTTGCACTTCAGAGTTACTGCCTTTGCTTCCAGATGAGCGGCGGCTAAGTAGACAGTTTCTAGCGCACTACCTTAGGTCTCCCCAGTTCGTAAATTGGGCAATATCGAAGACTGACGGGGCAAAGATGCCACGACTTAAGAGTGAGGAGTTCAAGTCTCACTTGATGCCTGTTCCTAGTCTTTCGGAACAAAAGTTGATTGTGTCTATGCTTAATAGCAGTTGCGCAGTACGCCACAAGAGGGCCGAGTCGTTGTTATTGGTTGACAAATTTATTCGATCTGTCCACCTGAGTATGTTTGGCGGGCCGTCGGGAAGTGATATGGGTTGGAAAGTACAACCCCTCGGTGATTTGTGCAGGATTCGACGTGGAGCATCTCCTCGCCCCATAAGCGAATTTCTAGGGGGGGGGGTTCCTTGGATAAAGATAGGAGACGCATCGGATTCGGATGACGTGTATATAACGAAAACTGAAGAGGCAGTCACCGAGGCAGGGGCGGAGCGAAGTGTTCGGCTCCAGCCAGGAGCATTCGTATTTGCAAATTGCGGCGTCAGTCTCGGATTCGCTCGTATTTTAAGGATAGAGGGGTGCATTCACGACGGATGGCTAGCGTTTGATGAGTTCTCCGACGATATCAATCAGCACTATTTGTTGAGTTTGATAAATATCATGACTCCGACGCTTCGACGAATTGCCCCAGAGGGAACGCAGCCAAATTTGAATACATCGATAATGAAGGCGCTTGAAATTCCCGTTCCCCCTGTAGAGCTTCAGCGCAGATTCTCAGAGATATTTCTTAAGGCGATTGATTCAAAAGGACTGATTCGCTCCGCTGGAAAACTCGATGACGAATTATACCTTTCGTTGTGCGGAAAATTTTTCGGGACGCAACAGAAAGACTCGGGTTCGCGGTAGTTTCTGCCGATTTATGATTTATTTGGAAGAGTATGTGGTCGGGGATAGGTCATGCCAATCGTTAGTTTGAGTATTGGAAGATTCAAAGGAATTTCAAGAGATGTGACGATTGATATTCGTCCGATTACGTTGCTGTTCGGAGCCAATAGTGCAGGCAAGAGCACCATTCTGCAGGCCATGCTCTACTTGCGAGAGTGTGTTGGGCGAAGAAATTTCAATCCGGATAAGGTGTCGGTCGGCGGTGCTTTTGTAGACCTCGGTGGATTTAAAAATCTCGTGCATCAGCGGGACTGGGCTTCTGCGCAAATCGCCTTGGGGGTTGAGGTTAATCTATCGTCCATCGACCTAGTCGACTATTACGAGTTAGGCTCAGGTGATGAGCCGCACTATATTGACGAGCTTAGTGGGAGAGCGCGGTCTGCGAAGGTGGACATTTCCCTAGCATGGAGCGATCCACTGAATTGCGTAATTCTCGCGAATTATCAAGTTTGCATAAATGGCCAGCCTGCTGCGAGGCTTGTCACCAAGCCTACACATCCGCGTCGTCCATTACTGGAATACAACGCCAAGCATGAGATATTTTCCGACGCCGACGATACAGCGGTTATTAATCTCGGTGCCGCGCATGTCGATAGTATCGAATGGGTCCGCGTAAAAGAGCAGTCTCTGTCGGGGGCAAGCCCTGGTTCAAGTTCCATTGAATCAACGCTATGTAGTTGGTTGCGGCATTTGACCTCACAGTTTGATCTTGGCGAAATTTCTCAATCCCTTCGCTATGTGTTGATTGCGCCGGCCGAATATGTGCTTGAGCAGTTAGAGCGAATGATCTATCTGGGCCCAATTAGGGAGGCGCCTCCACGGGGCTATTCGCCTCCATTTACACGAGATGAGGCGCGCTGGGCTACTGGCCTTGCTGCGTGGGATTGGCTGCACTCTGAGGGGTCAGACACCGAGATTGGCTTGGTAAATGATTGGTTAAAGCAGTCTCACCGACTAAACGCGGGATTCCGGCTTCACCGTGCGCGATACAAAGAGCTTGATGTGGACGGAATGGCGCTTCAGGCACTAATGACGCACAGCTCTGATTTCCTAGACAACGTCGAGAGAATTCGCGAGGAGGTTAATGACCTCCAAATTAAGACGCGACTAATGCTGCGCCGGGAATCAGATTTTCTAGAAGTTCAGCCGCAGGATGTTGGGATAGGAATTTCACAGCTTGTTCCTGTTGTTGTCGCTTCATTACTTGAGAAGGATGGGCTGCGAATTATTGAGCAGCCTGAACTACATATTCATCCGGCAGTACAGGTGGGTATTGGCGACCTTCTGATCGCCGCGTCGGGGGCAGATGGGATCGAAAGAACATTTCTCGTCGAAACTCATAGCGAGCACTTGATTCTACGAATTCTTCGACGGTTAAGGGAAACCGCGGCTGATACTGTCCTGCCAGAGCTCGCGATTACGGCTGAGGATGTGGCTGTGTACATAGTCGAGGCGGCGGATGGGAAAACTGAAATCAGGCGACTTCGGCTAACGGATGATGGGCGCTTCGAAGATCGATGGCCTCATGGCTTCTTTGAGGAAAGAGAAAGGGAGTTCTTCGGTGATCTTCCAGAAGACATTGATGAGCAGCTTGATAGGTTCTTTAAGCCATGATCTTTGAATATGCGGTCTCGCCTGCCCTATTTTCGACTGCTGATCGCGTCGCAATGCTATTGCTCGCATTTGGCATAGATCAAGGGCGTCTTGTGTCTGACTATCCAAAGGACAAGTGGGAGCAGTTCGCCCTTGGATCTATCAAGAGACATGCCGTCGATGACTTTGAGAAGAGGGCATGGCAAGAGTTGCTTATCTCGATCAGAAAGCAGAACGGCCTTTATCGACGCCCAGATGCAATCTGGAGTGACAAGCTATCCTGGTCAGAGAATGCAATTTGCGAACATTCCAGAATGCAATTCAAGGCTATCGTCGATCAGGCACGCAACGCCAAGTGCCCAGAAGTCGTTGTCCTCGGGGTCGACCTCGTTTCCTCGCCATTGATACGTTTGCCTGCAAGTATTCATGTGCCAAGAAGAGCGGATCTGATGGTTCAGGCCACTAAGGGTCTGATAGGTGTTTCAAGCAATGTTGTTCTGGTTGATAGAAACTTTAGAATTGATAATCGATTCTTGAAGGTGATCGTAGAGTTTGCAAATTCGCTGCCCACTAAGCGAGGGCCCGCAATCACTCAGATCAAGTACATCACATCAGATGCCGGCGGCCTGACGGTCGAGCAGCTACAGGCGGAGTGCGAAAGGCTACTTGCTCCCGATTTGCCTGACAAAATTAGTGTCAAATTTATATTCAAGCAAAAGGGAAAGCTTCACGACCGCTTTGTGCTTACTGAGCGTGGTGGGCTTCAGTTCAGCACAGGCTTGGATGAAGGTGATGGTGATGTCCTGGTTACTCGCTTGAGCGAAGCAGCTTGGCGACAAGAATGGGCGGCCTGGGAAAGGGACGCGTACCGATCTTTTGAGATCAAGAAGAAGTGAGGATGCAGCAGATGAACCCGACATCATGGATTGGCTGGTATGAACAATCGGCTCGTCCGTTCCTCCAGCAGCATGCGCCCGACCGTGTCCCGTCTCTTGATAGCGACCTCAAGCGACTGTGTGGGCTACTGGATCGGTCCGACAAGATAACTGCCTGCTTCGTTGGTAATTCGGGAATTGGAAAGAGCACATTGCTTAATGCATTGGTTGCGGGGAGGGAGCAGGTTCTGCCGTCTGGTGGCATCGGACCGTTGACTGCTCAAGCGACTGAAGTTCACTACAGCGAAGTCGAGTCGTTTGAGGTGGTTTACCACCAGAGGAAGTTGCTGTGGCGGCTTACATTTGCTCTTGAGCAACGACTCTTGCGCGGTGCGCCGAAGAAGAAAGTTGCAGAAAAGAAGTCTGCCGAGCCAGAGTCAGTGGGCGAGGAGTTGACTGAAGACGAACGGCAGGAGGTACTCGAAGAGTTCCGCATTGCTGATGTGGCGATTTCGCCTGATACGGCATCGGCTCCAGAAGTAGACCGGCTTGAGGATCTGATCAAGCAGGCTCGGCTCATCGTTACAGGCGAACAATTCAGTCAGCAGCCTCTGCAGTATCTGGTTGACGCACTGCGCATGGCTTGTGGCTATAAGCCGCTGACAGGTACGACGCTCAAGCCGGAGGATGCAGACCGAATAGCGCGGATCAAGGAGGTTCTTGAACTCAGCAAGGAGGGCAAGATCCTTCGCCTGACGAATGAGGGTGATCGATTCAAGTTTCGGGACGAGTTGAAGATTCATGCTGCGGGTTTTCTTTCCCCGATGATTGCCCGGATTTCTGTTGGCTGGCCTTCGGAGTTGTTGCGTTCAGGGGTGATCCTCGTTGATCTCCCTGGTGTTGGCGTTGCGGACGATACTTATCGCCGCGTTACTCGTGAATACGTTCAGGAAAAGGCCCGTGCGGTAATACTCGTTGTTGACCGCGCAGGGCCTACTGAGGCATCGATGGACGTCCTTAGGACGACTGGCTATTGGGACAGGTTGGTGGGGTCTTCGGATGATCCGACCAGTGATCCCTGCAATATTCTTATCGCTGTGACAAAAGTCGATGAGGTTGCAGAGGAGGATCGGCGCAATCTTTTGGTGGATCCAAAACCGAAAAAGCGGGATGTGTTTGTTGATTTGGTTGGTCAATTTAAGCCTCGGATGCGGCAGCAAGTCGTAGATCAACTTGGCAAGATGGAGGCGTCTTCCAATCAATCGATTAACGAGGCTCGTTCTCTTGCCAAGAATGCATTGTTGGAGGGTCTAGAAGTCCACCCGGTCTCTGCTACTGAGTTCCGTAAGCTTCTCATCGAAGATGAGGATGATCGACCGTTCCTGACGGAGATTTCCCAGTCTGGTATTCCAGAACTTCAGCGGAGTTTGGTCGTTCTTAGCGAGAAAGAGCGCGACCAACTACACAAGCGCCGGGAAGAAGTCTTCACTCGCTTGGCACGCAGTGTTTCCAGCGAGATAGAGCACATCAAGCAGCGCTGGCAGGATGGCTCGCGTGCGGCGGAAGAAGCTGAGAGGGTTGAAGCGGAGCTAAAGGTATTTCTTGTCGACAAGAACAGGGAGTTCGACCAGCGCGTCGGCGCCTTTCGGGAGTTTCTTCAATCAACTGTCAAAGCTCGGATTGAAATTCTCGTCAAAGAAGCCAGAGAGGTAGCCGAAGATGATGTTCGGCGTTACCTCTATTCCTTGCAGACGGCGCACTGGACGACACTACGCGCAGCTGTGCGCCGTGGGGGTGCCTACATGGGTGCACGTCACATCGATTTACCGAACGATATCGCCGGCTTCTTTCAGGAGCCGATGGCGGCAATTTGGGGACAAAAGCTATTGAAGGATATTCGCAAGAAGACCGGTGAACTTGCTTCGGATGTTCAGTCCTTGGTTGAAGAGGTCTGCTCCTGGGCGGAAAAGAATGCCGGTGCCCTTTTCAAAGACGAGTTGATGACTTCGCAGAAGCAGCGGGTGAAAGATCATACGGACCAGCTCCGGCAGGTCGGTAAAGAGGCGGTAGATGAATTGCGTGCGCTAGTGCGCCAGAAATTGCTGGACGCAATCTCAAAGCC
>k87-136565_pt1 | contig 13407 bp, 12 predicted proteins | sample MGYA00084030_6733316 | MGnify analysis MGYA00084030 | reverse complement strand
TCGCCAATACGGGGTGTTGAGTATCAGCTGCGTTCAGCGCGCATGTCGCATGAGACCTTGCCACTGACGGCCAATGCCGCTGCGGAAGTACGTAAAATTTACTGGTTTATAAACGATGCCTTTGTTGGTGACACGCTGCCAGGAAATGCGCTGGCATGGAAACCGGGACGCAGCGGCAAATATCTGGTGCGGGCCGTTGATGATCAGGGCCGTGCGGATGTGCGCGAATTGAATGTGGGTATAAGCAAATAATTAGAGTGCGCTTCATTAGTTGTGGCTAATGTTTATGGATGACGTTATGGAAACTGAACGCCCAGGGTCATAAGCGATTATGTTCGGGCTATAATGATGAAAAATCAGCTCCCGTTTTTTTAATGCACGAGTAGATGTAATCAGTTTTATGCGGAGTGCCGCTGCAGTTATGTAATATTTTAGAAAGGGCAGTCGTGGGAATCTTCGATAAAATTCGCTCAACTTTTGGCAATGCCGAGCTTGAGTCAGGCGTGGACGCAGATACAGGAGCAGCAGTAAAAGGTGAGCGAAGACGCAAGAAGCGACTAAATGCCAGGGACGATACGCGTGCCCTTATTATTGATGACTCCCCCACCGTGGTGTTTGCGCTAAAAAAAATATTGCGTTCAGCTGGCTTTATTACCATTGAAGCGCTCGACGCAGAAACGGGGCTGAGCCTTGCACGAAGCGATAGCCCTGATCTTATCTTTCTCGATATCATATTGCCCGGTGTCAACGGTTTTGCCGCACTGCGCGCGCTGCGCCGGGATCCGTTAACCCAGCATATCCCGGTCATCATGATTAGCGGAAATGAGCAGGCCACCGAGTTGTTCTTCGGCAGCCGGATTGGTGCGGATGATTTTATGAAGAAGCCTTTTTCCCGTTTTGAAGTGTTCGCCCGTATCGAACGCCTGCTTGATGCCGATATGATCCCGCGCCGAATAGCTGCGGTTGCGGAAGAGGATGACTCCCTGTTGCCGGGATAAACCTGGAAACCGCAGTTGACCGCTTCTTCGCGCCTTGCTGGGCAGTAAAATAAACGCCCCCTTGCCCTGTTCAACTACGGTTTCTTGGTTAAATATTCAATTTGAACAAATGCTTATTTCAAGCTGCCCGAATATTAATCATCTCTAATTCTCAATATTGAAAATCAACGAGTTGTGCCTTTAAGGCTGGCGCGCTTATCTTAAACCTTGTCAATTGGATGGGGTTTTTGTTATATTGCGAGGGTTGTGCGAATTTTATTGTAAGGTAACAAGGCGCAAAATGTCTGCGTCATAATGTCGCAGTTTGGCTGGGAGTAGTGAAGTCGGTGCTTTGCGGCTAGTCAGAAATAAAGTCGTGGCTGCCCGGCAAGAATGAATATAACCATGAATAAACTTAATTAAAGTGGTTGATGTGGTTATGAGCAGCTTGCATCAAAATTGTTTTTAAATGTCAAAGTATCTAAATTAACGAGGGGGAATATGGAATGATGTCCAATCTGATAAAAAAAGTTGGCGGAGGGCTTGCACTGGCGATGTACTCAATGCTTGCTCAAGCTGAGTACGCATTAAATCTGCCTAAGCCTGCAACTGAAATCGCTCGTCAGATCTTTGACTTGCATACGATCACGATGTGGATCATCGTGGGCATTGCAGTAGTAGTGTATGGCGCGATGTTCTATTCGATATTGAAACACCGCAAATCTGTAGGTCATAAAGCGGCCAACTTTCACCATAACACCATGGTTGAAATCATCTGGACCACTATTCCATTCATCATTCTGATTGCAATGGCATACCCTGCTACCAAATCAGTTATTGCGATGAGAGACACTTCCAATCCGGATATGACCGTCAAAATTACCGGATATCAATGGAAATGGGAGTATGACTATCAGCAGGACGGCTTCAAGTTCATGAGCGTTCTTTCCACACCGCGTGATCAACTCGACAATAAAGCCGCTAAAGGCGAGCACTACTTGCTGGAAGTCGATAATCCTATGGTGGTGCCAGTAGGCAAGAAGGTTCGTGTATTGCTCACAGCCAGTGACGTGATTCATGCATGGTGGGTGCCCGAGTTTGGTATCAAGCAAGATGCCATACCAGGATTTATCCGGGACAGCTGGTTCAAGGCTGACAAAGCCGGCATTTATCGCGGCCAATGCGCTGAATTGTGCGGCAAGGATCACGGTTATATGCCCATTGTAGTTGAGGTCAAAGAGCAGGCAGACTACGACAAGTGGCTTGCCGAGCAAAAAACCAAAGCTGCTGCTGCATCGCAGGATGCCGGCAAGGTTTATGCCCTCGCTGAGTTGAAGACTATGGGTGAAAAAGTTTATGCAGCCAATTGCGCCGGTTGTCACCAGGCAAAGGGTGAGGGCATGGCTCCTGTATTCCCCGCACTTGATGGCTCCAAGATGGTTAATGGCCCTAAACAGGCACAAATCGATATCGTGATGAACGGTAAGGCTGGTACAGCGATGCCTGCTTTTGGCAATCAAATGTCCGATACGGATATTGCGGCTGTCATCACGTTTACGCGCAACGCCTGGAGCAACAAAACCGGCGATGTGACCCAGTCAAGCGAAATCAAAGCGTTAAGAAAATAATTTAGGAGGAATGGATATGGAAGCAGTTCACGAGCACGGCCATGATCATCACCCTAGCGGCATCATGCGCTGGGTAACAACAACCAACCATAAAGATATTGGTACGCTATACCTCTGGTTTAGTCTGATCATGTTCTTTTTTGCAGGTTCCCTTGCTTTGGGAATTCGTGCTGAATTATTTCAGCCTGGTCTGCAATTTTTACAGCCACACACTTTTAACCAGTTAACCACGATGCATGGTCTGATCATGGTGTTTGGCGCGATCATGCCTGCATTTGTCGGTTTCGCTAACTGGCAAGTGCCTCTGATGATAGGCGCGCCGGATATGGCATTGCCACGCATGAATAACTGGAGTTTCTGGCTGTTGCCCGTAGCTGCAATTCTGCTGGTAGCCTCATTCTTCGTGCCTGGCGGTGCTGTTGCAGGCGGCTGGACGATGTACCCACCCCTGTTTATTCAGGGCGGTATCTCCGGTGATATGACCATTCTGGCCGTACATATTCTTGGTATCTCCTCGATTATGGGTTCGATCAATATCATCACCACCATCATGAACATGCGCGCCCCAGGCATGACTTACATGAAGATGCCTCTGTTCGTATGGACATGGTTTATCACTGCATACCTGCTGGTAGCTGTGATGCCAGTTCTGGCCGGCGCTGTAACCATGTTGCTGACAGATCGTCATTTCGATACGCACTTCTTCAATGCGGCCGGTGGCGGTGACCCAGTCATGTTCCAGCATATCTTCTGGTTCTTCGGTCATCCAGAGGTGTACATCATGATTCTGCCAGCGTTCGGCATTGTTTCAACAATCATCCCTACCTTTGCGCGCAAGCCTCTGTTCGGGTATGCATCGATGGTATATGCGACAGCTTCTATTGCGATTCTGTCATTCATCGTATGGGCGCATCATATGTACTCGGTAGGTATGCCTACCGCAGCCCAGCTGTTCTTTATGTATGCCACCATGCTGATCGCGGTACCAACCGGTGTTAAGGTTTTCAACTGGCTTGCTACGATGTGGCAGGGTGCGATGACATTTGAAACGCCAATGTTGTTTGCTATCGGTTTCGTTGCTCTCTTTACTATTGGTGGTTTCACAGGTGTGGTATTGGCCATCGTTCCGGTAGATATCCAGTTGCAGGATACTTACTACGTGGTTGCGCACTTCCACTATGTACTGGTATCTGGTTCGCTGTTCGCACTGTTTGCCGGCGCCTATTACTGGTTGCCAAAGTGGACAGGCCATATGTACAACGAAACACTGGGCAAGTGGCACTTCTGGTTGTCTGTGATCGGCTTTAACATCACTTTCTTCCCGCAGCACTTCCTTGGTTTGGCCGGCATGCCGCGTCGTATTCCTGACTATGCATTGCAGTTCGCTGATTTCAACATGATCTCCAGTGTTGGCGGATTTATTTTTGGCACAACTCAGCTGTTGTTCCTGATTGTTGTTATCAAGTGCATCCGCGGTGGCGCAAGCGCAGGTAACAAACCTTGGGAGGGTGCTGATACGCTGGAATGGACTATTCCATCTCCTGCTCCGTATCACACTTTTGCAACACCGCCTGTCGTTAAGTAAATCCGGATAGCGGGGGTGCGAGTTCCCGCTTCTTTTGGAAAATATATTGGCGCAGAATTGTATGCAAAGAAAAAATTATGTCACAGCGCTGATATTGGCTTGTGTTGCAATTGGATTATTTGTTGCCATGATTATGAGTAAAGTCAGTTAGCATGGCGACGATGAAATCCAGTAAGCACATCGTTATAAAGCTGTTGATGCTGGCTGTTGTGATGTTGGCTTTTACTTATGCCATGGTTCCTATTTACAAAGCGGCATGCGATGCGGGGTGGCTTGACGCCACCCGGGATAACTCTTTAAATCCCTACGCAAATGTAAACGCAAATGTTGATACGTCAAATACGCAGGTGGACAGGTCGCGCTGGATTACGGTTGAATTCGTGGCAAATACGAACTCTAAAATGCCGTGGAACTTCGCGGCCCAGCAAAGTAGCATTAGAATTCACCCTGGTGAAATGACCAATGTGGTCTATGACGTGGTCAATACGACAAATCGGGAAACAGAAGGTGTGGCAGTGCCAAGTTATGGCCCTGCGCTAGCCGTAGAGTATTTTAAAAAAGTGGAGTGCTTTTGTTTTACTAAACAGAAGCTCGGCCCTCATGAACGCAGGGGAATGCCGGTGGTGTTTGTAGTTACACCTGATTTACCAAAGGATGTGAACACCATTACGCTTTCTTATACTTTCTTTGAGGTAAAAAGCTGAGTCTTGCAGTTTGGATTTAGTGCTAACAATAAGCAGTACATTTGGGGTTGAATAATGACGGATAGCAGTAAAAGCAACAAACAAACAAGTTCGCTACATGCAATGCGGGCAGTACTGTGGAGTTTTTTTGGCGTGCGTAGCAAAAGCGAATACCAGGCGGATATCAACCGCCTGTCAATGACTCAAATCATTGTGGCCGGTATCATCGGAGCAGTTTTGTTTGTGATGACACTGTTGCTATTGGTTTATTTTGTAACACGATAGCGAGTTGTTGGGCTAAGAAGTTTTTTATCAAGCTAATAACAAATCATATTTTTAATAAGGGAGTAGAAACATGAGTGGGAATAAAGACAGTTACTATTTGCCATCACCCTCGTACTGGCCGATTGTAGGCTCGCTTGCCCTGTTGGTTATGGCAACCGGATTTATCTTGATGCTGAACAAAAGCGGCGCTGGCGGCATTACTTTGCTGGCAGGCGTGGGCATATTGCTTTTCATGATGTACGGTTGGTTTGGCGATGTCATCCGTGAAAGTGAATCCGGCATGTATAACAAGCAAGTGGATAAATCTTTCCGTTTAGGCATGAGTTGGTTCATTTTTTCTGAAGTGGCGTTCTTTGCAGCATTCTTCGGCGCACTGTTTTATGCGCGTGTACTGTCAGTGCCATGGTTGGGCTCGGGCGATACGATGGCGCAATTGTGGCCGCAGTTTGTTGCATCATGGCCCGGTGCCGCAGTCGATGGTCAGTTGGTTAGCGGCCCTGGCGATATGCCAAAATTCACACCAATGGGTGCGTGGGGAATTCCTGCGATCAACACACTGTTGTTGCTGACCTCTGGTGCGACACTGACCTGGGCACACTGGGGTTTGATCAAGAATAATCGTTCCCAGCTGGTTTGGGGCATGATCATGACCATTGTTCTGGCGATTGCCTTTATTTCACTGCAAGCATATGAGTACTATCACGCGTATCACGAACTTGGCTTGACCATGGGCGCAGGCATATACGGTGCGACATTCTTCATGCTGACTGGGTTTCACGGCTTCCATGTGATGCTGGGAACAACCATGTTGACCGTGATTCTTGTTCGTTCAATGAAAGGCCATTTCAAGCCTGATGCACACTTTGGTTTTGAAGGTGTGGCATGGTACTGGCACTTCGTTGACGTAGTCTGGTTGGGCCTGTTTGTATTTGTGTACTGGATTTAATTGATGCAGGGACGAAAGTCCCTGCTCAGCCAGTAGTGAATAGCAGTTTTAGTCTGAATATGATTTCGGATTAAAACTGGTAAGTCAGTTTGCGAAGCACCCCATCCCAAGTTTCCCCATTATTGGAGAGGCTTGAGATGGGGTGTTTATACTTGATGAGGTGGCAAAATCTGTAAACGATCTGTTTCATGCATGATCGTCATGCCAGAAGAGGTATGCAGGAATGAAATTGAAAGGCCCGGATTCTGAAAGCTTAACCTCGTGCGGGTATGTAGCCGAAATAAAATCCAAGCATCAGGAAAACAAACAACGCGATAGACAGGGAAATGCGAAGAGTTAGCGCTTTTGCAGTCCGCTCACCCTGCCCATTGTCCTTGTAAAGAAAAGTCAGCGCACTGAATAAACTCCCGACTATCAGGAGGAGCATGACTATTATTACTATTTTGACTAGCATATAAATTTTCCTTAATTTCAATGTTAAATTATGCGACCCTGTAATTGATTATGCAAATATTTAATTATCATTTTCGGCCCAAGTTGGTACCTACCCTGGCAACGTTGCTGGTATTGCCTTTGCTTGTCAGTCTTGGCCTGTGGCAGGCAAACAAGGCCGTGCAAAAGCAGGCCATGCAAGATATCTTTGATCAGCGCGGAAAATCTGAGCTCATGCAAGTTGGTGCAGAGCCGTTGAATATCGCTGCTATTCGCTATAGCAGGGTATTAGCCCGCGGATATTATGAGCCTGCCTATCAAATCCTGATTGATAACCAAATTTACAAAGGTCAGGCGGGTTACCATGTAATAACCCCGCTGCGCGTAAATGGCGGCATGATGAGGATTCTGGTAAACAGGGGTTGGGTTCCTTTGGGCGCCGACAGGAATATTTTGCCTGTGATCGAAACGCCGCAAGGCGAAGTGGAAGTAACGGGATATGCGCATGACCCATCCGGCAAATATCTGGAACTTGCCAGCACTGATGTAAAACAGCAGTCCTGGCAAGTAGTCTGGCAAAATTTTAATATCAAGCGTTACCAGGATGCAGTGCCTTTTAATATTCATCCCGTTATTATTCTGTTAGACCCCGCTAGCACCGCCGGCTATGTGCGTGTATGGGCGAGACCCGACTCAAGAATAGATGTGCACAAAGGTTATGCCATCCAGTGGTTTTTAATGTCAATTGCACTGGTTGTTATTTTTTTCGTGACAAATATAAAGAAGGTAACTCCCGAGGATCAAACGAATGCAAAGCAATAAAGATATACAGAAAATTTCCAACAGACGTACGCTGATCATGGTTCTGGCAGTATTTGCAGTGCCTACTTTATTGGCTTCGTTAATGTACTTTAGCGGATGGAAGCCTTCGTCCACCGGTAATCATGGTGAATTGATACAACCTCCCCGCCTGCTTGAAGACAGGGCAATGCAAGCGCTGGATGGCAAGCCGGTGAAATTCAGCGACCTGCATGGAAAATGGACGCTGGTATATTTGGATGATGCATCGTGTGGTGATGAATGCATGAAACAGATATTCCTGATGCGACAGATTCATATTGCACAGGGCAAGGATCAGGACAGGGTTCAGCGTGTTTTCATTTTGACTGATGCCAAAGCTGAAAAAACATTGCCGGCAAGATTGGCTGACTATGCAGAAATGCGGGTCTGGAAGGGTGATAAAACTGTGCTGGATAAACTGGCCGGTGATTTTGGCATGGATATGCAAAATGCTGCCGGGTACCGCGCAATTTATTTGCTTGATCCACAGGGTAATTTGATGATGCGCTACGGACGGGAAACCAATCCTGCGGGTATGCGCAAAGATTTGGCGCGCCTGCTAAAATATTCCAGCGAAAAATAGCAGCTTTACGCAACAACAATATTGAGAGTGTCTTTGAAAATGATTATGTTTTTGAAGGTCTATGCAACGATAATTTTTGGGAGTATTGCATGAGTGCCAGCATCGTATTGCAACATTGTACGGAGAGCTGTAAAAGCTTTTTCCAGTTAACCAAGCCGCGCGTGACTGCGTTGATTGTGTTCACCGCAGTAATTGGTACTTTCCTTGCTACACCGGGCATGGTGGCCTGGCCATTGCTGCTGACGGTAACGGTAGGAATCGGCATGGTGTCCGGTGCTGCTGCGGCTTTTAATTGCCTGATCGAACAAGAGATTGATGCGCGTATGGCTCGCACACAGGGACGCCCTTTGCCTACCGGACGTGTGACCTCGCTGGAAACCAGTATTTTTGCTTCGATATTGGGATTGACCGGGCTGGCCTTGTTATATTTCTATGTGAATCCATTAACGATGTGGCTGACTTTGGCAACATTCTTTGGTTATGCGGTTATTTACACGGTATTTCTCAAGCCCTCCACTCCATTGAATATTGTGATTGGTGGTGCATCCGGCGCAATGCCGCCCATATTGGGTTGGGCTGCAGTTACAAATAGCGTTACGCCCGAAGCGATGATACTGTTTTTGATCATCTTCGTATGGACCCCCCCGCATTTCTGGGCGCTGGCACTTTATCGTAAAGCAGAGTATGCAAAATCCGGCTTGCCGATGCTGCCGATTACGCACGGCGAAGAGTTCACCTTGTTACATATTCTGCTTTACACAATTATCCTTGTTGCGGTCACGCTGATACCTTTTGTGATGGGTATGAGCGGAATAATCTATCTTGCCGGTGCGCTGGCGCTGGGCGCAATTTTCCTCTATTACTCAATCATGTTGTATCGTGGTTATAGCGATGCCCTGGCGCGCAGCACATTCCGCTTTTCGATCAACTATCTGATGTTGCTGTTTGCAATGCTGCTGATAGACCATTATTTCAGGATAGACCTCGCCTTCCTGTAATTACTGAATAGGCAGATAAGCAACAACTATATATCGGGAACAGGATTAATGATGAAAGATACCGGCGCGAAATTATTGACTTTACTGCTGGCTGTGTTGCTGACGGTTGGAGTGACGGGATGCAATAAGCAATCTTCCGCAATAAAGTTTCACTCTACCGACATCACGGGTGTAGATTTTGGTACCGACTTTAATCTCATCGACCATAACGGAAAGAGCAGAACGTTGGCCGACTTCAAGGGCAAGGCCGTCGTCATGTTTTTTGGTTACACCCACTGTCCTGATGTTTGTCCGACAACAATGTCAGACTTGGCGCAGGCACTTGCACTGCTGGGTAAAGACGCTGATAAGGTGCAGGTGCTGTTTGTCACCGTAGATCCACAGCGGGACACGCAAGGCTTGCTGGCGCAATACGTACCTGCTTTTAATCCCGGCTTTCTGGGGCTTTATAGCGACGATGCAGCAACCGCTAAAGTCGCCAAGGACTTTCGCATCTTCTATCAGAAAAACAAGTCGAAAGACGGTCAGCGTTATGATGTAGATCACACTGCCGGCACCTATGTTTTCGATCAGTCAGGCAAGCTGCGACTTTTTATGAGTTATGGTCAGGGAGCAGAAATCATTGCACATGATTTGCGTGCAGTACTAGGCAACTGAACCCAGATTTTCCATAGTAAAACCAAAAAATGTTTGTCAACGTAGAGTGACTACGCCTTTCGAACATTTTTTGATTTTTCTCACACGTTTTCAATCTCTTGAGCACCCTCGCTACGAGCGCTAATGGAAAATCTGGGTTGAACCTGCATGGTTAGCTGTGCGGATTAACTTGCTTCTCAGCTTTGCTGCTTAGAAATACCGGGGCAGGCTTGCCAAAATAGTACCCCTGTCCGTAGTTGGCGCCCAATTGTTTGAGCATATTCGATGTAACCTCGTTTTCTACCCATTCAGCAATCACCTTCATCCCGAAAACCCGAGATATTTCAACCATCGCTTTAACAAAAACCTGGTCGTTTATGTTTTCGGGCAATTTTTGGATAAAAGATCCGTCAATTTTCAGATAGTCAATATCCAGTTTTTTGATGTAGTAAAAAGAAGAAAATCCAACCCCGAAATCATCCAGCGCAAATTTGCAGCCGAGTTTTTTTATCTGATGTACAAACTGTTGAACCAGCTCCAGATTGAAAAATGCTGCAGTTTCTGTGATCTCGAAAATCACCCTGGTCGGGTCAAACTTGCCCAGTGCTATTTCGCTTTCAATCAACGCAAGCAACTGGGGATCTCCTACAGATTTCCCGGAAAGGTTTATGGCCAGACTGACAGGCTGTGACTTGGGTAACTCGGCAAGTTTTCTGAAGCATGCCCGAACGACCATATGGTCAAGTTTGTTGACCAGACCGAATGCTTCTGCTGTTTTGATGAAAATGTCGGGCGCCAGAAAATTACCCTGTTCATCACGCATGCGGATAAGCGCCTCATAGTGACTGGCCTCCCCGCTATCCAGCGCAACAATAGGCTGGTAATGCATCTCAAAGCTTTCAGTTTCTATTGCACGCTTCAAGGTGTTTAAATTATTCAGCTTTAAGCCGAAATCACGGCGATGGGATTCATCCTCTTTGTGATAGAGATAGAAGCGGTTGCATCCCTGTCGCTTGGCCAGCATCAGCGCAAAGTCGGCATTGTTGACAAGATCTTCGACAGTGATAGCGGGCTCGTTCAGCGAGACGCCTATGGTGGCGGTAACGCCATGTTCATTGCCTGCAATAAAAAACTTGGACTGCTCGATATTGTTGAGTACGGATTGAACTTTTACAGCAATATTTTCAACTGAAATATTGGTCAGCGCCACACCAAATATGTCACCACCAAAGCGTGCGACAGCATCGTTTGATCGGGTCGAGCTTCTAAGCACGGCGGCGATATGCTGCAGCACCTGGTCGCCTTCATGGTGCCCGTAGGTGTTATTGATATAGCGCAGTCCGTCGATATTGATGAATAACAGCGCGCCCAGATTGTCATTCTGGCGGAGCGTGTTGATATGCAAATTCAATACGCCGATGAATGCCTCTTTGTTGAGTAAACCTGTGACAGGGTCGGTTTTGGCAAGATGTTCCCTGTCTTCATTCGCCTTGTGTACTTTTTCATGCTTGATTGCCGCATCCTGGATGGCACGTTTCAGTTGTTCTTCATTGAGCGGTTTGGTGAGGTAACCATAGGCGCCGCGTTCAAGTGCAAGTACTGCATGTTCAACATCAGACAGGCCTGTCGCCATGATGAAAATAGGGGGAGGGGAGATGTTGCGCGTAGTTGCCAATAATTCCAGGCCGCTCATGCCGGGCATGTCTACATCGCTGATGACAGCGTAAGGGGATGCTTCCAGGATTATGCGTAGCGCCTCGTTTCCATCAGAGGCGGTAAGCACTGTATAGCCCAGCTTGGTGAGCAAAGTCTTGCCCATCATTAATTCAATCTGGCTGTCATCTACGACTAAAACAGTTTGCATAGCGGACATTATTTGAAATTTTCCTGCAGGTGCATTAGTGAGAATAATATACGCTCACTATATCCGAAAACACGATAAAATATTCAATGAATTAAGTATATTAGCCAATGCTGTCAGGCGAAAAAGAAGAAGAGTTTGCACTGGCGTTGTGCTTGTAATGTTGCTCATTTTACTCTGGTAATGATATTGAATGAATCTTGATCCGCGTACTGTTGTGATCCTTACCGTGCTCAGCACATTATTTATGAGCATAGGCCTGTTTGCCGTGGCACGCGGCTATCTTGCGGAGATGCGCGGAGTAACACGATGGGCAGCAGGCACGCTGCTGCAGTCGATAGGCTGGATTTTTTTAGCCCTGATAGGCGTAGTTCCTGCTTATATTTCAGAGCTGGGGTCTCCGCTGATCATGCTGGGCCTGGCACTTTATTACCATGCGCTGTTTGCATTCAAAGGCGGTGTTGCCAGGGTTTATTGGATTTATGTTGTGGTAAGTCTCAATCTGCTCCTGATCTACTATTTTTTGCTCTTCACTCCCAACATGGCAGCCCGCATCGTTGTTGCATCCGCAACGGCGGCACAGTTGATGTTTGCCAGCGCCAGAATTCTGTTGTCCTGGCATATACGCAAACTTCCTGTCAGCCATAGCATGACCGGGTCATTGTTTGCAGCATGCAGCCTTGTGCTGGTGATACGCGCAATTTATTACCTGGTGTGGAATACCGCACCGGATCAGTCAGCATTTGAACATAACATTGTGCAGGATGTCGCATTTTTGACTTTTTTCGTGGCCGCAGTAGTGAGCCCCTTTACTTTTATATTGATGTGCAATGATCGCTACAACGCCAATGCATTGTTGCGATCGCAGGAACTGGCCAGTAAAAATACCGAGCTGGAAGAAGCCAGCCGTGTGAAGGGGCAGTTTTTGGCCACCATGTCACACGAACTCAGAACGCCACTGAATGGCGTGATCGGTTTCTTGAATCAGCTGGGAAAAACCAGGCTGGATCATCAGCAGAAAGACTATCTGCAAACTATTGATTTGTCCGCCCGCATGCTGCTGGGTGTGATCAACGATGTTCTGGATTTCTCGAAAATTGAGGCAGGAAAATTATCCATCGAAAATATCGAATTTAATCTGCGGGAATTCCTCGATGAAATTACCTCGATGTTTGCAGTTGGCGCCGAGGATAAGGGGCTTGAGCTGGTGTGTGTCATAGACAGGAATGTGCCTTCTCGTTTAATGGGCGACCCGTTGCGCTTAACCCAGGTGTTGTCAAACTTGCTGGGTAACGCAATTAAGTTTACCGAACACGGCGAAGTGCTGCTGGAAGTGCGGCTGATGCAGGAATCGGATCACAGTGTTTCCTTGCAAATAAGCGTATCGGATACCGGCATAGGTATCTCGCAGAAATCGCTGGACAGGCTATTTCAACCCTTTGTTCAGGCAGATGCATCCACTACGCGCAAACATGGGGGGACAGGTCTCGGCCTTATTATAGCGAGACGCCTTGTAGATATGATGGGCGGAAGAATTGATGTTAACAGTGAAGTGTGGAAAGGCACACGCTTTACCATCTCTGTTGATTTGGCAAAGCAGGACGCAACACTCGACAATATGCGAAGAGTTGCGAACCTGTCACACCTCAGAATTTTAACTGTCACTCCCAACGCCAGCATCGCGCGCAGTATTGCCGAGAATATCGCTGTTCTGGGTGCGGCCACGCAGAGCGTTGACAGCGGCTCTGCCGCTTTGATCTGTATGCGCGAAGCCGGCAAAGTCATGCAGGATTTTGACGCTGTTTTCTATGATATTTCAGTACGGGATATTTCGTCAGGTGAATTCTGTGATGCCGTCAATACTAGCCCTGATCTGGGCGCGGTGCATCTGCTTTTGCTGAGCAATATTGCCTGCTGCCAGCAGGCAGAAGAAATTAAAAGTCAGGGTTACGC
>k87-318294_pt1 | contig 13620 bp, 4 predicted proteins | sample MGYA00084030_6733316 | MGnify analysis MGYA00084030 | reverse complement strand
GGCTTGCCGAGCGTGTGCGACATCGCCACGACGGCATTGACGATCGCGTTGCCGGCGCGGTCGTCCGGCAGGTCCTTGACGAAGGCGCGGTCGATCTTGACCTGGTCGAAGGAGAGCTGCTTGAGGTAGCCGAGCGAGGAGTAGCCGGTGCCGAAGTCGTCGATCGCGATGGCGACACCGATCTCCTTGAGCTCACCGATCACCTGGCGCGCGCTTTTCAGGTCGTGCACGAACAGGCTCTCGGTCAGCTCCAGCAACAACGCCTGCGCCGGGAGCCCCGTGCGCGCGAGGCATTCCTCGACCTGCCGGGCGAAGCCGGGCTGGCGGAACTGGCGCACCGAAACGTTGACGGCGACCTGGTCGAGAGCGACTCCCGCCCTGCGCCAGCGGCCCAGTTGCGCGCAGGCGTGGTACATCGCCCAAGCGCCGAGGACCGTGATGTAGCCCGTTTCCTCCGCGATCGGGATGAACTCCGCCGGGTGCACGGCGCCGCGCCCCGGATGATTCCAGCGCAGCAGCGCCTCCGCCGCGACGATGCGCTGCGTGCGCAGGCACTGCTGCGGCTGGAAGGCGACGCGGAACTCCTCGCGCTCGAGGGCATGCCGCAGCTGGGCCTCGGTATCCAGCTTGTGGCGCACCCGGCTGCTCATGTCCGCCGAGTAGAACAGCGCCTGGCCGCGGCCCGCGTCCTTGGCGCCGTACATCGCCGTGTCGGCCTTGCGCAGCAGCTCGTCCACGGTGGCGCCGTCGTCGGGGAACACGGCGACGCCCACGCTGGCGCTCAGGAAGACCTCCGATGCGCCGACCTTGAACGGCCGCGCCAGCTCGTTCAGCACCCGGTCGATGATCGCAATGGAATCTCCCGCGGAATCCGCCGGCCGGGGCAGCAGTGCGACGAACTCGTCGCCGCCCAGGCGCGCGACCGTGACCGATTCGCCGACGCAGGCTCGCAGGCGCGCGGCGGCGTCGCGCAACAGGTGGTCTCCCGCGGTGTGCCCGAATGAGTCGTTCACCGTCTTGAACCGGTCGAGGTCCACGAACAACACCAGCAGCCGCTCGGATGCATGACGCGCCTGGATCAGCGCCTGCTCGAGGCGGTCGAGCAGGAGCTGGCGATTCGGCAGCCTGGTCAGCTCGTCGAAGTAGGCCCGGCGCAGCAGTTCGGCTTCGCGCTCGACCGCTTCCAGCGCGACCGCGAGGCGGCTGGCGAAATCGCGCACCAGGTGCAGCTGCGGGTCGTCGAGCGTCACGTCGGTGGGCAGGCCGATCACGAAGGCGCCCGCGACCCGCTCGCGCGCACGCAGCGGATAGACCAGCGCGCGCTCCGCGCCATGCCGTGCGAGCGGCGCGCTGATCGCGTCGCCGCCCGGATCGGCAATCGACTTGCCTTCCCGGTGCGATGCCAGGATCTCGAACGCATCCCCCGGCAGAGTCACCCGATTCACCTCGACGACGTCGCCGGATGCCGCAATCATGTGGAAGATCGCGGCCGCGGGAGCCTCGCGCCCGGCAAAGACGATGCCGGCCGCCCGGCAGGGAAGGATCGTCGCGGCATGCCGCAGGATCCGGTCGACGACCTGCTCGACGCTCGCCCCCGACAGGATCAGCCGATCGATCTGCGCCAGCAGGCGCAGGGTGTCGAACTGGCGGTTCAGGCCGGCCGCCATCGAGTTCATCGCGTTCGCGAGGTCGGCGAACTCGTCGTTGCGGCCGGTCACCGCCCGGGCGGTGAAGTCGCCCCGCGCGAATTGCGTGGTGGCGGACAGCAGCGCGTTGATCGGCCGCAGCGTGCGCCGGACATGGAAGCTCGCCGCGAACAGCACGACGCCGATCGCGAGCAGCAGCGCCGGCGCGTAGATCGCCTTGAATGCGTTCCAGGGCCCGAGCGCAACCGCCTCCGGCTGCGACGCCACGAATCGCAGCAGCGGCCCGTCGAACACCGAGTTGGTGAAGAGCTCCCAGTAGGCCGAGCTCATGCGCGCCGCCGGTCCTTGCCAGTCGAGCTGGCCCGAGACGGCCCGTATCCCGGCGATGGCGCGCCGCGTCGCCTCCGGCATCGTCGCAGGGCAGTGCACCGGGGGGCCGATGCCGGCCGCGATCACGCAGAACTCGATCGCGTACGGATGGTCCTCGGCATCGCCCCACAGGTAGTCCGGAGAAACGCGCCCGACGGCAGTCTGCCCGCCGACACGGCGCAGGATGTAGACCGCCGCCGGCGTGACGCTGGCGTCGATGCGCAGCGTGCGGCGCGCAATGTCGTCGGCGCCCTTGGGCTCGACGAGCACGACCGACTTGAGCTGTTCCGATGGATGGTCCTGGACGCCGCCGGACGTATCGGCCGTCTGCTGCACCAGCTCCGAGGCGAGCAGCAGCCGCTCGTAGACGACCTCGCCGTAGGAGCGGGCGGTCTCGCTCAGGTACTCGCTGTTGCGCCCGGCGAATGCGCGGTTCACCTCGATCAGCGACATGGTGCCGACCACCAGGATCGGCAGCGCCGCGATCAACGAAGACAGCGCGAAGATCTCGCGCCCGACCCTGCTCCTGAGCACGTCGCGGAACAAGGCGCGCGGACCTGGTCAGTAGTCCGAGCCGAGCCCGACGAAGGCGCCGTTGCTCGCGCGGACGACGTCGTCCTGGCTCTTCCTGGCGGTCAGCGGCGGCACGGACTCGCCGTCCTTCCCCATGCTGTACAAGTCGAAGTCGGTGTTGATCGGCACCAGGTTCTTGTCCTTGCGCATGTCGCCGCGACGGGCGCCGTCCATGTTCAGGTAACGGTAAGGGTTGCCCCAGGGATCGACACGGTCGCCGAGGCCGGCTTCGGCCAGCGTGTCGGGGAAGCGGCCGTTGTTGAGCTGCCAGCGCTCGAGCGAGAGACCAAGATCGTGGACGTCACCGATCGCGCGATTGAGATCCACGCGCGCCAGGTGGGCGCGATAGACCGGCACGGCCACCGCGCTCAGCACCGCGATCATCGCGATCGCAAACATGATCTCGAGCAGCGTCACGCCACGCTCGCGCGCAACCGCCTGCGGCCAGTGATTCACGGCTACACAAGTCTCCAGGCCGGCCCCGATCCGCGACATGAGCCCGTCGCGTTGGCCATTAGAAACGGTCCGGATCAACGCATTGGTGACCGGGTTCACGATCCGGGCCGGTCCGCAGGGTCGTTGTGACCCGGTTGGCAATGCGCCGCCCGGTCTGGCGATCGGCAGGCGGCGTGACGCGCATCAGAAACGGCAGCCGATCTCGGCGAACAGGGCGGTCGAGCGCCGGCCCTCGATGTCGGCGCGCGTCAGCGGCCGGACTGCTTCCAGGTAGGCCGACCAGCGCGCACCGTTCAGCGCGACGCCAATGCCGGCGCTCGCGGCGGAATCACGCCCGCTGGCATCCTCCTTCCACGCGGCGCCGATGTCGTACAAGGCGTAGGCAGAGGGCCGGCCCAGCTTGCCGCCCTCGCCCAGCTCGCGACGCAGCAGCAGCTTCGCACCGAGGCCGCGGTCGCCCGCGATCTCGGCGACCTCGAATCCACGGCCAAGACGCTCGCCGCCGATCTTGAAGCGCTCGCCGTCGGGCAGCACGTTGCCGGTGTACTGCGCCAGCAGATCCGCGCGCAGCGACCACGCAGCATCGAAGCGCGTGAAGCTGGTCGCCTGGATGTGCGCCACGCTGAATTCGAAGTCGCGCAGGTCGACCGGCAGGTCGTCGGCGCGCAGCCCGGCGCCCAGGATGTCCAGCCCCTGGCGCAGCAGGACCCCCGATGACAGCCGGGTCCTGGCGCCCGCGCGCCAGCTCATGCGCAGGCCGGTTTCGAGCACACGCAGCCGGTCGTCGCGCAGCTGCGCGCCGTCGCGATCGATCGCCAGGTCCTCGGCCTCCAGCTTCAGGCTCAGCACGTAGCTGTGGCCGCCCTCGTTGCCGAAGGGATGCGTGACCGACAGCGACGCGCGCTCGCGGCGGTATTCGTCGGTGAGGTTGACCGGCGACTCGTTGGGCGCGGAATCGGAGCGGAAGATCATCGCCATCGCGCGCGTGCCGCGCCCACCGAACGGGCGGTCGTAGTACAACCCACCGCTGCGGTATTCCGACGTATCGGCCGTGACGGAGAACAGCAGTCCCAGGCGGTCGCCCGCGCCCAGGTCGTTGAACGCGACCTGGCCCAGTACGAAGTGCGGGCCGATCTGCTCGGTGCCGCGGTTGTTGACGCGCACGGAGCCGGAAACCGGGGAGAAGTCCACGTCGAGCACCAGTTCCCAGGCATTCGGTTCCACCCCGTCGCGCCGGGTCGAGGGCGTGACCGCCAGGCCCGGGATGCGTCGCATCTCGGCGACCGCGCGTGGGATCGCGTCGCGGCGCAGCGGCCGCGAGTCGCGCACGGCGCCGGCAATGTCCTCCAGCCTCTCGCGGTGGCGTCCCGGAGCGCCTTCGATCGTCACGCGCGACACCACCGCCTCATGCACGGCCACGAGCAGGATGCCGTCGCCGGCGCGCGACGAATCAACGCGCACCACGGGCCTGGCGTAGCCGTCCTGGAAGTACCGGTCGCCGATCGCCGCCGAGATGCCGGCCACGCCTTCGCGGTCCGGCGGACGGCCGAGGGCGCCGCGCCAGGCCGGGAACAGCTCGGCCGGCGAATAGACCGTGGCGCCTTCGATCGAGACGGTCGTGAGCGCCGCCGCCAGTGCGCCCGGCGCAGCGAGCAGCGTCGTTATGACAAGGACCAGACGGAGCTTATGCAACATTCGCCACGCACCGGGAACAGGCTGGTTCATTCTCCCGGACAGGCCGGTCGTCCGATGAGAGACGGCTCACACCTCGGGACGGGCCGGTGCGCATACGATCAATTTCCGACGGAACCGAGGAGATCGGGGGATGTCCGCATCGTTCCGGCAAGACGCCGCCCGTGCGCCGCGGGCCTGCTTCCTGTCCGCCCTGCTCGCGCTGGTGCTGCCGTTCGCGCCCGGCGTGGCCGGTGCCTCTGCGCCGTCCGACATCGAGATCGTGGATGCGCGTGGCGAGGTCAGGGTCGCCTCCGGAGGCCAGGAGCGCGATGCGAAGGCGGGTTCGGCGCTGGTGCCGTCCGTTTCGCTGCGCACCGGCCGCGACGGCTGGGCGGACCTGCGCCAGGGCGAGACGACGCTCGGCGTCGGTCCCGACACGCGGCTCGAGTTTCCCGCGGCAGCCGGCGGCGCGGCCGACCGGATCGTGCAGCCCTCGGGACATGCTTTCTACACCGTCGCGCCGCGCCAGCAGTCGCGGCTGCGCGTCGAGACGCCCTATCTCGTGGCGGTCGTCAAGGGCACGCAGTTCAACGTCGTCGTGGACGCAGAGAGCAGCACTATCTCGCTGTACGAGGGCAGTCTCGAGGTGCGCGCGACGGAGGTCGATGCGGTCGTGCAGTTGAGCGCGGGCGAGATCGCGACGCGCCGGCGCGGCGAGCCGGGCATCCGCGTGATCCGCATGAGCGAGCGGGCCGCGGCGCCCGCCGTGCAGAAAGGCCAGGGTGGTGGCGACAATGAGGACGGCGATGGCGCGGCTTCCGGTCCCGCCGGCGCCGATGTGACGGCCGGCGCCGACGCGGCGCTCGGCAGCGACGGTTCGATCGACGCCGGCGCGAGCCTCGACGTCGACGTGTCGGCCCTGCCGCTCAATTCCGTGGATGGAAGCGCGAGCCTGGATGCCGGGCTCAGCATGCAGGGGCTGACCGGGGTGCAGGCGGAGGCGGATGCGACCCTCGATGGCAGCGTGCTCGGCGTCGATGTCGGGGCCGATGTCGCCGCCGACCTTGGCGCGGACCTCGGCGCAGGCACCGCAGATGCGTCGCTGGATGTTGGCGTGGAACTCGGCCCGGTCGCGGTCGACGCCGGCGTGGACCTGGGCGTGGACCCGCTCGGTACGGGAGTCGACCTCGGCATCGATCTCGGAATCGACCCCGGCGTCGACACGGGCGGCCAGGAATCCACCGGCTCCGGCGAATTACTGCCGCTGCCACTGCCGCTGCCCGGTCTCGGTCTCTGATCCATGCGGCTGGCGCGCCGCCACGGCTGGTGGCTCGCCGCCCTGGCCGCTTTCGCGGCCGTCGCCCTGCTGCGTGGCGCAGGCGTGCTGCAACCGCTGGAGCACGCCGCCGCCGATGCCCGTGCGCGACTCCTGTTGCGCACGGTCAAGTCCGACATCGTCATCGTCGGTATCGATGCGAAGAGCCTGGTGGCACTCGAGCGCTGGCCCTGGCCGCGGCGGCACCATGCAGCACTGATCCGGCGCCTCGCCGGGACCGGACCGGCGCGTGTCTTCCTCGACATCGATTTCAGCCTGCAGTCGAACGCCCTGGACGACGCGGTGCTGGAGGCGGCACTCGCGGAATGGCGCGGCGGACCGCTGCAGTTGCCGGCCTTCTTCCAGCCGCCGACGGCGGCCGGCGGCGAGCCAGTCGTCACGCAGCCGCTCGAGCGTTTCGCGCGCCACGCGCAACTGGTCGCGGTAAACCGCCGCCCGGCTGCGGACGGCCTCGAGCGCGGCTGGCGCAGCTCCTGGACGGTGGGCGGCAGCCGCCTGCCGACCGTCATCGACCCCGGCGGCAGCCTGCCTCCGGATTCTACGACGCCGATCGACTATTCGATTTCTCCGAAGTCCTTCGCCTACCTGTCGTTCGCCGACCTGCTGGGCGGCGAGATCCCCGCCTCGGTCCTGCGCGGCAAGACCGTATACGTCGGGGCGACCGCGGTCGAGCTCGGCGACATGGTGCCGGTGCCGCTCTACCGTTCGCTGCCGGGCGTCGTCGTGCAGGCTCTGGCGACCGAGAGCGTGCGCGCCGGCGCGCACGCTCTCGGTCGCCAGAGCCTGCACGACGACGCCCGGCAGCGAACGGTAGAGCGGCACCGGCACCATGTCGCCGAGCTCGACCGCGGTCGCCCCGACGTATACGGTCTTGCCGCGCAGGACCGAGGCGGGGATCTCGCCGCCCAGCAGGTCGGCGAACGACAGGTAGGCGAAGGACTTCGGAGAAATCGAATAGTCGATCGGCGTCGTAGAATCCGGAGGCAGGCTGCCGCCGGGGTCGATGACGGTCGGCAGGCGGCTGCCGCCCACCGTCCAGGAGCTGCGCCAGCCGCGCTCGAGGCCGTCCGCAGCCGGGCGGCGGTTTACCGCGACCAGTTGCGCGTGGCGCGCGAAACGCTCGAGCGGCTGCGTGACGACTGGCTCGCCGCCGGCCGCCGTCGGCGGCTGGAAGAAGGCCGGCAACTGCAGCGGTCCGCCGCGCCATTCCGCGAGTGCCGCCTCCAGCACCGCGTCGTCCAGGGCGTTCGACTGCAGGCTGAAATCGATGTCGAGGAAGACACGCGCCGGTCCGGTCCCGGCGAGGCGCCGGATCAGTGCTGCATGGTGCCGCCGCGGCCAGGGCCAGCGCTCGAGTGCCACCAGGCTCTTCGCATCGATACCGACGATGACGATGTCGGACTTGACCGTGCGCAACAGGAGTCGCGCACGGGCATCGGCGGCGGCGTGCTCCAGCGGTTGCAGCACGCCTGCGCCACGCAGCAGGGCGACGGCCGCGAAAGCGGCCAGGGCGGCGAGCCACCAGCCGTGGCGGCGCGCCAGCCGCATGGATCAGAGACCGAGACCGGGCAGCGGCAGTGGCAGCGGCAGTAATTCGCCGGAGCCGGTGGATTCCTGGCCGCCCGTGTCGACGCCGGGGTCGATTCCGAGATCGATGCCGAGGTCGACTCCCGTACCGAGCGGGTCCACGCCCAGGTCCACGCCGGCGTCGACCGCGACCGGGCCGAGTTCCACGCCAACATCCAGCGACGCATCTGCGGTGCCTGCGCCGAGGTCCGCGCCAAGGTCGGCGGCGACATCGGCCCCGACATCGACGCCGAGCACGCTGCCATCGAGGGTCGCATCCGCCTCCGCCTGCACCCCGGTCAGCCCCTGCATGCTGAGCCCGGCATCCAGGCTCGCGCTTCCATCCACGGAATTGAGCGGCAGGGCCGACACGTCGACGTCGAGGCTCGCGCCGGCGTCGATCGAACCGTCGCTGCCGAGCGCCGCGTCGGCGCCGGCCGTCACATCGGCGCCGGCGGGACCGGAAGCCGCGCCATCGCCGTCCTCATTGTCGCCACCACCCTGGCCTTTCTGCACGGCGGGCGCCGCGGCCCGCTCGCTCATGCGGATCACGCGGATGCCCGGCTCGCCGCGCCGGCGCGTCGCGATCTCGCCCGCGCTCAACTGCACGACCGCATCGACCTCCGTCGCGCGCACCTCGAGACTGCCCTCGTACAGCGAGATAGTGCTGCTCTCTGCGTCCACGACGACGTTGAACTGCGTGCCCTTGACGACCGCCACGAGATAGGGCGTCTCGACGCGCAGCCGCGACTGCTGGCGCGGCGCGACGGTGTAGAAAGCATGTCCCGAGGGCTGCACGATCCGGTCGGCCGCGCCGCCGGCTGCCGCGGGAAACTCGAGCCGCGTGTCGGGACCGACGCCGAGCGTCGTCTCGCCCTGGCGCAGGTCCGCCCAGCCGTCGCGGCCGGTGCGCAGCGAAACGGACGGCACCAGCGCCGAACCCGCCTTCGCATCGCGCTCCTGGCCTCCGGAGGCGACCCTGACCTCGCCACGCGCATCCACGATCTCGATGTCGGACGGCGCAGAGGCACCGGCCACGCCGGGCGCGAACGGCAGCACCAGCGCGAGCAGGGCGGACAGGAAGCAGGCCCGCGGCGCACGGGCGGCGTCTTGCCGGAACGATGCGGACATCCCCCGATCTCCTCGGTTCCGTCGGAAATTGATCGTATGCGCACCGGCCCGTCCCGAGGTGTGAGCCGTCTCTCATCGGACGACCGGCCTGTCCGGGAGAATGAACCAGCCTGTTCCCGGTGCGTGGCGAATGTTGCATAAGCTCCGTCTGGTCCTTGTCATAACGACGCTGCTCGCTGCGCCGGGCGCACTGGCGGCGGCGCTCACGACCGTCTCGATCGAAGGCGCCACGGTCTATTCGCCGGCCGAGCTGTTCCCGGCCTGGCGCGGCGCCCTCGGCCGTCCGCCGGACCGCGAAGGCGTGGCCGGCATCTCGGCGGCGATCGGCGACCGGTACTTCCAGGACGGCTACGCCAGGCCCGTGGTGCGCGTTGATTCGTCGCGCGCCGGCGACGGCATCCTGCTCGTGGCCGTGCATGAGGCGGTGGTGTCGCGCGTGACGATCGAAGGCGCTCCGGGACGCCACCGCGAGAGGCTGGAGGACATTGCCGGCGCCGTGCGCGACTCGCGGCCGCTGCGCCGCGACGCGATCCCACGCGCGGTCGCCGAGATGCGACGCATCCCGGGCCTGGCGGTCACGCCCTCGACCCGGCGCGACGGGGTGGAACCGAATGCCTGGGAACTGGTGCTCGACGTGGACTTCTCCCCGGTTTCCGGCTCCGTGCGCGTCAACAACCGCGGCACCGAGCAGATCGGCCCGCACTTCGTACTGGGCCAGGTCGCGTTCAACGACCTGGGCGCGGGCGACCGCCTGGGACTGCTGTTCTCCGTCACGGCCGATACGTCGGAATACCGCAGCGGTGGGTTGTACTACGACCGCCCGTTCGGTGGGCGCGGCACGCGCGCGATGGCGATGATCTTCCGCTCCGATTCCGCGCCCAACGAGTCGCCGGTCAACCTCACCGACGAATACCGCCGCGAGCGCGCGTCGCTGTCGGTCACGCATCCCTTCGGCAACGAGGGCGGCCACAGCTACGTGCTGAGCCTGAAGCTGGAGGCCGAGGACCTGGCGATCGATCGCGACGGCGCGCAGCTGCGCGACGACCGGCTGCGTGTGCTCGAAACCGGCCTGCGCATGAGCTGGCGCGCGGGCGCCAGGACCCGGCTGTCATCGGGGGTCCTGCTGCGCCAGGGGCTGGACATCCTGGGCGCCGGGCTGCGCGCCGACGACCTGCCGGTCGACCTGCGCGACTTCGAATTCAGCGTGGCGCACATCCAGGCGACCAGCTTCACGCGCTTCGATGCTGCGTGGTCGCTGCGCGCGGATCTGCTGGCGCAGTACACCGGCAACGTGCTGCCCGACGGCGAGCGCTTCAAGATCGGCGGCGAGCGTCTTGGCCGTGGATTCGAGGTCGCCGAGATCGCGGGCGACCGCGGCCTCGGTGCGAAGCTGCTGCTGCGTCGCGAGCTGGGCGAGGGCGGCAAGCTGGGCCGGCCCTCTGCCTACGCCTTGTACGACATCGGCGCCGCGTGGAAGGAGGATGCCAGCGGGCGTGATTCCGCCGCGAGCGCCGGCATTGGCGTCGCGCTGAACGGTGCGCGCTGGTCGGCCTACCTGGAAGCAGTCCGGCCGCTGACGCGCGCCGACATCGAGGGCCGGCGCTCGACCGCCCTGTTCGCCGAGATCGGCTGCCGTTTCTGATGCGCGTCACGCCGCCTGCCGATCGCCAGACCGGGCGGCGCATTGCCAACCGGGTCACAACGACCCTGCGGACCGGCCCGGATCGTGAACCCGGTCACCAATGCGTTGATCCGGACCGTTTCTAATGGCCAACGCGACGGGCTCATGTCGCGGATCGGGGCCGGCCTGGAGACTTGTGTAGCCGTGAATCACTGGCCGCAGGCGGTTGCGCGCGAGCGTGGCGTGACGCTGCTCGAGATCATGTTTGCGATCGCGATGATCGCGGTGCTGAGCGCGGTGGCCGTGCCGGTCTATCGCGCCCACCTGGCGCGCGTGGATCTCAATCGCGCGATCGGTGACGTCCACGATCTTGGTCTCTCGCTCGAGCGCTGGCAGCTCAACAACGGCCGCTTCCCCGACACGCTGGCCGAAGCCGGCCTCGGCGACCGTGTCGATCCCTGGGGCAACCCTTACCGTTACCTGAACATGGACGGCGCCCGTCGCGGCGACATGCGCAAGGACAAGAACCTGGTGCCGATCAACACCGACTTCGACTTGTACAGCATGGGGAAGGACGGCGAGTCCGTGCCGCCGCTGACCGCCAGGAAGAGCCAGGACGACGTCGTCCGCGCGAGCAACGGCGCCTTCGTCGGGCTCGGCTCGGACTACTGACCAGGTCCGCGCGCCTTGTTCCGCGACGTGCTCAGGAGCAGGGTCGGGCGCGAGATCTTCGCGCTGTCTTCGTTGATCGCGGCGCTGCCGATCCTGGTGGTCGGCACCATGTCGCTGATCGAGGTGAACCGCGCATTCGCCGGGCGCAACAGCGAGTACCTGAGCGAGACCGCCCGCTCCTACGGCGAGGTCGTCTACGAGCGGCTGCTGCTCGCCTCGGAGCTGGTGCAGCAGACGGCCGATACGTCCGGCGGCGTCCAGGACCATCCATCGGAACAGCTCAAGTCGGTCGTGCTCGTCGAGCCCAAGGGCGCCGACGACATTGCGCGCCGCACGCTGCGCATCGACGCCAGCGTCACGCCGGCGGCGGTCTACATCCTGCGCCGTGTCGGCGGGCAGACTGCCGTCGGGCGCGTTTCTCCGGACTACCTGTGGGGCGATGCCGAGGACCATCCGTACGCGATCGAGTTCTGCGTGATCGCGGCCGGCATCGGCCCCCCGGTGCACTGCCCTGCGACGATGCCGGAGGCGACGCGGCGCGCCATCGCCGGGATACGGGCCGTCTCGGGCCAGCTCGACTGGCAAGGACCGGCGGCGCGCATGAGCTCGGCCTACTGGGAGCTCTTCACCAACTCGGTGTTCGACGGGCCGCTGCTGCGATTCGTGGCGTCGCAGCCGGAGGCGGTTGCGCTCGGGCCCTGGAACGCATTCAAGGCGATCTACGCGCCGGCGCTGCTGCTCGCGATCGGCGTCGTGCTGTTCGCGGCGAGCTTCCATGTCCGGCGCACGCTGCGGCCGATCAACGCGCTGCTGTCCGCCACCACGCAATTCGCGCGGGGCGACTTCACCGCCCGGGCGGTGACCGGCCGCAACGACGAGTTCGCCGACCTCGCGAACGCGATGAACTCGATGGCGGCCGGCCTGAACCGCCAGTTCGACACCCTGCGCCTGCTGGCGCAGATCGATCGGCTGATCCTGTCGGGGGCGAGCGTCGAGCAGGTCGTCGACCGGATCCTGCGGCATGCCGCGACGATCCTTCCCTGCCGGGCGGCCGGCATCGTCTTTGCCGGGCGCGAGGCTCCCGCGGCCGCGATCTTCCACATGATTGCGGCATCCGGCGACGTCGTCGAGGTGAATCGGGTGACTCTGCCGGGGGATGCGTTCGAGATCCTGGCATCGCACCGGGAAGGCAAGTCGATTGCCGATCCGGGCGGCGACGCGATCAGCGCGCCGCTCGCACGGCATGGCGCGGAGCGCGCGCTGGTCTATCCGCTGCGTGCGCGCGAGCGGGTCGCGGGCGCCTTCGTGATCGGCCTGCCCACCGACGTGACGCTCGACGACCCGCAGCTGCACCTGGTGCGCGATTTCGCCAGCCGCCTCGCGGTCGCGCTGGAAGCGGTCGAGCGCGAAGCCGAACTGCTGCGCCGGGCCTACTTCGACGAGCTGACCAGGCTGCCGAATCGCCAGCTCCTGCTCGACCGCCTCGAGCAGGCGCTGATCCAGGCGCGTCATGCATCCGAGCGGCTGCTGGTGTTGTTCGTGGACCTCGACCGGTTCAAGACGGTGAACGACTCATTCGGGCACACCGCGGGAGACCACCTGTTGCGCGACGCCGCCGCGCGCCTGCGAGCCTGCGTCGGCGAATCGGTCACGGTCGCGCGCCTGGGCGGCGACGAGTTCGTCGCACTGCTGCCCCGGCCGGCGGATTCCGCGGGAGATTCCATTGCGATCATCGACCGGGTGCTGAACGAGCTGGCGCGGCCGTTCAAGGTCGGCGCATCGGAGGTCTTCCTGAGCGCCAGCGTGGGCGTCGCCGTGTTCCCCGACGACGGCGCCACCGTGGACGAGCTGCTGCGCAAGGCCGACACGGCGATGTACGGCGCCAAGGACGCGGGCCGCGGCCAGGCGCTGTTCTACTCGGCGGACATGAGCAGCCGGGTGCGCCACAAGCTGGATACCGAGGCCCAGCTGCGGCATGCCCTCGAGCGCGAGGAGTTCCGCGTCGCCTTCCAGCCGCAGCAGTGCCTGCGCACGCAGCGCATCGTCGCGGCGGAGGCGCTGCTGCGCTGGAATCATCCGGGGCGCGGCGCCGTGCACCCGGCGGAGTTCATCCCGATCGCGGAGGAAACGGGCTACATCACGGTCCTCGGCGCTTGGGCGATGTACCACGCCTGCGCGCAACTGGGCCGCTGGCGCAGGGCGGGAGTCGCTCTCGACCAGGTCGCCGTCAACGTTTCGGTGCGCCAGTTCCGCCAGCCCGGCTTCGCCCGGCAGGTCGAGGAATGCCTCGCGCGCACGGGGCTCCCGGCGCAGGCGTTGTTGCTGGAGCTGACCGAGAGCCTGTTCGTGCACGACCTGAAAAGCGCGCGCCAGGTGATCGGTGAGCTCAAGGAGATCGGTGTCGCCATCGCGATCGACGACTTCGGCACCGGCTACTCCTCGCTCGGCTACCTCAAGCAGCTCTCCTTCGACCAGGTCAAGATCGACCGCGCCTTCGTCAAGGACCTGCCGGACGACCGCGCCGGCAACGCGATCGTCAATGCCGTCGTGGCGATGTCGCACACGCTCGGCAAGCC
>k87-128485_pt1 | contig 13652 bp, 12 predicted proteins | sample MGYA00084030_6733316 | MGnify analysis MGYA00084030 | reverse complement strand
TCGCGCCTGAAGGCGCTCCTACAAGAGCGGAGCGGGTTACAGCGGCGTGGCGGAGACCACGGACGGGGAACTCGGGTGCTTCTGCGCGCGCAGTACCGAGCTGCGGGCGCGGGCGATCAGCTGGTCGATCGCCGCCGGTTCTTCCGGCATCGCGATCAGGCCGAAGGTCAGCCGCAGTTCGCCGTCCTGCGCAGCGGCCCGGTCGTCGAAAATTTCCACTATCGCCCGTGCCAGCGTCTCGGCGCCGGCCGGCGGCGTATCGAACAGCATGAACACGAATTCGTCGGCCGACAGCCGCGCTACCACGTCGCTGCGGCGCGCGCGTTGCCGCACCGCGTGACCCATCTGCTTCACCGCCGCCGAGCGTTGCTTGCGGGTGAGCGGCAGGTTGCCGCGCCGGTCGAGACTGGCCAGCATGATCACTGCCGACATCTGGGTGCGGTGCTGCAGCGGCGCGAAGTGCCGCATCGCGATGTCGAAGCCGCGCCGGTTCAGCAATTGCGTTTCCACGTCCTGGTCGGCGTAGCGCGTCGCTTCATCCGCCAGCAACCGCCCGCGCCAGGCCAGCAGCGCGAACCAGCCCAGCCCCAGCAGCATGAACGCCAGCAGGTAGTCGATCGCGTGCGCCACCGGGATGGCGACGTACCAGCCGCGCGCCGCCATCGCGCCGGCCACCACCGCGCCGGCGCCCAGCAGCGCGGCGATGAAACCGGCCAGGCCGTGCCGCATGCCGAGGTTGAGCGCCGCTACCAGCGCCAGCAGCAGCGTCGGCGGCAGCTCGTAGGGATCGGACATCACGGCAAGGAAAATCGCGACCGCATCGACCAGCGCCGCCAGCACCGGCACCCACCAGTCCTCGCGGCCGATCAGCGTGCTGCCGTACAGCGCGCGCGCGAACAGCAGCGACTGCACCACCAGGTAGCCGACCAGCCCGGCCACCATCAACGGCAGGTTGCCGGTCCAGCCGGCCACCGGCAGGTCGATGAAGAACAGGAAGGTGACGACGGCGAACAGCAGGCGGGCGGCCAGTTCGAAGGCAAGCGTGAGGCGGTCGCGGGCGATGGGGTTCATGCGGGAATCGGGAGAAAAATCCGGGGGCAGGATCCGGGGGAAGAGGGAGGTCGTGCGTGCGTGCAGGCAGCGACGGCGGCCTATCATAGTGGGCGTGCCGTTTCCGGCACAGTCCCGCGGGCTCCCTTCACAGGCGTTTTCCCATGCAGGCAGCAAACCCGGCCAACCCCGGCGAACGCCCCGATCCGGCGACCGCGCTGCGCGAACACGCGCCGTTGCGCGAGAACGTGCGCATGCTCGGCGAGATGCTGGGCGAGACCCTGCGTGAGCACGGCGGCGCGCCGCTGTTCGACCGCATCGAGCGGATTCGCCGGCTGGCGGTGGATGCGCGCGCCGGTCGCGCCGATGCGGCGGCCTTGCTGCCGGAACTGGCGGCGCTGGATGGTGCGGCGCTGCTGCATGTGGTGCGCGCCTTCAACCAGTTCCTGAACCTCGCCAATATCGCCGAGCAGCACCACCGGGTACGGGTGCGCCGGCAGACCGCGCAGGCCTGCCAGTGGCCGCCGGAAGAGGGCACGCTGGCAGCGCTGGCGGCGGCGATCGGCCGCGCCGGCATCAAGCCTGCGCGCGTCGCTGCGACGGTGCGCGAACTGTCGGTCGAACTGGTGCTGACCGCGCACCCCACCGAGGTGACGCGGCGCACGCTGATGCACAAGTACGACGAGATTGCCCGTCGTCTTGCCCAACTCGATCACGCCGATCTCACGCCGGCTGAACGCGCCGACACCCGCGCCGCGCTGCTGCGCACCGTCAGCGCCGCCTGGCACACCGACGAGATCCGCCGCACCCGGCCGACGCCGGTCGACGAGGCGAAATGGGGCTTCGCCACCATCGAGCAGACGCTGTGGCAGGCGGTGCCGGTGTTCCTGCGCGAACTCGACCGCTGGTTGCGCGAGCACACCGGTGAAGCGCTGCCGCTGGATTGCGCGCCGGTGCGCATCGCCAGCTGGATGGGCGGCGACCGCGACGGCAACCCGTTCGTGACCCACCAGGTCACCCGCGACGTGATCCTGCTGGCGCGCTGGCAGGCGGTGGACCTGCTGCTGCGCGACCTGGAGCAACTGCAGGGCGAACTGTCGATGCACGTCGCCAGCGATGCCCTGCGGGCGGTGGTCGGCGACACCCGCGAACCGTACCGCGTGCTGATGAAGGATCTGCGCGACAAGTTGCGCAACACGCGGACCTGGATCGAGGCGCGGTTGACTGGCGAGAAAATCGACGCCGGCACTATGACCGACAGCAGCATGATCGACAGCGACGAGGCGCTGCGTGCGCCGCTGCAACTGGCGCACGAGTCGCTGGTCGCCTGCGGACTGGGGCGCATCGCCGATGGCCTGCTGGTCGATACCTTGCGGCGGGTCGCTGCGTTCGGGATCGGCCTGGTGCGGCTGGATATCCGCCAGGAATCGACCCGGCATGCCGAGACGCTGGCGGCGATCACGCAGTGGCTGCAACTCGGCGATTACCTCGGCTGGAGCGAGGCCGAACGTCAGCAGTTCCTGCTCGCCGAACTCGACAATCGCCGTCCTCTCGTGGGCGACGATTTCCGCGCCTCGCCGCTGTGCAACGACAGCGTGCGCGAAACGCTGGCCACTTTCGACACCGTCGCCGAACTGCCGCGCAGCGCCTTCGGTGCCTACGTGATCTCGATGGCGCGGACGCCGTCGGATGTGCTGGCGGTGGTGTTGCTGCAGAAAATCGCCGGCGTGCGCGCGCCGCTGCCGGTGGTGCCGCTGTTCGAGACGCTGGACGATCTCGAGCGCGCGGCAACGACCATCGATGCCTTGCTGGCGCTGCCGGCCTATCGCGCGCGCATCGCCGATTACCAGCAGGTGATGATCGGCTATTCCGATTCGGCGAAAGACGCCGGCTATCTCGCGGCGAGCTGGGCGCAGTACCGCGCGCAGGAGGCGCTGACCGCGGTGTGCGCGCGCCACGGTGTGCGGATGGAACTGTTCCACGGGCGCGGCGGTTCGGTGAGCCGCGGTGGCACGCCGACCCGGCAGGCGCTGCTGTCGCAACCGCCGGGCTCGGTGCAGGGCCGCATCCGCGTCACCGAGCAGGGCGAGATGATCCGCTTCAAGTTCGGACTCGAAGGTATCGCGCTGGAAAACCTCGAGGTGTACGTCGCCGCGACCCTGGAAGCGACCTTGCTGCCGCCGCCGGCACCGGAAGCCAGTTGGCGGACCTTGATGGATGAACTCACCCGCGTCGCCGTTGCCGGTTATCGCGACGTGGTGCGCGGTGAACCGCGTTTCGTCGATTACCTGCGCGCGGTCACGCCGGAGCAGGAACTGGCGACGCTGGCGCTGGGTTCACGGCCGGCGAAACGCCGCGCGCAGGGTGGACTGGAAACGCTGCGCGCCATTCCCTGGGTGTTCGCCTGGACGCAGATCCGCCTGATGCTGCCGGCCTGGTTGGGCACCGACAACGCGCTGGCCTGGTTGCGCCAGCACCCGGAACAACGCGCGCAATTCGACGCGATGCTCGAACGCTGGCCGTACTTCCAGGCGGTGATCGACATGCTGGAAATGGTGCTGGCGAAAGCGGATCACCGCATTGCCGCGCACTACGAGACGCAGCTGGGCGACGCGACGCTGGCGCCGCTGGGCAATGCGCTGCGCGCGCGCCTGGAAACGACGGTGCGCGATCTGCTGGAACTCACCGGCAAGCCGTCGCTGCTGGCCGGCAACCCGGTGATGCAGTGGTCGATCGCGGTGCGCAATCCCTACACCGATCCGCTGCATTTGCTGCAGGCGGAATTGATCCGTCGCCACCGGCTGCTGATTGCCGAGGACTACGGCGTCGACCCGGAGATCGACCTCGCGCTCAAGGTAACGATTGCCGGCATTGCCGCCGGCATGCGCAACACCGGCTAGCCCAACTGTAGGAGGGGCTATTGCCCCGACCGCTCCTGTGGGAGGCGCTATTGCGCCGACAGACAAGGTCGCCGCTAAAGCGCCTCCCACGGAAGAGCAAAAGCGTCGGCGCAATAGCGCCTCCCACGGGGTGGATCAGTTCTTGAAAATGACGTTCTCGCCCAGCGGCGCGCGGCCGATACGGGTCTTGTTGGCGGCCACCGCGGTGTCCTCGTAGCCGAACGAGATGCCGAGCACGATGCCGACGTTTTCCGGGATGCCGAACACTTCGCGCACGTCTTCCGGGTAGTAGCGCATCGAGCCCTGCGCGCAGGAGGCGATGCCGTGCGCCGCCATCACCAGCATCAGCGTCTGGATGTACATGCCGACGTCGAGCGCGAAGGTGACGCCGAAGTTGCGCTGCATGCCGATGAACACCACGTGTGGCGCATCGAACAACTCGAAGTTGCGCAGCAAGGCCTTCATCCGTCCCATCTTGTCGTCGCGGGCGATGCCCATGTTGTTGTACAGCTCCACCGCGCAGTCGACCTGGCGGGTGCGGTAGACGCCTTCGAAGTTCGGCATGTGGTCGAAGTCGGGAACCGGCGGTTTGCCGGTGGTGACACGTTCCATCATCCGCTTGCGCATCTCGTTGCGGGTCTCGCCGGAGGCGATCCACGAGAACCACGGCTGGATGTTGCAGTTGCTGGGCGCGTGCTGCGCCAGCGCGAACACTTTTTCCAGCACGTCCTGCGGCACCGGGTCCGGCAGGAAGCCGCGCACCGAGCGGCGCTCGAGGATCGCCTGCTCCAGGCTCATGGTGGCGGGCGTGGTGTTGCTGCGCATCGTGCCGGTCTCCTGCTCTGTAGGTCCGGCTTCAGCCGGACAGTTAAGTCGTTACGTCGTTACGTCGTAGGTCCGGCTTCAGCCGGACAGTTGCATTGTTGTCCGGCTGAAGCCGGACCTACCGGGGTCGGATCGGGGGCACTACAGTAACGACCTCGCGCGGCGCAGTCACCCGCCGGCAAGTTCCCCGCCAACTGGAGGTATACATGGGCCCACTGAATGGTTTCCGCATCATCGAACTCTCGGGCATCGGCCCGGGTCCCTTCTGCGGAATGATGCTCGGCGACATGGGCGCCGACGTGATCCGCATCGACCGTCCCGGGGGCAACCCGTCCAGCGAGGGCGGCCACGACATCCTGTTCCGCAACCGGCGCGCGGTGGCGGTGAACCTCAAGCATCCGGACGGCGTGAAGACGGTGTTGAAGCTTTGCGAAAAAGCCGACGCGATTTTCGAAGGCTATCGCCCGGGCGTCGCCGAGCGGCTCGGTGTCGGCCCGGCGCAGTGCATGGCGGTGAATCCGAAACTGGTTTACGGCCGCATGACCGGCTGGGGCCAGACCGGCCCGATGGCGCTGGCCGCCGGTCACGACATCAATTACATCGCGCTCACCGGCGCGCTGCACGCGATCGGTCGCCGCGGCGAGAAACCGATACCGCCGCTGAACCTGGTCGGCGATTTCGGCGGCGGCGGCATGCTGCTGGCGTTCGGCATGGTGTGCGCGTTGCTGGAAGCGCAGAAGAGCGGCAAGGGTCAGGTGGTGGACGCGGCGATGGTCGACGGCGCTGCGGCGCTGATGGCGATGTTCTACGGCCTGAAGGCCAACGGCCTGTTCGGCAACCAGCGCGGCACCCATCTGCTGGATACCGGCGCGCATTTCTACGACGTCTACGAGACGAAGGACGGCAAGTACATCTCGATCGGTTCGATCGAACCGCAGTTCTATGCCTTGCTGCAGGAACTGGCGGGTTTGTCGGCGGCCGATTTCGGCTCGCAGTACGACATGCAGCGCTGGCCGGAGATGAAGGAAAAAATTGCCGCCGTGTTCCGCACGAAAACGCGTGAGGAATGGACCGACATCATGGAAGGCAGCGATGTCTGCTTCGCGCCGGTGCTGGATCTTGACGAGGCGCCGCAGCACGAGCATGCGGTGGCGCGCGGCGCGTTCCAGCAGATCGGCCCGGTGACGCATCCGTCGCCGGCGCCGCGCTTCTCGCGCACCGCCACCCACTCGAACGCGCCGAAGCCGATGACCCGCGTGGGCACGGATACCAAAGCGGTGCTGGCCGATTACGGCATGAGCGCGGCGGAGATCGACGCGCTGGTGCAATCCGGCGCCGTCGCCGCCCTCTGATTTTGTGGGAGGCGCTATTGCGCCGATCGCATGGCCGGCGATCGGCGCAATAGCGCCTCCCACAAGCGTTACGCGCCGTCTACCATCACGTCCATGCAGATCACGCACTGGCCGTGCGCTTTGTGCACCGTGGCGCAGGACCAGGTGACGCACAGCGCCTGCTCGGTGAGCGAGAGATAGGGCCGGGTCGATTGCACCCGGCCCGGCTGTTCCATGGCCCGGCGGAAATAATGGCGGCGCGCCCAGCAGGCGCCGCTGGCGTTGGCCAGCGGGTGCGGCGTGCCGCGCACCGCGTGACGGGTCAGCGCGGTGTCGCCGATCTGGTAGCCGTGCTGGTCGATCGCATACAGGCGGGTGATCTGCGGCTCGGCGATTTCCTGCGCGATCAGGTCGATCGGCTTGCCCTCGCGAAACGCCGACCAGACATCGATGAAGCGGCCGCGGAAAGCATCGGTTTCGCCCCGGCGGTGCGTCATGTGATTCTGGGCCACGCCCATGACCACCTGGATCTGCCGGTGACAAGTCTCCTCGTCCGGTGTGCCGGAGGCAGGGCGCCCGAAAAACCAGCCCTGCAGCAATTCGGCGTCGGCATCGATGGCGATATGCGCCTGTTCGGCGGTCTCGATGCCTTCCACCAGCACCAGCGCACCCGCTTCGCGCAGCAGCGCCACCATGTGCGGAAACATCCGCCGCGCCCGCGGCGATAACGAGGCGTTGGCCACCAGCGAGCGGTCCAGCTTGATGATGTCCGGCTGCATGCCGATCACCCGGTCGTAGTTGGAGGCGCCGGCGCCGAAGTCGTCGATGGCGATACGGAACCCGGCGGCGCGGTACTCGACCACGAATTCGCGCAGTTCGTCGTCGCTCAATCCCGCGCGCTCCACTACTTCCAGCACGATGCGCGAAGGCGGCAGGCCGAGTGCGCCCAGTTCGCGGACGAGGGCTTCCGCCGGCATCGAGCGGCGACGAATTGACTCCGGGTGCACGTTCAGGAACAGCCAGTCGTTGCCGCGCGGTGGCGGTGGTGCGTTGAGCACGTGCAGCGCGCGCGCCAACTGGCAGACATCGACTGCCGACTCGGCGTCGCGCTCGTCGAAGAATTGCTGGGTCGACACCGGGCCGGTGGCGGCCTCGACATGAAGCAGGGCTTCGCAGCCGATGCTGCGCAGCAGGGCGGGGCTGACGATGGGCTGGTACAGGCTGCCGAAACGGACGTCGCCATAGGTGGCGGTGGCGCGACCGTCCGGGTGTCGCTGGATCTGCTCGGCGGAGAGGATGCTGAAGGGGGTGTTCATCGGGAACGGGCTGCCTGGTGGACTGACGGAAGTGGGGGAGCGACTTCCTGTCGGGGCCGGGGGCCTGATCCTGTTCACACGCCCGTGCAAGTTCGATGCCGACCTTTCCTGACATCGATCCATCCGGTGGGAAAAGCACGCCCGGAGGCCCGGGCGACCTTTCGGCACCGGCATGGGGCGCAGCCGGCAGGGGCGCGCACCAGCGTGGGTATACAGGCTGTTGGCCCTCCTTGGCCCGGCCCGGCCCAGCGACTAGCATCGCCTCCTGACTGTCGGGCCGCCTTCCGGCGGTGCCGCTCCGCCGCTTCCCGCCCGCTTCCCGAGGTACCTGCCATGAACGCCAAGCAGCCGTTGCCTGTCCGCAAGCTCGAGACCGTCGCCGAACGCTGGTCCCGCTTCAAGCCGATCAAGACCGGCGAGGACTACCTCAATTCGCTGCGCGGCCGCCCGCTGAAACTGTTCCTGTTCGGCCAGGAAGAGCCGAACCCGGTCGATAACGCGGTGATCCGCCCGTCGATGAACGCGATGCGCCAGACCTACGACCTCGCCATCGAGGATCCGGAACTCGCCACCGCGCACTCGCCGCTGATCAACGCGCGGGTCAACCGTTTCCTGCACATCGTTGAATCGCCGCAGGACCTGGTGCAGAAGAACAAGATGCAGCGCCGCCTGGGCCAGCTCACCGGCACCTGCTTCCAGCGTTGCGCCGGCCTCGACACCCTCAGCGTGATGCATTCCATCACCTACGACATCGACCAGAAGCACGGCACGCCGTACCACCAGCGTTTCCTCGACTTCCTGAAAAAAGCGCAGGCCAACAACGTCATCATCGGCGCCGGCATGACCGACCCGAAAGGCGATCGCAGCAAGCGCCCGCACGAGCAGGCCGACCCGGACCTGTTCCTGCACATTACCGGCCGCAACGAGAAGGGCATCTTCGTCACCGGTGCCAAGGCGCACATGACCGGCGGCCTGAATTCGCACTGGATCTTCGTCATGCCGACCATGAACCTCGGCCCGGAAGATCGCGACTGGGCAGTGGTCGGCGTGGTGCCGGCCGATGCCGAGGGCATCACCTTCATCTACGGCCGCCAGAGCTGCGACACGCGCGCGCTGGAAGGCGGCAGCATCGACGTCGGCAATGCCGAATTCGGCGGCCAGGAAACGCTGACCGTGTTCGACCACGTCTTCATTCCGAACGAGCACGTGTTCATGGACGGCGAGTACGAATTCGCGCAGGAAATGGTTAGCCGCTTCACCTCCTACCACCGCGCGTCCTACGTCTGCAAAACCGGCCTCGGCGACGTGATGGTCGGCGCCGCCGCTGCCGTTGCTGAATACAACGGCGTCGAGAAGGTCTCGCACATCAAGGACAAGCTGGTTGAGATGACGCACCTGAACGAGACCATTTACTCGTCCGGTATCGCCTCCTCGCACGAAGCGAAAAAGCTGCCGTCCGGCATCTTCATGAACGACTCGATGCTGGCCAACGTCTGCAAGCACAACGTCACCCGCTTCCCCTACGAGATCTCGCGGCTGGCGCAGGACATCGCCGGCGGCCTGATGGTGACGTTGCCCAGCGAACAGGACTTCACGCACGCGGAAGCCGGCCCGATCCTGGAGAAATACCTGCGTGGCGTCAGCAACGTCCCGACCGAAACCCGCATACGCATGCTGCGGCTGATCGAGAACATGACGCTGGGCCGCAACGCGGTCGGTTACCTCACCGAATCGATGCACGGTGCCGGCAGCCCGCAGGCGCAGCGCATCCAGATCGCGCGGCAGATGAACGTCGAGCAGAAGAAGTGGTACGCCCGCCGTCTCGCCGGCATCAAACAGGAATAACCGTTCCCTGTAGGAGCGGCGAAAGCGACCTGTTCCATCCCGTCGCGGCGTTCGCCGCTCCTACGTGAAGTGTTCCCCGCGCGTGCGGGGATGAACCGTGGACCCGGCGGATCCACTCGATGCCGTCGCGGCGCTGGTGGACGTTGTCGAGTTCCAGATCGCCGGCGCTGCCGCCCTTGAGCTGAACAGCGCGGAGTCGCGGAGCAAAGAGCGCCGCTGCATCGCGCATGTCGTAGCTGGAAGTGATCGCCATGGCGCGGACGGTCGGGGTACCGACGCCGGCGCCGAACGTCACGGCCAGCTCGATATCCATGTCCTTGGTGGTGTTGAGGCCCGACAGGATCTCGCCCTGCAGGGACACCATCGACACGTCGGCGAGCGGGATCACGTACAGGTAGTTCTGGGTCCACTGCTTCTTGTAGGACTCCAGGAACATCAGCTGCGTGCCGCTGAGCTTGCCGCCGTCGATGCGCGAGGTGGCGCGGGCCGCGTAGGCCACGCCTTCAAAGCTTTTCAGGGGTTCCGGCCGGCGTTGCCAACCGATCAAACCCACTCCGCCGTCAGCCATGGCTGTCTCCGGTCTGTGATTTCAGGAAGGTGTTGCGAAGGTCAGCGGGCGCGCTTAGGCAGCGCCGCCGAGCACCTTGCGAACGGCCGGGGACTTGTTGTTGGCGTAGACGACGCCGGCGCCGACGACCAGCGAAACGCCGGCTGCGATCAGGATGGTCTTGAGCATGGTGGAGTCCTCAAATACCGACCGACGGGCCGGCTTCAGTGAGGGCTCCAGTGACGCGCCGGCGTTGCACCGGCGGCAATCAGGAAGGTGCGACCTACCCCTATAGGGGCAAGGTCAGGCATCAGGATTCCCAGTCCTGGACAGCCATGCCGGGCACGCGCTTGAACTCGCGCACGTTGTGCGTCACCAGCACGCGGCCAGTAGCCACTGCCTGGGCAGCGATCAGCAGGTCGTAGGCGCCGATCTTCTGCGCCTTGGTCTCCACGCGGATCCGGCCGGCGTGCTGGGCCGCTTCGCGGTCGAACGGCAGCACCTCAAATCGCAATCCGTTCACCTGCTGCATGTTCCGCTCGAAGTAGGCCGGCGAGCCGTTGTAGACGCCCCAGTACAGCTCAAAGAGCGTGACGGACGACACGGCGATATCGGCGACGTGGTGGCGCCGCAACTCGGCCAGGAAGCCGGCGTTCTTGCGGGCGATCACCGCGATCGCGGCGTTGGTATCCAGGATGAACTTCACTTGAATGCCCCCTTCATGCCCGGTCGGCCCTGGGCGGCCGGCCGCGGCCTGCCCTTCATGGTCTTGATGAACGACTCGTCAGCTGCCGGCATCGCATCCAGCCAGGCCCACTCGTCCGCCTGCAGGGGCTCCAGGATCAGCATGTCCCCCTCCTTCCGGATCCGCAGTTCCTTGCCTTCAACCCGGTATTCCGCGGGGATCCTGACGGCCTGCGAGCCGCCGCTCATAAACACCTTGGCTGTATCGCCCATACCCACCCCCTCAATGTATTCCTATAGTGTATATACAGGAATATATGCCCCTAGTCCATCCAGCGCACGCCGGTCTTGGGCCGGAACTTGACGGTGGCCAGCTCGCCGGCGGCGGCGCTGGATGGATTGAGGTGTATCCTGCCTAGGCAGAATGTCTAGACAGATTGGAGGAGGGGGTATGGGGACACAAGCAAAGTCGTCGACCGAGGTCGGCGTGTATCAAGCCCGCGGAGATCTTTCCGGGCTGATCAAGCGGGCCCTGGCGGGCGAGCGGATCACGATAACCGTTCACGGGGAGCCGGCCGTCGAGCTGGTGCCGGCTGTGGCCGAGAACGACGACGATCGCCGGCGCCGCGCCGTGGCGGCCCTGGCTGAATTTGCGCGCCAGGCCAAGGCGCGGATCCGACCGGTGAGCGCGAAGCAATTGAAGGCTGAAATGGAAGCCGGGCGCCGATGATATTTGTGATCGACAATTCGGTCGTGATGCGCTGGCTGCTGCCGGAGCAGCCGAAGGAGAAGCCGCTGCGGGAGTATGCCGATCGCGTCCTGGACGCGATCGGTGGCGGCCACCAGGCCTTGGTTCCGGCGCTCTGGAGCACCGAGGCAGTCAGCGTGATGATCAAGGAGGAGCGCCGTCGCAATATCACGCCAGGCGACGCAGACACCTTCCTGCAGTTGCTGGGCGGTGCTGGCTTTGAGATGCACACCAACCCGGAGCCGCTGCAGGAAATGCTGGTGCTGGTCAGGCGTCACCCGAAGCTGTCCGTCTATGACGCGACGTATCTCGCGCTCGCGTTGCGAATGCGCTGTCAGCTGGCGACCAACGACGAGGATCTCGCCGCCACCGCCAGGGCCGAGGGGGTGGATCTATTCCTGGGCGGGCCGTGGGCCAAGGCCCTGAAGCGCGCAAAGGCCAAGCCGCGCAAGCTGAAGTAGCCTCAGGCCTGCCCCTATAGGGGCAGGTCGCACCTTCCCGATTGCAGTCGGCGTTTCGCTGGTCGTCGGCGCCGGCGTCGGCGTGTTCACCGCGTGCGGGGATGAACCGACGATCCTCGATTACATGCGCGAACGGGTGGGGAGAGGAAGAGCGTCGCGGCAATAGCCGCTCCCACAAAAGCCGCTCCCACAAAAGCCGCTCCTGCAAAAGCCGCTCCTGCAAAAGCCGCTCCCGCAAAAACGCTGTTCAGGGGCGGCGTAGCCGTAGCGCGTTGCCGATCACCGAGACCGAGCTGAAGCTCATCGCCAGCGCGGCGATCATCGGCGACAGCAGCCAGCCGGTGACCGGATACAGCACGCCGGCGGCGATCGGCACGCCGATCGCGTTGTAGACCAGCGCGAAGCCGAGGTTCTGCTTCATGTTCGCCACCGTTGCCTGCGACAGGCCGATGGCGACGACGATGCCGCGCAGATCGCCTTTCACCAGCGTCACCTGTGCGCTGTTCATGGCCACGTCGGTGCCGGTGCCCATGGCGATGCCGACGTTCGCCTTGGCCAGCGCCGGCGCGTCGTTGATGCCGTCGCCGGCCATGGCGACGATGCGGCCTTCGCGCTGCAGTTTTTCCACCAGCGCGAGTTTGTCGGCCGGTTTCACTTCGCCGTGCACTTCCTCGATGCCGAGCCGCGCAGCGATCGCGCGGGCGGTGGTGAGCCCGTCGCCGGTGGCCATGATCACCCGCAGCCCGGCGGCACGCAGCGCGGCCAGTGCATCCGGTGTGCTGGCTTTCACCGGATCGGATACCGCGAGCAGGCCGGCGAGCTGGCCGTCGACCGCCAGCCAGATCACGCTGGCGCCGCTCAGCCGCAGTGCCTCGGCCTGCGCCTGCAGTGGCAACACCTCGACCCGCTGCTGCGCCATCAGCGCGCCGTTGCCCAGCGCCAGCACGCGCGTTTCAACCTGGCCGCGTACCCCGATACCGGACTCCGATTCGAAATTTTCCGCTTTCGTCAGCGTCAACCCGCGTTCACGCGCCGCGGCGACGATCGCCGCCGCCAGCGGATGCTCGCTGCCCTGGTCGAGGCTGGCAGCGAGGCGCAGCACGTCTTCCTCAGGGAACCCGTTGGCGGCTACGGCGCGCTCGAACGCCGGTTTGCCTTCGGTCAGCGTGCCGGTCTTGTCGACGATCAGCGTGTCGACCTGCCGCAGATGCTCGATCGCCGCCGCATCGCGAAACAGCACGCCGGCGTGTGCGCCGCGGCCGGTGGCGACCATGATCGACATCGGCGTGGCCAGTCCCAGCGCGCAGGGGCAGGCGATGATCAGCACCGCCACCGCGTTGATGCTGCCGTAGACCCAGCCCTGCGCGCCGCCGAACAATCCCCAGCCGAAAAAGGTCAGCACGGCCACGCTCGCCACGGCAAGCACAAACCAACCGGCGACCACGTCCGCCATGCGCTGCATCGGCGCCCGTGAACGCTGCGCCTGCGCCACCATCGCCACGATCTGTGCCAGCACGGTTTGCGCGCCGACCCGTTCGGAACGCATCACCAGCGCGCCGCTGGTATTCAGCGTCGCGCCGATCAGCGGATCGCCGACCCGCTTGCTGACCGGCAACGGTTCGCCGGTGAGCATGGATTCGTCGACCGCGCTGCCGCCTTCCAGCACCGTGCCATCCACCGGCACTTTTTCGCCGGGCCGCACGCGCAGGCGATCACCGACCTGTACCTGCGCGATCTCGACATCCTGCTCGCTGCCGTCGGCGTTGATCCGGCGCGCGGTCTTTGGCGCCAGCCCGAGCAGCGAACGGATCGCCGCCGAGGTCTGCGACCGCGCTTTCAGTTCAAGGATCTGCCCGAGCAGCGTCAGCGAGATGATAACCGCGGTCGCTTCGAAATACACCGCGACCCGACCCATCGACCGGAACGATTCCGGGAACAGTTGCGG
>k87-192682_pt1 | contig 13658 bp, 14 predicted proteins | sample MGYA00084030_6733316 | MGnify analysis MGYA00084030 | reverse complement strand
TGGCTTCATGTTGCGGCTACGCAACAGCGAGGTAGAGCCGGACGATCGCGAGCGATTCATCCAGCTTGTTGATCGCTGCACGAAAAAACTCCGGGAAAAAATCGTCTGAATGCCTACTGACGCCAGAGGCGGGTATTGGCCAGCGGCTCCTCAAAGTTCGAACGGAATGGGTTGATGTCGATGCCGCCACGGCGTGTGAAGCGCGCATTCACGGTAAGGCCCGTCGGCTCGCAGGCACGCAGGATATCGATAAACATCTGCTCGACCACCTGCTCATGGAAACCGCGATGCTGGCGATAGGACACGATGTACTTCAACAGGCTGCGCTGACTGATCGCCGCACCGGCCCAGCGGATCATCACGCTGGCATAGTCCGGTTGACCGGTAACCGGGCAGTTGCTGCGCAGCAGATGGCTGTGCACTGCACCCTTTAACGCACCACCCGGCTCAACCTGCAGCAGCTCGGGATCAGTCTGATAGACATCACACTCAACATCGAGGTTGTCGAGCAGGTCGCCCGGCAGGTCGGCGAATTCGGCACCGACACCACGCACGTCATGCAGCGTCACCAGCGCCGGCCCACCGACACAGTTGCCAAGATCGTTTTCAATGCTGCGCTGTACATCCTGGCGACTCTTGAATTTCGTCTGGCTAAATGAATTCAGATAGAGCTTCAACGATTTCGACTCGATCAGGTTCCTGGAGTTGCACGGGATTTGCACCTCCGCGGTAGCCGCCAGCGGCTTGCCCTTGAGATCCAGCCAGGTGAGTTCGTAGCAGTTCCAGATGTCGATACCGCGAAACGGCATGTCGGGACTGTCCCACTCGAGCTGCTCGCGCGCATCCCAGCGCGGAATCGAACACAGCAACGAAGGCGTATAGGTATCCTGATAGTCCGACTTTTTGCCCAGTGGGCTTGCCCGGAGCATGGTGTCCATCCTGTCCCTCCCGGAACGAAGATTTCCTTTGGCTGCCGCAAGTTGAAATGCAGGCTTCACGTTTCCCCTGAAACCTATCACAGGCCGAAAAGCCGTTCCGTGCGGCGTCGGGCAAACGGCGGCGGCAAAGCGCCGGACGGTTACTTGCGGATGCCGATACCCCGATCAAGCAAGGTAATTGCCCAGACATAGAGGCCCACGGCGAACAGGGTAAGCAGGCCGAGCGACAGGCCAACGCTGACATCCGATACCCCGAGGATGCCGTAGCGATAGGCATTGACCATGTAGACGATCGGGTTGGCCAGCGACACGGTTTGCCAGAACGGCGGCAACAAGTTAATCGAGTAGAACACGCCACCGAAATAGGTGAGCGGCGTCAAAATGAAAGTTGGCACAATCGAGATGTCATCGAATTTGGTGGCGTAGATGGCGTTGATGAAGCCGCCGAGCGAGAACACCACGGCGGTGAGCGTCACGACCAGCAGCATGATGCCGATGTGATGCACCGCCATGTGGGTAAAAAACAGCGACAGCAACGTGACGATGCCCCCGACCATCAGCCCACGCAGTACGCCGCCGGCAACGAAGCCTGTGAGAATCACATAGTTTGGCACTGGCGACACCAGCAGCTCCTCGATGCTGTGCTGAAATTTGATTGAGAAAAAAGACGACACGACGTTTGCGTAGGCATTGGTGATGACCGCCATCATGACCAGGCCAGGCACGATGTATTGCATGTAGTCATAGCCACCCATTTCGCCGATGCGCGAGCCAATCAGGTTGCCAAAAATCACGAAGTACAAGGCCATGGTGATTGCTGGCGGCAACAGCGTCTGCACCCAGATACGCATGAAGCGCCGCACTTCACGGACGACGATGGTAAGAAAAGCAATCCAGGTTTCCTGGGCGTTCATGGTGCGAGCTCCCGCCCTTTGCTCCCAACGGCCCGCCCGGTGCCTGCCGGCAATGTCCGTTGCACCAGCGACACGAAAAGCTCCTCCAGCCGATTGGCGCGATTGCGCAGGCTGACGACCACAATGCCAACATCATTGAGCGCCGCAAACAGAGCATTGATGTTGCGCCCCTGCGGCACATCCACCTCCAGTACCGCCGGCTCATTCAGCCGACAGGCAAAACCCGCCAGCACCGGTGCTGCGGTCAACGGCACGGCGAGGTCGAGCACAAATGTCTCCATCGACAGCTTGGCGAGCAACGAACGCGTGTCGGTATCCTCGACGATCTCGCCCTTGTCGATAATGCACACGCGCTTGCAGAGGCTCTCGGCCTCTTCAAGATAATGTGTAGTGAGGATGATCGTCGTACCCTGTTTGTTGATCTCGCGCAGGAATTCCCACATCGAACGCCGCAACTCAATATCAACGCCAGCAGTCGGCTCGTCGAGAATCAGCAGCTTCGGTTCATGCACCAGGGCGCGGGCAATCATCAGCCGACGCTTCATTCCGCCGGACAACATCCGCGAGGGTACATCGCGTTTTTCCCACAGGCCAAGTCGTTTGAGGTACTTCTCGGCGCGGACACTGGCGATGCTCAAGGGAATTCCGTAATAGCCGGCCTGCGTGACAACGATGTCGTACACCTGCTCAAACTGGCTGAAATTGAACTCCTGCGGAACGATGCCGACGTTTTTCTTGGCCCCGGGGAAATCGGCGTCAATATCATGCCCGAACACGCTGACCGTGCCGCCAGTTTTGTTGATCAGGCCACAGATTATACCGATGGTAGTCGACTTGCCGGCACCGTTCGGGCCGAGCAGCGCAACGAACTCGCCCTCGCGCACGATAAAACTGATGCCCTTGAGTGCCACGACCTCGCCATAGCGTTTTTCAAGATTACTGATCGCCAGCGCCGTCATCATGTGTGCTGTGCCCTGTTCCGAGTGTGGATACCAAAATGAAAACGTCTACCGCCGGCAATCAAACGAGCGTATCGAGCCGGCGCTTGGCTGCGGTCCCACGCCACAGCCAGTGCACATGCTCCTCATCGAACCACAGGAAGGCGCCCTCCATCATCCAGGGCCAGTCATGCTCCTCGATCTGATCGATGCCGGCGAGCGTGTAGATGCAGGCGGCCAGGATTGTGTCATGGGTAACGAGCAGGCTCAGCGAACCCGGCTCGCCCAGCTGCTCGCGCATGAACGCGATCAGTCGTGCGGCGCCCTCCTGCGGCGAACGGATGCCAGGCAGTGGCTCACGAAAATGGCGGTTGGCAAACCCAACCGGCCCGAGTTCGAAAAAGGCAGGCCCGATGGCCCTGATGTCATGGACGTAACAGCCCGGTTCGACCAGTTGCATGTGGGTCAGGATCGCAAGATCGGAACGGCCGGCACCGATCAGCATCGCTTTTGCCGTATCCACACAGCGGCCGACCGGGCTGGAGAGAACGCGGTGCAAAGGCCGACCCAGGCTGCGGCCCCAGTTTTCTGCCAGCGTCACGCCGGCCGGCGTCAGTGGTACGTCATAACCGGCAAAGCCACCGGACGACTGCTCGCGGATCGAGTGCCGGGTAAAGAGCACCACCGGCAAGTGCTCTGGCAGTTGCGCCAGGGCTGGCAGGAGCGAAGGATGCAGCGTATTCATGGGCACGCAGTATCACCGCCAGACAACGTGGGAGCCAGTTCCGGCGCATATTTCCTGTCAGTACAAACCGAGGCGGCGCGCCAGGCCCGTACCTGCGCGGCCCCATCCTGCAGGGGATTGTCGAACAGTAGCGCCGTCGCTGTGTCGCCCTGCCGATATAGTCGGGAACGCACATGCGCGCATGTCCTTTACCCAGCACTGTTCTTTAGCGACCGGAGAGCTCGATGAGAAAGTCCCTGCAGGCCCTCGAACGCGATATGCGGCATGCCGCAAGTTACAGCGAATGGCACGCAGCGGGCCTTGAACATGACCGCTTATCCGGCGCCAATGACTGGAAAGCCGAAGATCGCTCGGCCGGCTACGACTACGAACTCATCCGCCTGCGCCTTGCCGAGATCCGCAGCGCGCGCGAACGCAACGACGTCAACCGGCTGGTATTCCATCTGCATGAAGGTCTGCACGGCAACCTCGGCAACATTGCCAATCCCGGCCTCTACAGCGTGGCACACGTCGGCACCAAGCAGCTGATCGAGGCCTATCTTGATGAGGTCACCTCGGCACTCCACTATCTGTGCAACGGCGATTTCATCGAGTTTGGTTTTCGCGAAAAGCTGGATTTTTTCAAGACCACCGGCGGCGCCTATGGTCGCTCGGCCCTGATGCTCTCAGGGGGCGCCGTGCTCGGCCTTTTCCACATGGGTGTGCTCAAGGCGCTCAGCGAGCAACAACTGCTGCCATCGATTATCTCCGGCTCCAGCGTCGGCTCAATCATGGCCGCAGTCGTCGGTGCGCACACCGATGAAGAACTGCTCGATATCTTCAAACCGGAAAACCTGTACCTGAACGTATTCAGGTATGTAGGCTTCACTGGCCTGCTCAAAGGCAAGCCGGTACTGGACGGCGCCCATCTTGAAGCCTCCCTTGAGGAAAACATTCCGGATATGACCTTCGAAGAGGCATTCCGCAAAACCGGTCGCGCCATCAACATCACGGTGTCGCCATACGACCGCCATCAAGATGCGCGGCTGCTCAATGCACGCACCTCGCCGAACGTGCTGGTTCGCAAGGCAGCGCTGGCGTCCTGCGCTGTACCGGCAATGTTCCCGCCAGTCACGCTCTGGGCAAAAAACATCAATGGCGAGAAGGTACCCTATATCCCCACCCGCAAGTGGGTCGACGGCTCGATCAAGGACGACCTGCCGATTCGCCGCCTGCAACGTCTTTATGGCGTCAACCACTCCATCGTCAGCCAGACCAATCCGCATGTCGTGCCGTTCATGTCGCGCGCCGAGGATCAGCGTGGCGCGCTGCATCAGGCACGGCGCGTACTTTTCGCCAACATCAGCCTGAACGTGAACTTCGCGCTCGAGTTCGTCCAAAAAGGCATCCGGTGGTCAAACGATCTTGGCCTGATCGTCGACAAGGCGCAGTCCGTCGTGGCACAGAAATACATGGGCGACATCAACATCATCCCGCCACGCAAGCCCACCAATGTGCTGCGAATTTTCCGCAATCCAAGCACCGATGATGTGCGTGAATTTGTTAAGACCGGCGAACGCGCCACATGGCCGAAGATGGATATGATCCGCAACACCACGCGGATCAGTCGCACCTTTCATGACTGCCTCGAAAAACTGCGCGCCCAGGAAACAGAAAGACTCGCACGCCCGATCCGCCTGACCAGCGTGCGCCAGGCGCAATGAAAAGCGCCGCGCTTACTCGAACCCGATCGAGCGCATGAACGAGACCATTTCCTTGAGATATTTGCCCTGATCAAGGTGAATGACGTGGTTGCCCGGGAACCAGTGAATGCGGCAACGATCCCAGTGATCCCACAGCAGGCGCGAATGTTTCGGCGGGGCAAGCCGGTCACCGGCACCGCCGATGATCATCAGCCGTTCTTTGGGCAACTTGGGCGTATACGTCAGCGGGCAATGCACCGCCAGCCGGTGGCGCGCATCGCGCACCGAAATATCCGACAGCCTCAGCAATGATTTCACGATTGGCCCGGCCGGAAACCACTGGAAGATCAGATCAACGAGGCTCACCACCGGTACGTTCGGAATCGCAAATTCAAGATCATCGATGACGCTGGCCGCCAATGCCGTGGTGTACCCGCCAAGGGAAATGCCCGTTACGCCGATTTTCGCCACACCTTCGCGACGCAAATAATCGATGAAAATCCGCAAATCGAAAATCGAGTGGGCGACCGTCTCGTTGATATGCGATATGCCATGCGCGAAATAACCGTGGCCGCTGAACGGTGCCAGCAGCGCGCTGCGGCGACCATGATGCGGCAACGTATAGAGCAGAATGTCGTAACCCTGCTTGTAAAACCATGGCAGTGCCAGAAAGCGCGAATTTACCCAGTAGGGATCGGCCATAAAACCATGGATAACGATGATGGTCGGCCGCGGCCCGTCGTTATGGCGCCAGTGTTGCGCCCAGGCAACGTTATTGCGCTTGTGGCGGTGATAGCGTTCACGCAACTGCGGGTTCACGGCCTCGAACGGCGAGTCGAAACGCAGCAGGTGGCAATGACCGTCGGCGGGCCGGAATGCCATCCTGCCGGGCGGTAATTTCTCTACATGCACACCGGTCGGCGGCGCGTGGAAAAACTGCGCCGGATCACCACTCTCGGCCATTTCCTCGTAAAACCGCCGGTCTCGATTGTCTTCCAGCAAACGCGCCGGATTAAGGGTCAGCGGCAGCGCCAGGGCGGCCACGGCGGTGGCCATGCCGGTGCGCAGCAGCAGATCAACGCCGGCAGTGGCATCGACCATCAGCTGGGTGCGCATATCGAGGTAGAAGTCGTCGGGAAACTTGTGGAAACTCGGCTCAAGGTTATCCCACCAAGGCTGCTCGGGCATGATCCGGCGGGAGTGCCCATAGGTCTCGTTGGCAACCCGGGAAATGATCGTGGACAACTCTTCCATACCGGTCACCTTGTGTATGTACGCCCGCCGTGAATGTACGCCAGTACCGACCACAAACGCTCACCACATTGTGAGGCTCGTACTAACGACTTCACCAGCCGAGTGTGGTACACAGTACCGCCGTCAACACAGCCACTACCAGACAGTGGCGGCGCCGACTCCAAGGTGCCACCGGCCCATCCCATAATCGCGTACTTTGAAAACCTGCCCAAGGATGCTGCAATGATGCGTTGTTCTGCCGGCCTGCTGGCCCTGCTCCTGCTGCTCCCGTCGACCCTACTCGCTGCCGACGCTCGGCAATGGAAGATGGTCTCGGATCGCGATGGTATCCAGGTCTACAGCGCGCATACCGATGACGCGCGGATCAAAACATTCCGTGGCATCACGGTCATCGAACTGGATGATTTCTACACCCCGATCGCAGTACTGGACAACGATGAGTACCTGACACGCTGGCTGTACATGATTCACGACCTGCATGAAATCGGGCGTCGCTCGCCGGTTGATCGCGACTATTACGTACTGACGAAACTGCCCTGGCCGGTAGCCGACCGGGATGCCGGCCTGCTGTTTACCGTGGCGCAGGATCCGCAAACACATGAAATCCAAATTGTTTTCACGGCACGCGACGGCATCGTCCCGCGCACGGACAAGTACATACGCATTCCGGAAATGATCGGTCACTTCAACGTATTGCCTGTCGGCGGCAAAAAAGTGCAGCTCAATTTTGAGGTGCAAATCGATCTGGGTGGCTACATCCCCGCGTTTCTGGTGAATTTTATCCTCAAGGACATCCCGTATGTGTCGCTGCAGCGACTGCGCCGCATCATCAATACGGATGTCTTCAAAGGCCGCCCCGTCGATTACATCAAGGCCCCGCCACCTTGGGCAACTGCGGAACAGGTGGTGCAACAGGCTCCCCCGCCTGCCGGACAAAAGCCCTGAAACAAAAAAGCCCGCAATTGCGGGCTTTTTTGTTTCCACGGCCATATTGCGCGCAAACGCAACTCGCCTGAAAAATCTGGTCGGAGCGGTGGGATTCGAACCCACGACCACCACACCCCCAGCGTGGTGCGCTACCAAGCTGCGCTACGCTCCGACACCCGCGCATAACGCCACGGGGAAGCCATCTTAAAGGATGCGGTTCCGAATGCAACTGCACACGCTGCCGGCTGCACGGTTATTGCAAAAAACCATCCTGAATACCCGGTTCAAAGCGACCGGTTCATGCTCGCAGGACGCGGAGCACATCCTCGAGTTCAGCGATCATCTGACGCACCATCTGGTTCATTTGCCCCTGATCATCAGCACTCTGGCCGGTGAGTTGCTGGCGCGCACCGCCAATGGTGTAACCCTGATCGTAGAGCAGACTGCGGATCTGGCGAATCATCAATACGTCTTGGCGCTGGTAATAGCGACGGTTCCCGCGCCGCTTGACCGGCTTGAGCTGCGGAAATTCCTGTTCCCAATAACGCAGCACATGCGGCTTCACGTCACACAGATCACTGACTTCACCGATGGTGAAGTAGCGCTTGCCGGGAATAACGGGCAGCTGGTCGTTATTGCTTGGTTCCAGCATACGCCTCGACTCGCTGTTTTAATTTTTGTCCGGGGCGGAACGTAACGACTCTGCGCGCCGTGATCGGAATCTCTTCGCCGGTCTTTGGATTGCGGCCCGGCCGCTCGCTCTTGTCGCGCAAATCAAAATTGCCGAACCCGGACAATTTTACCTGCCTGTTGGTTTCGAGCGACACGCGCACTTCCTCAAAGAACATTTCCACGAGCTCCTTGGCCTCACGTTTGTTCAGGCCCAGCTCCTGGAACAGCCTCTCGGCCATGTCGGCCTTGGTCAGCGCAGTCATCTCACTCCCTCAGCGTCGCACTAACCCTTTGTTTCAAAAGGTCGATTACCCCTTTAACAAGGGCATTAACCTCATCGTCGGTTAGCGTGCGGGAAGCATGCTGCAAGGTCAAGCCCAAAGCGACGCTACGGCGCTGAGGGCCGACGGTATCCCCTTGATAGACATCGAAAATCACTGTATCACGCAGCAGCTCTCCCCCGCCCTCCTGTACCAGCGCCAGCAGCGTGGCGGCCGGAACGGCGCAATCAACCACCAAAGCAATGTCCCGCCGTACTGCCGGAAACCGCGACAACTCCGCGAACCGGGGGATGCCCGCCTCCAGCAACGCGCGCAAGCGCACCTCGAAAACATAGGCCGGTCCCGGCAGGTCGAGTGCGTGCTGTACGCGGGGATGCAAGGCACCGATTGCGCCCACCGAATGGCCGTTGTACCAAAGCGCGGCGGACTGGCCGGGGTGCAGCGCCGGATGGGCACCTGGCTCAAAACGAAAGGCAGCCGGTTGGCCGGTGAGTGCCAGCAACGATTCAAGGTCAGCTTTCGCGTCGAAGAAATCCAGCTTCCGGGCAGGCTGCGCCCACCCTTCCGGCTGCGCCGACCCAAAGAGCAGCCCGGCCAGGAACGACTCTTGCCGCAGGCCATCCTGCGCCGGTACGAAACTCAGCCCCGTTTCAAACAGGCGCAGGCGGGTCTGTTGCCGATGCAGGTTATAGCGGGCAGTAGCCAGCAAACCGGCCCACAAGGTCGTCCGCATCACACTCATCTCGGCCGAGATCGGATTGGCCAGCGCCAGTGGCGCATGCTGCGGATCGAGCAGTGCCTGCAATGCCGGATCGACGAAGCTGTAGGTCACGACTTCCTGATAACCGCGCGCCACCAGCGCCTGCCGGACGCGCGCCAGTTCAAGCGCTGATTCCTTGCGGGGGGCGAGCCGAAAATCGCCACGCGGCGGATGACTCGGCAATCGGTCGTAGCCGTACAGGCGCGCGAGCTCCTCGATCAAGTCCTGCTCGATCGCGATATCAAAGCGATGGCTCGGCGCGAGCACCGTCCAACTGCGACCGCTTTCCTGCGTACTCACTTCCATACCCAGGCGCGCCAGCATGTCCTCGACATGGTCCGCGTCGATTTCCAATCCGAGCAAGCGCGAAATACTGCCGGCGTGCAATTCGATTTCCGCTAATTTCGGCATCTGCGCTTCATTTTCGACGCAAGTGACAAGCCCAGGCTCGCCACCACAGATATCGACTATCAGACGCGTGGCGCGCTCAACCGCCAACGCCTGCATGTCATGATCGACACCGCGCTCAAAGCGGTGCGACGAATCGGTATGCAGGCCGTGCCGGCGGGCGCGGCCGGCAATGGCAAGTGGCGTAAAAAACGCCGATTCAAGCATGATGTGGCGGGTACCCGGCGATATGCCCGAGCCCTTGCCGCCCATGATGCCGGCCAGTGCCAACGGTTTGTCGGCATCGGCAATCAGCAAGGTGTCCGGCTCCAACACAAGTTCGCGGCCATCGAGCAGCGTGATCTGCTCGCCGGCACGCGCCAGCCGCACCTCGATGTTGCCGACAAGACAATCAAGATCGAATGCATGTAGCGGCTGGCCGAGTTCGAGCATGACGTAATTGGTGACATCAACGATCGCGTCGATCGAGCGGATACCGCTGCGCCGCAGGCGCTCTCGCAGCCACAACGGGCTCGGTGCTGCTACATCCACATTGCGGATCACGCGCCCGACGTAACGCGGGCAGGCCCCGGGTGCAGTCACCTTGACCGGAAAACGCGCGTCACTGATCGGCAGCACCGATGCAACATCAACACCACGAAACGGTAACTGCGAAAACGCCGCCACTTCCCGCGCCAAGCCGACAACGCTCAGGCAGTCACCACGGTTCGGCGTCAGTCCAAGTTCGAGGCTAACGTCGTCAAGCTGGAGATAGTTGCGCAAATCAGCGCCGACCAGTGCATCAGCTGGCAATTCGAGCAGGCCATCTCCGGGAATGTCGATGCCCAACTCGTTGGCACCGCACAGCATGCCGAACGATTCGACACCCCGTAATTTCGCGCGCGTGATGGTAAGACCATTGGGCAACGTTGCGCCGATTTTCGCGAGACACACCTTCATGCCGGCACGCACGTTCAGTGCGCCGCAGACAATGGTCAGCGGCTCCCCATCACCAGCGTCCACCCGGCACACGGAAAGCTTGTCTGCTTCCGGATGCTTTTCGCAAGCAAGCACCTGCGCGACGATGACGCCGGCAAATTCACCGGCAACCGGTATGACGCTGTCCACCTCGAGGCCAGCCATCGTCAGGCGTGCGACAAGCTCCTTCGTCCCGTAAGCCGGGTCGATCCATTCGCGCAGCCATTTTTCGCTGATCTTCATGACCGAATCCGTAGGTAAGGCAGGGCCGTCCCGCTCAGCGGAACTGGGCGAGAAAACGCAGATCGTTTTCGAAGAACAGGCGCAGATCGTTCACGCCGTAACGGAGCATGGCGAGTCGCTCGACACCCATACCGAATGCGAAGCCGCAGTACTTCCGTGAATCGATCCCACATGCCGCGAGCACCTTGGGATGCACCATGCCGCAGCCCAGCACTTCGAGCCAGCCGGTGTGCTTGCATACACGACAACCCGGGCCGCCGCAGATCATGCACTGGATATCGACTTCAGCGCTGGGTTCGGTAAACGGGAAGTAAGACGGGCGGAAGCGCACCTGCAGATCCGCCTCGAAGAAGACGCGCAGGAAGTCGGCGAGTAATCCGCGCAGATCGGCAAAGCTTGACTGCTCATCGATCAGCAGCCCCTCCACCTGATGGAACATCGGTGTGTGGGTCACATCGGAATCGCAGCGGTAGACACGCCCCGGACAAATCACCCGAAATGGCGGCTTGCCACTTTTCATCGTCCGCACCTGCACCGGCGAAGTATGGGTACGCAACAATGTCGTCGTGTCGAAATAGAAGGTGTCATGCATCGCCCGCGCCGGATGCGTAGACGGAATATTCAGCGCCTCAAAATTGTGCCAGTCGTCCTCGACTTCGGGGCCTTCAACCACCTCGAAACCGGCACTGCCGAAAAAAGCAGTCATGCGGTCGATCGTGCGGGTAACCGGGTGCAGACCGCCGACATCGACACCCCGGCCCGGCAGCGTCACATCAACCGACTCGGTGGCGAGACGGGCGTTCAGTGCCGCTTCTTCAAGAACGCGCTTGCGCTCCTCCACAGCCACATGGGCACGATCGCGCGCTTCATTAATGACAGCGCCAACCTTCGGGCGTTCATCCGGCGGCAATTCACCGAGTGACTTCAGCAGCGCGGATATTTCGCCTTTCTTGCCAAGGTACTGAACCCGAACCTGATCCAGGGCAGCAAGATCCATGGCGCTGGCCGTTGCCTGCAGCGCGGCACTGACAATGGCATCCAGGTTACGCAGCATGCTTTGTCCCTGACCTGTTGAAATATTTTGCGTGCATCAATCAGCGCTGGCCCAGCCCAGCAAAAAAAAAGGGGAAGGGCTGACGCCGCTCCCCTCTTTTCCTGGCGCGCCGTGATCAGGCAGAGAGCGCAGCTTTCGCCTCTTTGGCGAGGACGGCAAACGCACCCAGATCAAATACGGCAAGATCAGCCAGCATCTTGCGATCAACCTCGATTGCAGCCTTTTTCAGGCCATCAATCAAGCGGCTGTACGACAACCCGTTGAGTCGGGCCGCCGCATTAATGCGCGTGATCCACAACGCGCGGAACTGCCGTTTCCGCTGGCGGCGGTCACGATACTGGTACTGGCCGGCCTTGATGACCGCCTGGAATGCGATGCGGTAGACGCGCGAGCGCGCACCGTAGTAGCCCTTCGCGCGGGCCATGATCTTCTTGTGACGACGACGGGCAGTAACGCCGCGTTTTACACGTGCCATGTCAGTTCTCCGTTAACCGTGCGTCAAAGATTGGGCAGCATGCGCGCGACCAAAGCCTGGTCACACGGATGCACCTGCGTCATTGTGCGCAGCTGACGGATACGCTTGGCGGATTTCTTGGTCAGGATATGACGCTTGAAAGCCTGTTTGCGCTTGAAGCCGTTGGCAGTTTTGCGAAAACGCTTCGCCGCTCCACGGTTTGTTTTGATCTTCGGCATTGCTGAAAACTCTCGCTATTGGTTGTACTCGCATCACGGAAACAGTGAACGGGATACTTTACAGGCCCTGTCACTTCTTCCTTTTCGGCGCCAGCACCATGACCATCGCCCTGCCCTCAAGATTCGGTTCCTGCTCGACTTGCGCGTATTCGGCAAGATCGGCAGAGATTCTCTTGAGCATTTCGCGGCCCAACTCCTGGTGCGCCATTTCACGGCCACGGAACCGCAAGGTTACCTTGGCCTTATCTCCCTCTGTGAGGAAACGTATCAGGTTGCGGAGTTTTACCTGATAGTCCCCTTCGTCCGTCCCTGGGCGAATCTTGATTTCCTTGATCTGCATCTGCCGCTGCTTTTTCTTGGCTTCCTTGTCACTTCGTCTTTTCTCGAAGATGAACTTGCCAAAATCCATCAGGCGGCAAACCGGAGGCTCCGCATCCGGCGAAATCTCGACGAGATCGAGTGTTAACTCCTCTGCCTTGGCCAGTGCTTCCTGTATCGAAACGATACCGAGCTGCAAGCCTTCGGGATCAATCAGGCGAACCTGCGGAACAGTGATCTCGGCATTCAAACGGGCGCGCTTCTCACGCGGTATGCCCCTGGGATTTTCGCGCTTGATACCTCAACCCTCCGAAACAACGCGGCCGCGACACGCAACGTCAGCGCCCAGGCGATGCATGAACTCATCAAGAGTCATGCCCCCCAGGTCAGTGCCTTCGCGCGTGCGCACGGCCACGGTATGGGATTCAACTTCTTTGTCCCCCACCACGAGCAGGTAGGGGATTCGCTGTAATGTGTGCTCGCGGATTTTAAAGCCGATCTTCTCGTTCCTCAAGTCCGATTCGACCCGGAATCCCTTGTTTTTCAAGGATTCTTCAATGTTCCGGGCCCATCCCTCCTGGCGATCGGTGATATTGAGGACCACAGCCTGAACCGGCGCCAGCCAGGCCGGGAAGGCCCCGGCATGGTTTTCGATCAGGATGCCGATAAACCGCTCGAAGGAGCCGAGGATGGCTCGGTGCAGCATCACCGGAACGTGCCGATTGCCGTCTTCGCCGACAAATTCCGCATCCAGACGCCCCGGCAGGGCGAAGTCCAGCTGGATCGTGCCGCACTGCCACAGGCGGCCAAGGCAGTCCTTGAGGGTGAACTCGATCTTCGGGCCGTAGAAAGCGCCCTCGCCCGGCTGCAGGTC
>k87-328609_pt1 | contig 13716 bp, 13 predicted proteins | sample MGYA00084030_6733316 | MGnify analysis MGYA00084030 | reverse complement strand
CGAACCTGCGCAACGAGGGGCACGCGATGCTCGCCGCCAACAAGATCCTGCGCACGGGCGCCGAGCCGCTCGCCGCCGGCGGCGAGCACGCGAACATCCGGCTCTCGGTCGGCATCGCGATGTTCCCCGCGCATGCGCGCGCGCCGGAGGTGCTGATGCAGTGCGCCGAGAGCGCGCTGCTGCAGGCCTGGAAGACCTCGCAGCCGACGGTCGTCTACGCGCCGCGCGAGGCGGAGGCGCTGGCCGCGGGCTGGGACCTGGAGACCCAGCTCGGCAACGCGCTCGAGAACGGCGACCTCGTGCTTGCCTACCAGCCGAAGCTTTCGCTGCCGGACCTGCGCGTGACCGGCGCCGAGGCGCTGATGCGCTGGAACCGCCCGGAGACGGGCAACGTGCCGCCGGAGATCTTCATCGACCTCGCCGAGATGACCGGACAGATCGACCCGCTGACGCGCTTCGCCTTCCATCGTGCGCTGCGCCAGCTCGCCGAATGGCCGAAGGCGGTCGGCCAGATCGGCGTCGCGGTGAACGTCACCCCGTCGATCATCTGCAACCCGGAACTGGTGGACGTGATCCGCAACGCCGCCGGCCTGTGGTCGGTGGATCCCTCGCGTCTCACGATCGAGGTCACCGAGAACGCGCTGATGGTGGACCGAGAACGCAGCCACCGCGTGCTGACCGCGATCCGCGAACTCGGCGTGCGCGTCTCGATCGACGATTTCGGCACCGGCTACTCGTCACTGTCCTACCTGAAGCAGGTGCCGGCGGACGAGCTCAAGATCGACCGTTCATTCGTGATGAACATGCAGTCGGACAAGGACGACCGGAAGATCGTCGAGCAGGTGGTCGCACTCGGCCATTCGTTCGGGCTCGAGGTGGTCGCCGAGGGCGTCGAGAACGAGACGGTCGGCCAGGAGCTCGCCACCATGGGCTGCGACTACGCGCAGGGATTCCTGTTCACGAAACCGCTGCCGCCGGATGAGTTCACCGCCTGGCTGCAGGCCTGGCGCAGCTCCCCGAAGGGATAAAGGGGACGCGTCCCTTTACTCCATGGGGTAAAGGGACGCGTCCCCTTTATCTTCGACCGCGGGCAGTCGGCCGGGCAGTCCGCTAGACTTGCCGCCGTGAATACCCGGCGGAAAACCACCGCGTTCCGCGAACTGCTGCAAAGCCCGCAGCTCGAGTTCCTGCTCGAGGCGCACAACGGCATCAGTGCCCGCATCGGCGAGGAAGCCGGCTTCCGGGCGCTGTGGGCCGGCGGCCTGTGCCTGTCCGCGCAATACGGCGTGCGCGACAACAACGAGGCGAGCTGGACCCAGGTCCTCGAGATGCTGGAGTTCATGGCGGACGCCACCGCGATCCCGATCCTGCTGGACGGCGACACCGGCTACGGTAACTTCAACAACGTGCGCCGCCTGGTGCGCAAGCTCGAGGACCGCGGCATCGCCGGGGTCTGCATCGAGGACAAGCTGTTCCCGAAGACCAACAGCTTCATCGACGGCGACAAGCAGCAACTGTCCGACATCGACGAGTTCTGCAGCCGCATCAAGGCCGGCAAGGACGCCCAGCGCGACGACGACTTCTGCCTGATCACGCGCATCGAGGCTTTCATCGCCGGCTGGGGCCTCGACGAGGCGCTGCGGCGCGCCGAGGCCTACCACGCCGCGGGCTCGGACGGGATCCTGATCCACAGCGCGCTGTCGCGCCCGACCGAGGTGCTCGCGTTCAAGAAGGCGTGGGGCGACCGCCTGCCGGTGGTGATCGTGCCGACCAAGTACCACTCCACGCCCACCGAGGTGTTCCGGGAGGCCGGCTTCTCGCTCGCGATCTGGGCCAACCACATGCTGCGCGCGGCGGTGACCGCGATGCAGGAGACGGCCGCGACCATTGCGCGCGAGCAGAACCTGCGCTCGGTCGAGGACCGCATCGCGCCGGTCAAGGAGATTTTCCGGCTGCAGGGCGCCTCCGAGCTGCAGGAAGCCGAGGAACGCTACCTGCCCCGGAAGCAGGCACGCTGCCGCGCGCTGATCCTGGCCGCCTCGCGCGGCACGGAACTCGGCGAGCTGACCGAGCAGAGGCCCAAGACGATGGTGAAGGTGCGCGGACGGCCGCTGCTGTCGCACATCGTCTCGGCCTACAACGCCGCCGGCATCAAGCGCATCGGCGTGGTGCGCGGCTACCGCGCGGAAGCGATCGACCTGCCGTCGCTCGCCTACGCCGACAACCCCGATTACGCCGACAGCGGCGAACTGCTCTCGCTGGCGAAGGGCCTCGCCTCGGATCCAGACGACTCGATGGACCTGTTCGTGTCCTACGGCGACGTGATCTTCAATCACTACATCCTGGACGCGCTCAACGAGGCCGGCGACGGGTTCGCGATTGCGGTGGACACCGACTGGCGCGAGTCGGCGAACCGCGGCCGCGCCGCCGATTACGTGGCCTGCACCCAGGCGCACTCGCGGCGCAACTTCTACCAGCAGGTGTGGCTCGAGACGGTGGGCGAGGAGTTGCCGGAGGACCGCATCCACGGCGAGTGGATGGGCTTCCTGCGGGTCTCCGCCGCGGCGCTGCCGCGCCTGCGCGATGCGGTGCGCACGCTGGCGGCCAGCCCGGCGAACCGCCACGCCAAGATGCAGGCCGTGCTCGCGGAGCTGATGCGCCGCGGCGAGAAGATCCGCGTGATCTACACGACCGGGCACTGGCTCGACGTCGACAGCCTGGACGACGTGCTGGCGGCGAGCGAGTTCGGATGATCGGGGCGGCCGCGTTCATCACCGCCGCCAGCGAGCGCGGCTTCGGGCTGTACACGGGCGTGCCCTGTTCCTACCTGACGCCCTTCATCAACACCGTGATCGGCGCGCCCGGGCTGCGCTATGTCGGCGCCGCGAACGAGGGCGACGCGGTCGCGATCGCGGCGGGCAGCGCACTGGCGGGCGTACCGGCGGTCGCGATGTTCCAGAATTCCGGCCTCGGCAACGCGGTGAGCCCGCTGACTTCGCTGACGCACACCTTCCGCATCCCGGTGCTGCTGATCGTGACCTGGCGCGGCGAGCCGGGTGGCGCCGCGGACGAGCCGCAGCACGCGCTGATGGGGCAGGTCACGCCGCGCATGCTGGAACTCATGGAAATCCCCTGGGCGCCATTCCCGTCGGAGCTGGGCGCAATCGGTCCCGCGCTGGATGCGGCGCTCGCGCACATGCGGGAGGCCAGGCGCCCGTACGCGCTGGTGATGAAGAAGGGCAGCGTGGCGGAGGCAAGGCTCGAAGCGGCGCCGGCAGCGCCGGCGCCGGGTGGCGCCGCGCCGGCCGCGAAGCCGCGGGCGGGTGCGACGCGCCGCGACATGCTCGCGGCGATCCGCGCCGCCGCCGCTGGCGACGTGCTGGTCGCGACCACCGGCTACACGGGACGTGAGCTGTACGCGCTCGGCGATGCGCCGAACCAGTTCTACATGGTGGGCTCGATGGGCTGCGCCGTGAGCGTCGCGCTCGGCATCGCGCTCGCCAGGCCGCGCCGGCGCGTGATCGCGATCGACGGCGATGGTGCCGCGCTCATGCGCATGGGCGCGCTCGCGACCGTGGGCTGCGAGCGGCCGGCAAACCTGGTGCACGTCGTGCTCGACAACGGCATGCACGAGTCCACCGGCGGACAGGCGACCGCGGCGCCCGCCGTGGACTTCTGCGCGATCGCCGCGGGCAGCGGCTACCCGGCGGTCGCGGCCGCGGGCGACCCGGGCGCGCTCGCCGCCGAACTTGCCCGGAATGTCCGCGGCCCGCGTTTCATCCACGTGCCGATCGTGCCGGGCGTGCCCGACAGGCTGCCGCGCCCGGCGGTGACGCCGCCCGAGGTCGCCGCGCGCCTCGCCGCCTTCCTCGCCGCATGATCCTGCTCAATCCCGGCCCGGTGACGCTCTCCGCGCGCGTGCGCGCGGCGCTCTCGCGCGGCGACTGGTGCCACCGCGAGCCCGAGTTCGCGCAGCTGATGCAGGATATCAATGCGCGGCTGGCGGCCGTCCACCCGTCGCTCGCGGGATTCACCGCGGCGACCATTGCCTGCTCGGGCACCGGCGCGGTCGAGGCCATGCTCGCGACCTTCGCGCCGGCGGATTCGACCACGCTGGTCGCGGCAAACGGCGTCTATGGCGAGCGCGCGGCGAGGATGCTGGCGGCCCACGGCCGGCCGCACCGGCTGCTGCAGCACGACTGGACCGCGCCGGTGGACGTCGCGGCGCTCGATGCCGCGCTCGGCGAGGACCGCTCCATCACGCACGTCGCCGTGGTGCACCACGAGACCACGAGCGGACGGCTCAACGACCTCGATGCGATCGGCGGCGCCTGCCGCCGGCGCGGCGTGACGCTGCTGCTCGATGCGGTCAGCAGCTTCGGCGCGGAGCGGATCGAGGCGGAAGCCTGGAACCTCGGCGCGCTCGCCGGCACCGCAAACAAGTGCCTGCACGGCGCGCCCGGACTTTCCTTCGTGCTGGCATCCGACGCGTTGTGGCGGCGCGAGCCAGCCGCTGCGCGCAGCGTGTATCTCGACCTGCGCCCCTACCACGCGGGCCAGCACGGCGACGGCTACTCGCCCTTCACGCTGCCGGTGCAGGTCGCCTTTGCGCTCTCCGAGGCGCTGGCCGAGCACGCGGAGCAGGGCGGCGCGTCTGCGCGGCTCGCGCTTTTCCGCGGACGGGCGGAGCGCATCGCACGGGCGCTGCACGGGGCCGGTGCGCGCACCTTGCTCGACCCTGCGGAGTACTCCTCGGTGCTCTGGTCCTGGCGATTGCCGGAGGGCCGGACCTACGCCGCTCTGCACGATGCCCTGAAATCCGAGGGCTACGTCGTCTATGCGGGCCAGGGCCGGTTCGGACCGGAGATCTTCCGCATCGCCCACATGGGCGACATTACGCGCGCGCAACTCGACGGCCTGTGCGCCGCGCTCACTCGCATCGTGGGCGGCGCCTCATGAGCAACCGCGTCATTGCTCGCGCGCATGCATCGCGGCCGGGATCCCTGCTCGCTCGCTCAGGCCGGCGACCGGATTCGCTCGCTCGCAGGATCCCGGCCGCGCGCCACGCGCGAGCACTGACGCCGATGCCGCTGCGGCCGGCGTGCGCGAGGTGGCGGGGTCCTCGCGAGCAAACTCGTAAGTTCCGGCGGACTTTGCGAGCGAGCGACCCCGCCGGATCCCGCGCACGCTGGCCGCAGCCTGCATCGGAGTGCTCGCAATGACGGTCGCGACCGCCGTCATCCTCGCGGCGGGGCGCGGCCTGCGCCTCGCCGGCGAAGTCGCCGACCGGCCCAAGGGGTTCATCGCCTTTGGCGAGCGGCCGATCGTCGAGGAGTCCATCGAGCTGCTCAAGCTCGCGGGCATCGGCGACATCGTCATCGTCACGGGCCACCTCGCGGACCGTTACCAGGCCCTCGCCGCGCGCATGCCCGGGCTGGTGCGCACCGTGCACAACGAGCGCTTCGCGGATTCCGGCAGCATGTACTCGCTCTGGTGCGCCCGCGCGCTGGTGCAGGGGCCCTTCCTGCTGCTCGAGTCCGATCTCGTGTACGAGCCGCGCGCGCTCGCGACGCTGCAGGCCGGGCCCGCCGAGGACGCGATCCTGCTGTCCGGGCCGACTGGCGCCGGCGACGAGATCTGGGTGCAGGTCAAGGACGGCTTGCTGGTGGACATGTCCAAGCGGCGCGCCGATCTCTCCGGGCCGCCGGCGGGGGAGCTGGTCGGCATCACCCGCGTGTCGGCGCCGCTCTACGCGCTCATGTGCGGCATCGCCGAGCGCACCTTCAGGAACACGCTGCATTTCGACTACGAGACCGGCTGCCTGGTGGCGGCCGGGCGCAAGCGGCCGATCGCCTGCCCGGTCGTGCGCGACCTCGTCTGGGGCGAGATCGACGATCCCTCCCACCTGGCCCGCGTGCGGGAGCGCATCTGGCCCCAGGTCCGCAGCCTCTGCGGCGGCACGGTTGCGCGGCCCCGGCGCTGACGGCATATCATTGCCCATGCGCATCCTGGCATTCGCCCTGCTGCTCGCGCTGCCGGCGACGGCCCAGGCTTATCTCGACCCGAGCACCGGCAGCCTGGTCATCTCCGCCATCGTCGGCCTGCTCGCGACCATCGGGCTCGCGATCAAGACCTGGTGGTACAGGCTCAAGTCGCTGTTCCGCAGGAAGCCCCCGGCCACGGAAGGCGGCGCGCCGCAGTCACGGCCTGATTGAGCTTCTTCCGCGAATGGCGTGCGTACCGGGCCTTCCGCGCGCTGCCGCGCGCCGGGCGGCGCATCGTGTTCCTCGCCGAGAGCGGCCAGGACTGGCACCACTTCCGGCCGGTGCTCGATCACCTGACGGGCCCGCTCGGCCACACCGTTCTCTATGTCTGCGCCGAGGCCGATGACCCGGCGATGCGGCAGGACTCTCCGCGCATCCGCCCGTACTGCATCGGCCGCGGCTTCTGGCGCATCTGGTTCTGCCAGCACCTGGACGCCGACGTCCTGGTCACGCAGATCCTCGACCTCGGCAACTTCGAATTGAAACGTTCCGTGCACCCGGTGCACTACGTGTTCATGACGCACACGCTGGTGAGCACGCACGTGGCCGACCGCGAGGACTCCTACGACCACTACGACACGATCCTGATGTGCGGCCCGCACATGGAGCGCGAGATCCGCAGGCGCGAGCAGATGAAAGGACTGCCGGCCAAGCGGCTCGTGCCGCACGGCTACGGCCGGCTCGACGACCTGATTGCGACGCGGCGCGACCCGCCGCCGGTCGGCACCGACGCCGACATCCACGTGCTGCTCGCGCCATCCTGGGGCCCGCAGACCATCCTGAACACCTGCGGCATGGAAGTCGCGGACGCGGTGCTCGCGGCCGGCTTCCGCCTGACGCTGCGTCCGCACTTCCAGACGCGCTGGCAGACGCCGGAGGTCATCGACCGCATCGTCGCGAAGCACCGGGACCACCCGCGCTTCGCGCTGGTCGAGCAGATGGCGGAAAAGGACTCGCTGCTCGACTCGCACGTGATGATCACCGAATGGTCGGGCGCCGGACTCGATTACGGCCTCGGCCTCGAGAAGCCCGTGATCTACCTGGACCTGCCGATGAAGTCGCGGAACGTGGCCTGGCGGCAGCTCGGGATGGAGCCGTTCGAATCCTGGGTGCGCGACAGGCTGGGCGCGCTGCTGCCGCCGTCGGAGCTGGCGCGGCTGCCGGCGCTGGTGCGCGAGCTGGTGCGCGACCCGGCGCGCTTCTGCGCCGGCATCGCGCGGCTGCGCTCGGAGCACGTCTACAACGTGGGCAGGAGCGGTATCGCGGGCGCCGCGGCGATCGCTGCGCTCGCGGAGGAGCTGCGCCCATGACGCGCCGGCAGCTGCTGCGCTGGGCCGGCTGGTTCATCGCCGCGAACGCGGGTCTCTGCTTCGTGATCGGACTGCGCTACCTGCTGGCCTACCACTGGCCGGATTCGATGCTCGGCATCGCCTATCCGCCGCTGGCGATGCTCGGCAACTTCACGCTGCTGCTGGCGCTCGCTTTCGCGCTGTTGCTCGGGCCGCTGATCGCGGCCGGGCCGTGGCGCCGCACAGTCATGACGGTGGCGGTGATTGCGGCCGCGCTCGCGCTTGCGCTGCTGGTGCTCGACACCAACGTCTACGCCGAACGCCGCATGCACCTGTCCATGTTCATCGCCGTGCTGTTCGAGCCCGTGACCTGGATCGCGGCGGCGCTCGTGTTCGCGGTCGCGATCGCCTTCGAGGCGACGCTCGCGGGCATGCTGTGGCGCTGGCTGGCCGCGCGCCCGTCGGCCGGCGGCCGCTGGGTGGGGGCAGCGCTCGCCGGTGGCTGGATCGCGAGCCAGGCGCTGCACATCTGGGCGGACGCCACCGGCTACTCCGCGATCACGCGCTTCACGCCGACGGTCCCGCTCTATTACCCGCAGACCGCCAAGCGCCAGCTCGCGAAGCTGGGTCTCGTCGATCCGGAGCGCGTGCGGCAGGCGAGCCTGCTGCGGCACGGCGCGGGCGCGGGCGCGGACGAGGGCGAGCTGCGCTATCCGCTGGCGCCGCTCGATTGCCGGGAGCCTGCGGAGAAGCCGAACGTGCTCTGGATCGTCGTGGACGGCCTGCGGCCGGACGCGATCGACCCTGCGCTCGCGCCGGCATTCGACGGGCTGCGCGCACAGAGCCTGTACTTCGCGGATCACTGGAGCGCGGGCAACTCCTCGCGCATGGCCGCCTTCGGCATGTTCTACGGCCTGCCGAGCAGCTACTTCCAGTCCTTCTACGTCGCCGAGCGGCCGCCGTTGCTGCTCGACCGGTTCCGCGCGCTGGATTACGGGATCATGGCTGCGAGCGCGCCGGGATTCGGCAGCCCGACGCAGATGGACCGCACCGTGGTGGCGGGCGTCGCGAACCTGAAGTCCGCCGCGGGACTCGGCCGGGTCGGGTCGAACCGGAAGATCACCGAGGAAGTCGTCGCCTGGCTGCGGCAGCAGGACGGCGCGACGCCCTTCTTCGCGCTGCTGTGGCTGGATCATTCCGATTTCGACGTCAGCCCTGCCGGGACGCAGCCGCTGCCGGACGGCCGCTACACGGGCAAGCCGGAGGCGCAGGCGCGCTGGGACCGCTATCGTCGCGGCCTCGCACTGGTGGACGCCGAGCTCGGCCGCGTGCTGGCCGCGCTGGACACTGCCGGACTTTCCTCGCGCACGATCGTGCTCGCGATGGGCGATCACGGTTTCGAGTTCGACGACCTCGGCCTCGGCTATTACGGCCACGCCAGCAACTACGCGCAATTCCAGCTGCGCACGCCGCTCATGATCCGCTGGCCGGGCCGCGAGCCGCGCAGGTTCACGCATCGCAGTTCGCACCTCGACCTGCCGGCCACGCTGTTCGAGGAAATCCTCGGCTGCCGCAACAACCCCGCGGATTACGGCATGGGCCGCAACCTGTTCCGCGGCGAATCCTGGGAATGGATCATCGCGGGCAGCTACCACTCCTTCGCGATCGTCGAGCCCGCGCGCATCATCGTCTCGGCGCCGGGCGGATTCGCACAGGTGCTGGGGCCCGATTACCGTGACCTGGACGGCGCGAAACTCGACGCCGCGCGCGTCGAGCAGGCGATCGCCGAGATGCGGCGGTTCTACCAATGATGCTCGCTGCGCTCATCCTCGCCGCGGCGCCGGTGAATGTCGCGGTGCTGACCGTGATCACCCCCGATGGCGGCCGCCAGCTGCTGCAGCGCCACGAGCTGCCGCAGGACGGCCGGGCGCTGACGACGACGCTGCAACTGCCGCCGGGCGCCGCGCTGGAGATCGCGGGCGGTGCGGGGCTCGTGCCAGAGGAGCTGCCCGGATTCGGCGGCATCTACAGCAATGCCCGCGCGGTCGTGGTGGCCGCGGACGGACAGGAGACGCTGGCCGACGGCGGGGACGAGCCGGTCAACGCGCGCTCGCTCGCGGCGGGCGACTGGACCGGCGTGCGCGGCCGGTTCTGGACCTTGCTGGCGCGTTCCGCCGCGCCGCTGACGATCGATGCCCGCGAGGACGGGCCCGATGCACCGGCGGTCACGCTGCATCCCGCCGGGTCCGCGGCCCTGTCGCTCGAACTTTACGTCGGCCCGATCGCGAAGGACGAGTTGCGCACCGTGGATCCCGGGCTCACCAACATGCTCTATGCCGTGCTGTGGGAGCCGCTGCGCTGGCTCTCCTTCGGGCTGCAGTGGATCCTCGACCGCTGGCAGGACCTCGTGGGCGCGGCCTGGCTCGCGATCCTGCTGCTGTCGCTCACCGTGAAGCTGCTGATGGCGCCGCTCATCATGGTCGCCGAGCGCTGGCAGGCGGACGTCAACCGGACGAAGAGCCTGCTCGAGCCGGAGCTCGCGGAGATCCGCAGCCAGTACAAGGGCGAGGAGGCGCATCACCGCACGCTCGCCGTCTACAGGAAGTACGGCGTCAGCCATTTCTACACGTTCAAGAGCCTCGCGGGATTCATGATCCAGATCCCGATCTTCATCGCCGCCTTCGACATGCTGGGCGAGAACATCCGGCTGTACGGCGAGAGCTTGCTCTGGATCAGCGATCTTGCGATGCCGGACCGCGTGGCCGGACTGCCGATGATGCTGCCATTCTTCGGCGCGCACCTGAACCTGCTGCCCTTCGTGATGACGGCATTCACGGTGCTCGCGGCGCGCTGGCAGGAGGACGCCTCGCTCGCGCCTGCGCTGCGCCACGGCCAGCGGCTGCGGCTGTACGCGCTGGCGGGCGTGTTCCTGCTGCTGCTGTACACTTTCCCGGCCGGCATGGTGCTCTACTGGACGGCGAACAATTTCTGGCACCTGCTGCGCGTGGCCTGGGACCGCTGGGGGAAGCGCAGGACGGCGACATGACCGACTGGCTCGAAGTCTGGGAACGCAAGGGCCGCACCGAGACCACGGACCTGCGTACGCTCGACGGCTTCGAGCGCACGACCATCGACCCCGAAGCGGTTGCGCGGCAGATCGTGCGAATCCTGGATCTCGAGCCCGGCGAGCGCGTGCTCGAGGTCGGCTGCGGCGCCGGCATGCTCGCGCGCCACATCCCCGGCGACTACACCGGCGTGGATTACTCGCCGGCGATGGTGAAGAAGTTTCTCGAGCTGCAGCCGGGCAGGTCGGCGCAGGTCAGCGCGGCGGACCGGCTGCCGTTCGCCGACCGCTCCTTCGACAAGGTGTTCGCGTTCTCCGTGTTCCAGTATTTTCCGGATGCCGCGTACGCGCAGGCCGCGGTCTCCGAGATGCGCCGCGTCGCGCGCAGCGCCGTCTTCATCGGCGACCTGCCGGAGCGCTCGCATTCGCCGGATCACCGCCTCTACACACGGGAGCAGTTTGCCGGCTGGGAACTGTCGCCGGGGTTCTACAACCCGGACCGGTTCAACGCCTTTCGCGCACTGCCCGCGCCGGCATGAGCGCGGTCTACTACACCGTCGCCGGGATTGTCCTCTACCTGCTGGCAGACTGGATCCTGCGCGCGCTGGAGGCCCGGGCCGGCCGGGTCTTCGAGCACCGCACGCTGGTCTTCTTCGGGCTGCTGTCGGCGCTGGCGCTGGGGTCTTTTGCCCTGATCCGGGCCTGGCTGGGGCCCGATTGATCCAGGTCAAGGCGGGCCTGCGGGAGGCTCGCCTGTAATATGCTTTGGGTTGGCGTCCGCCTGGCGCCAGAAGGGGGGCTTATGAGCGCAAATGAGCGGGATCCCGGCAAGGAACGCGTGCCGTTCATGCAACGGGTGCTCGACAATCCGTTCCTGCTGCTGTTCCTCGGGGTGACCATCCCGACCGTGCTCTACATCCTGTGGGGCGTCATGGAGCTGACCCAGATTCCCGTCGCGCCCTGATTCCGGGGAGAAAACGCCATGGCGATCACGCCTCCGACCGCAAGGCTCTGGTGGAAAGAGCCGGTCCACCGCACCGAGCTCGTGTGGATCATCGTGGCCTTCCTCTGGGGCCTGGTGATGTTCTTCATGATGATCTGGTGGCATGCCACCGGGGAGCAGAACCTCGCGACCGAGACCTACCGCACCACGCCGAATGCGTTCTACGCCAAGACCGAGGCGATGGTGCAGCAGTACAAGGTGCGCGACGTCAACGGCGTGCCGGTCGTGCGCCCGCCGGCCGGCAGCGACATCTACCTGATCGGACGCATGTGGCTCTGGTACCCGCTGCTCGAGCTGGCCAAGGGACAGACCTACCGGCTGCACCTGTCCGCGCTCGACCTGCAGCACGGGTTTTCGCTGCAGCCGATCAACATCAACGTCCAGGTGCACCCGGGCTACGAGCACGTGCTGACGGTCACGCCGGACCAGTCCGGCGAGTTCTCGATCGTCTGCAATGAGTATTGCGGGCTCGGGCATCACACGATGCTCGGCAAGATCTTCGTGACCGACGCGAGCGGGGTGGCGCCATGAGCGAGGCAACCTTCCGCACCTGCCCGACGACCGGGCTCAAGGTGGACCTCAAGGCACAGTCCCTGATCAAGGCGAATGCGGTCGCCGCGGTGGTGTTCCTGGCGATCGGCGGGCTGTTCGGGCTGTCGGTGGCGCTGACCCGCTGGCCGGCCGTGCACCTGCTCCCGGCGGACTGGTTCTACCTGGCGCTGACGGCGCACGGGCTCGACGTGCTGCTGCTGTGGATCATCTTCTTCGAGATCGCGGTGCTGTACTTCGCGTCCTCGACGCTGCTGAACTGCCGGCTTGCGACGCCCAGGCTCGCCTGGGCCGCCTTCGGGCTGATGCTGGCCGGCGGGCTCCTTACCAACGTCTCCGTGCTGCAGGGGCAGTCCACGGTGATGTTCACGTCCTACCCGCCGATGATGGCGGCGCAGCACTTCTACCTCGGGCTGATCCTGTTCGCGGTGGGTGCGCTGATCGCGGTCGGCATCTTCTTCGGCACGCTGGTGATCGCGCGCGAGGAGCGCAGCTACGAGGGCTCGATCCCGCTGGTGACCTTCGGCGCGCTGACCGCGGCGATCATCGCGGTGTTCACGCTCGCCTCCGGCGCGGTGATCCTGATCCCGACCTGGCTGTGGAGCATGGGACTCATCTCCACGATCGATCCGCTGATGTACAAGCTGGTGTGGTGGGCGATGGGCCATTCCTCGCAGCAGATCAACGTCTCCGCGCACGTCGCGGTGTGGTACGCGATCGCGGCGATGCTGTTCGGGGCGCGGCCGCTGTCCGAGAAGGTGAGCCGCGGCGCCTTCCTCATGTACATCCTGTTCCTGCAGCTCGCGAGCGCGCACCACCTGCTGGTCGAGCCGGGCCTGAGCTCGGAGTGGAAGGTGTTCAACACCAGCTACGCGATGTACCTCGCGGTGCTCGGCAGCATGATCCACGGCCTCACGGTGCCGGGCTCGATCGAGGCGGCCCAGCGCCGGCGCGGCTTCGACAAGGGCTTCTTCGAATGGCTGCGCAAGGCGCCCTGGGGCAACCCGGCCTTCTCCGGCATGTTCCTGTCGCTGGTGATGTTCGGGTTCCTGGGCGGCATTTCAGGCGTGGTGATGGGCACCGAGCAGATCAACATCATCATGCACAACACGCTCTACGTGCCCGGGCACTTCCACGGCACCGTGGTCGCGGGCACCACGCTCGCGTTCATGGCGATTACCTACCTGCTGATTCCGCTGGTCTTCCAGCGCGAAATCCGGTTTCCGCGGCTCGCGAAGTGGCAACCCTACCTGTTCGGCCTGGGCGTCGCCGGCATCTCGCTGTTCATGATGGGGGCGGGGACGCTCGGCGTCTCGCGCCGGCACTGGGACATCACCTTCGCCGACGCGCCGCTCGACTTCAGCTACCCGGAGGCCGCGTTCCTGATGCTGGCGCTCAACGGCATCTCGGCGATTGCGGCCGCGCTCGGCGGCGTGCTGTACGTGGTCGTGGTGGTCGCCTCGGTGTTCTTCGGCAGGAAGGTCGAGGGCAAGGTGCCGCTGGAAGCGCCCGCCGGCAAGTCGGCGGTCGCGAGCTACGGCAGCTCGGAGTCGCTCAAGATCCCGGGCACCCTGCTGCTGGTCGGCGTGTTCTTCGTCGCCTTCGTGCTGTACTACTTCGTGAACTGGAAGTACCTGTCCGACATCTGGCCGATGCGCTGAGCGCCTGACATGAAGGCGGCCGCCTGCTACCTCTCGGTGCTGCTGCTGGCCGGGGCCCAGGCGGCCCCGGCGCGCGCGGCAACCCGGGAACCCGCGGCTCCCGCCT
>k87-266257_pt1 | contig 13720 bp, 13 predicted proteins | sample MGYA00084030_6733316 | MGnify analysis MGYA00084030 | reverse complement strand
TTCCGTGGTGATGCCATCCTTGGGCTTGAATTCGTAGGTCGTCTGTTCGCGGTGCAGCGTGTGATAGAGGTGCGCGCCGGCGCGCACGAATGGCTCGGCATGCGCGCCCAGCCGCCAGCCCAGGCGGGCACCAAACGTCAGTGACGACACTTCTTCGGTATAGGTGTCGGTAATAGTCGTTTCATAACTGGTGTCATACACCAGATCGACCCGGGATTCCTCCCGCTGCGCGTTGCCGAGCCGCAGAAAGCCGACTTCCGGCGCCACGCGCCATTTTTCGCCGCCGACATCCTCCAGCAGGAAACCGACCACTATCCGGTAACCGTTGTCGGTATCGGAGTAACCGAGATTGTCGAAATCGGGCGAGCCGCCGGCGATGTCGACGTAGGCGTCGATATTGGGTGGCGGGTAGTCCGGGGTGTCGGCCGCTGTCGTTGCTGCGGCGGTGGCCGGATCGAAACCGGTGCCGAAGTTCGGGTCGAAGCCCGGGTCGAAATTCGGATCGAAGACGGGCTGGCCGGGGTCGAACGGGGTCTCGCTGCTGGCCGGCAGCGCGGAGAACGGCGCGTCGAGTGCCGGGTCAGCGGGCACGACGCTGTCGGCGGTAACCGGCGGCGGCGCGACGGGTTCCTCGGCGAATGCCGGCGCGGCAAGCAGCGTGGCAAGCCACAGGCCGGTGACCCGCGGAGCCCGCAGCCGGGATGCCATGAGGTGTCGGGACGCAAAGGAGCGGAAGTGGCGTGAGGTGTTGCCATGTCGTGCGATCATGGCCGGGATCATACTGACCCGCTCGCCCTCCTTAATAGTTAAAAACCGTAACCGCCGCTCATGCAGTCTCTGCTCGCCGTTTGTCGTCCTGGATTCGAGAAAGAATGTGTTGCCGCGCTGGCCGATGCCTGCGCGGCGCGCGGCATTGTCGGCTTCGGCCGGGCCAAGCCGGAAACCGGCTATGCGCAGTTCGTGCTGCAGGAGGGCGATCCGCGGGAACTGCTGCGTACGCTGGACCTCGATGAACTGATCTTCGCCCGCGACCTGTTTATTGCCTCCGAGCCGATCGCCATCGCGCCGCCCGATCGCCTGGCCGGGGTGCGGCCGCTGCTGGCCGGCCTGCCGGGCGTGGCCACGGTCAGCATCGGCGCGCCGGATACCAACGACGGTCGTGAGCTGGCGACCATCGTCCGCCAGTTGGAAAAGCCGTTGCGCGCCGCGGCGACCGACGCCGGGATTCGCATTGCCGAGCGCCACAACTGGCGTTTGATGCTGTTCCTCGCCGATGGCGCGACGGCGTATCTGTGCCTCGGCAGCATGCAGGTGGCGCCGCCCTGGCCGCTGGGTGTGCCGCGGCTGAAATTGTTGCGCGAGGCGCCAAGTCGTTCGGCACTGAAACTGGAGGAAGCCTGGCATCTGTTCATACCCCGCGATGACTGGGGCACGCGCCTGACCACCGGCCGCACTGCGGTCGATCTCGGCGCCGCGCCCGGTGGCTGGACCTGGTTGATGATCCGGCGCGGCATGCGCGTGGAAGCGGTCGACAACGGGCCGCTGGCGCCCATCGTTGCCGACGATGCGCTGGTCACGCATTTGCGTGCCGACGGCTTCACCTTCCAGCCGAAGCGGCCGGTGGACTGGCTGGTGTGCGACATGGTGGAAAAACCGGCGCGGGTCACCGCGCTGATCGGCCGCTGGTTTACCCAGGGCTGGTGCAAGCAGGCGATCTTCAACCTGAAACTGCCGATGAAAAGCCGTTGGCAGGAAGCGCAACTGAATATCGGCCGGTTGCGCAAGGAACTGGAAAACGCCGGCTTCATTTATGAGCTGCAGGCGCGCCAGCTTTATCACGACCGTGAAGAGATTACGGTCTGTGTACGCGTGAAGGGGCGGGCCGGCACGTGACGACGACCGCCGCGCCGGCGTTGCGGGCCGGCGATGCACGATTGCTGGGGCTGCTGGCGTGCCTGTATTTCGCGCAGGGTCTGCCGTCGGGATTGCTCGGCAAGGCCTTGCCGACGCTGTTGCGCGAGCACGGCGTGTCGCTGTCGGCGATCGGTTTTACCGCGCTGCTGGCGCTGCCCTGGGCGCTGAAGTTCCTGTGGGCGCCGTTCATTGACCGGCTGGGTACGCGCCGGCAGTGGCTGCTGGCGCTCAACACCCTCACCTTGACGTTGATGCTGCTGGTGGCGTCGCGGGATGTCGGCGACTGGATCACGCAGTTGTTCGTACCGTTCTTGCTGGTGTTGTTCCTGCTCAACCTGGTGGCGGCGACCCAGGACATCGCGACGGATGGCCTCGCGGTCAGTCGATTGACGGCACACCTGCGCGGCGTTGGCAACAGCGTGCAGGTGATCGGCTACAAGATCGGGATGCTGCTGGGTGGCGGTGCGCTGCTGGTGCTGGTCGACCAGTACGGCTGGCAGGCGTCCTATACCGGCATGGCGTTGCTGATCCTGCTGGTGCTGTTGCCGCTGGCGTTCATGCGTGAGCCGCCGCCGGAAGCGGTTGCGGCCACCCACACGCAGTGGCATGGCCTGCGCGGTTACCGGCGCTTGTTCCGCGACTTTGTCGTGCGGCCGGGCCTTGGCTGGTGGTTGTTGGCGGTAGCGGCGTTCAAGGCCGGCGATGCGCTGGCCTCGCGCATGATCGGACCGCTGCTCAAGGACGGCGGTATGTCGTTGACCGATATCGGCGTGCTCATCGGCGTGACCGGCACCGTGGCCGGCATTGCCGGCGCGCTGCTGGGCGGCTTGCTGCTCACGCGCTTGGGCCATCGGGCCGCGTTGCTGCTGTTCGGCACGCTGCAGGCCTGCGGTCTGCTCGGTTACCTGCTGGCAGTCGATGGTTTGCCATCGCTGCCGCTGTTGTACGGCATTGTCTGTTTCGAACAATTCGCCGACGGTCTTTCGACGGTGGCGCTGTTCACCGCGATGATGGATGTGTGCCGGCGTGCCTCGCCGGGCACCGACTACACGCTGCAGGCCTCGCTGCAGGTGACGCTGGCCGGCATCGCGGCGCTGGCGTCGGGCGTGCTGGCGGACCAGTTCGGTTATGGTGCGCTGTTCATTGCCGGCGCCGCGCTGACCCTGCTGGCGCTGCTGCCGGTGTGGCTGTCGTTTTCGCGTCGGAGTGCGTCAGGTGACGAGAGTCGGGTGACGGCATGAGCGACACGCCGGAATTCCAGTACGAAGTCGATGCGCGCGGCCTGCGCTGTCCGGAGCCGGTGATGATGCTGCACGCGCGCCTGCGGAAAATGCAGCCGGGAGAAACGGTGCGCGTGCTGGCAGACGACCCGTCCACCACCCGTGACATCCCGACACTCTGCGAGCACCTGGGCCACGCGCTGCTGGTTCAGGAAGAGTCGGCGGGCGAGTACCGTTACGTCGTGCGCAAGCGCGACTGATCGCCGCGCGGAATGCGACGGTCCCGCTTTACTCCGGGATGGCCTTGCCACCGCTGGCGAGCACCGCCAGGCAGGCCAGGGCTTCCGGCTCGTGACGCTTCAGCTGATTGGCGACCGAGTGCTGGAAGAAATAGCGGAACGCCTTGTCCTCCTGCGCCGGGTACAGGCAGTGGTCGGTAGGCAGCACCGGGGTGTCGGTGACGCGATCGCGGTCAGCGAGCATCGCCAGCAGGCGACCGTCGCCGCGCAATTGCCAGGCGATGACCTCGAACAGATGCACGGTATGAAAACTGTCGGAGGACATCACCGCGTGCGTACCGGCAGCGTCGGGAATGCTCTGCACGACGACCCGGTGATCGTTGCGCGCGCTGCCGAAAAATGTGCGCGCTGACTGCAATTCCGCCACCTTGTGCGCCGGCGCCGCCGGCAGCAGTCGTTCGCTGTGCGGATCCCAGTAGCCTTCGCAGTGGCCGTTGAGCGGGTCGGCGAGCAGGTCGGCGGAGACCACATCCTTCAGCCAGGGCACCAGCGCCGACACCGTGCCGGATTCGTGCAGTGCCCAGCCGATGATGTCCAGCGAGACCAGGCGGTCGGGATGGCGGTCGTTGCCGTAGAGAGTGCGGATGCCGTCGTTTTCCGGCGCGATGCGGACGATGCGGCCGGGGCCTTCGCTGCCGGTCTTGCGCCGGCGGCGCGCATCGAAGTCGATGACCTGGCCGCGTGAACCCGGAGGTCCGGACGGCTTGTTGCCGTGCGTGGTGCCCATAAGCCACCTGCCTGCGCGACTTTTCCTGCCGGTGGAGGAATGGTGCAGAGATGTCACGTCTGGCGTACGAACTGCTACATCAACAAGTGGCGAAAGTCGCGCAGCCCGAACATAGCGCCGCCGCGCGGCGACGACAAGGTGGCGATGCGCCGGACGGTTTTGCTCAGCGATTGCCGGTGTGCAGGAAGCGCCACAGTCGCAGATTGAGCAGCAACGCGGCGACCGCCAGCCCGGCCACCAGGCCGATCCAGAATCCCTGCGGGCCGAGGCGGATGCCGGTGTCGATGCCGAACCCCGTGTTACCGAACAAAGTGCCGAAGCCCAGCACCCAGCCCAGCGGCAGGCCGATGCACCAGTAGGAGAACAGCGTCAGCCACATCGGCACCGCGGTGTCGTGCAGGCCGCGCAGCGCGCCGTTGGCGGTGACCTGCAGCGCGTCCGGCAACTGGAAGATCGCCGCGTAGATGATCAGCGCGGCAGCCAGTGCGCGCACGGTTTCGTCGTCGGTATACAACGCCGGGATGACATCGCGGCCGAGCAGCAGGATGACGGCGTTGAACAAGGCGACGCCGGTGGCCAGCAGCAATCCGGTACGCACCGCCAGTTTGGCGGCGGCCAGGTTGCCGGCGCCGGCTGCCAGCCCGGTGCGCACGGTCAGCGCCAGTCCTACCGACAGCGGCAGCATGAAGGTCAGCGAGGCGAAGTTCAGCGCGATCTGGTGGCCGGCAACCACCTTGGCACCCATCGTGCTCAGCAGCACGGCGACCACCGCGAAGATGCTCACCTCGAAGAAAATCGCCAGCCCGATCGGCAGGCCCAGCGCCAGCATCGCCAGCAGTGCGCGCGGATCCGGCGCATGCAGGCGGCCGTCGATGCGGGTGCCGGGCGGCGTGCACTCACGGTAATGGCGCGCGCGCAGCACGTAGAGCCACATCAACGTCGCCATCAGCCACATCACGATGGCAGTCGCCACGCCGCAGCCGGGGCCGCCCATGGCGGGCAACTGCCAGCCGCCGGGCAGCGTCGCGCCATGGATGAACAGGTAATTGAGCGGGATGTTGGCGAGCAGGCCGATGCAACTGATCACCAGTACCGGCATCGGGTGCGACAGCGACTCGCTGTAACTGCGCAGCCCGATGAACAGGGCGATGCCGGGCAGACCCCAGGACAGGCTGTCGAGGTACAGCACGGTCAGGTCGCGCAGATCCGGCGGCACGTCCAGCAGATCGAACACCCGCACCGCGTTGCGCAGCAGCACGAAGCCGAGCAGGCCGATCGCCAGCGCCAGCCACAGCGCTTGCCAGGCGGCGGGCACTATCCGCTCGTGGCGACCGGCGCCCAGGTGCTGCGACAGGATCGGCGTGGCGGCGATGACGACACCGACCATGAACAGGAACACCGGCACCCAGATGCTGGCGCCGACGGCCACTGCCGCAAGATCCAGCGGGCTGACCTGGCCGGCCATGACGGTGTCGACGAAGCCGTTGGCGGTCTGTGCCACCTGGCCGCCGAGCATCGGCAGCACCAGCGCCAGCAGCGCGCGCAGTTCGCCGCGGCCCGTCGGCGGGCTGGCGTCGGCGGCTGCGGTGGGCGTTGCGGGGGATTGAGGCGGAAGTCCGGTCACGATAGGGTGCGCGCGGCGGCGAATGAGCGCCGCATTCTACCGGGCCTGTACTCGTGGATCGCGATCTCGATGACCTGATCGACATCTTTGCGCACGAATTCGCGGCGAGCCATCGCACCCGCTTGTTGCCGGGCGGCGAGGAGCCGCTGTACCGGCCGGCGGTACTGCCCGGCGACTGGCACGAGATCGTTTTCCGTCACGATTATTTCCAGAGCGCGCTGCATGAGATCGCGCACTGGTGCGTCGCCGGCGCTGCGCGCCGGCAGCAGCTCGATTACGGCTACTGGTATGACCCGGACGGTCGCACCCGTGCCCGGCAGGATGAGTTCGAGCGGGTGGAAGCGCGGCCACAAGCGGTCGAGTGGGTGCTGAGCGTGGCCTGCGGCCGGCGCTTTGCCGTCAGTCTCGACAACCTCGATGCCGCGGAGCCACTGGACGCGGGTTCGTTGTGGCGTGCGGTGCACCGCGAAGCAGTGCGTTGTCTCGACGATGCCGGAGAGATTGCTGGACTGCCGCCGCGAGCGTTGCAGTTGGCGCGTGCGCTCGCCACGCATTTTCGCCAGCCCTGGCCGTTGCCGCGCGATTATTTCGCGCCGCCCTCCGGCACGATCTTCGGACCGTCCGGTTTGTCGGGAATGGTGTCTTGCGGCGGTGTGAACTCGACGGTGTAGGTGTCCGCCCAGGGTGGTACGCCTTCCAGCGCGCCGAACCGGATGGCGCGTACGTAAACCTGCACGTCGCGGATAAAATTCGGATAGCGGATCGTGGTCGACGCGATATCGACCGCGGTGACGTTACCGGCAGGGGCGATGGCCAGGCGCAGGATCATGGTGCCCTTGAGCATCGGCTCGTTTGCGAGGTGTTGCTGGTACATCGCCTGCAGGCCGGGATTGTTCTTCTCCATGACCAGTCGCACGCCGCATGCGCTGCGCTTGCGTGACGGCGACTCGATGAGCGGGGAGCAGCCGGCGGTTTCCGCGACCGGCAGTACCGGCGCACCGGTAACGACACGCGGCTCGTCGGCGCCGGGTTTGCGGAGGATGGGTCCGGAGTAGTCGAGCCCGATATCGGTTGGTGCAGGCAGGCAGCCGGTGAGGGCCAGCGTTGCCGCCAGAACGACGACGGCGAGGCGAGGGTAGCGGTGCATGGTGAGTATCCTTGCGGATGAATGACGGGGCCAAACATACCGCAAAAAGGAAGGGGCGCCGTGGCGCCCCTTCCTGGTGTTACACAGGCGATACACGTCAGCTCGGGAAGAAGTTGAGCGTGTACTTGTCGTCCCAGACCATCACGCCCTCGATCGCGCCAAAGTTGATGGCCTTGATACGGGTCGCGAGTTTTTTCTCGGTTTCCGGATCGCCCAGTTCCGACGACAGGATCTCGGCGGTGGTGACCGTGCCATCCGGGGCAATGACCAGGCGCAGTACGATCTGGCCCTTGAGCGTCGGGTTGCCGCGCAGCGCGCGCTGGTAGATCGCCTGCAAGGCACCGTTGTTGCGGTCCATGATCCGGCGAATTTCTTCCTGTGTGCGCTCCAGCTTGCCACTGGCGTTCTTGCGAACCGCGCCGCCCGAGTTCGCGCCGAGACTGGACTCGACGGCAGCAACTTGTGCACCGGCGAGTTTGCCGCCGCCGGCAATACCCGCACCGCCGCCGCCGCTGGAGGTCGAGCCGATGTTCACACCACCGGAGCCTTTGCCGGCCCGGCTGGTGATCAGGTCACGCGACATCGCGCCCGTCGACGTGCTGGCTGCACCGGCCTTGGTCAGCGGTTCGCCACCGAAGTCGAACGCCGACGTGAGTTCCTGCATGGCCGCGAGTTCTTTCTGGGCTTCGGCCATCGCTTGCTTGGCCTTCTCTCTCGCCTTGTTGACTTGCTCGTCGATGGGCTCGTCTGGCTTGGGCTCTTCCTTGGGTTTTTCCTCCTTCTCTTCCGGCGGCGGCGGTGGCGGAGGCGGCACTTCTTTTTTCTCCATCACGAGCTTGGCGAGGCGCTCGGGCAACTTCTCCGACTGCTTGCGATCGAGCTCCGGCACTTTGACAGAGGCCAGCACCGTCAGCAGGCTTATGGACATCAACAGCGCCAGCAACATCAACCATCGGGCGCGGCGCTCCTCGTTGCCGACAACATCCCAGGGGAGGTAGGCGGAGACGAACGAGACGCCACGGGCCGGAGCCTGCGGACGGGGTGGAGCCTTCGGTCCCGGCAACGTCATGATGAAGTCTCCGCGCCGGGCTCGACTTTCTTCTTGTCCTGCATGACTGCAAACGAGATCTTGCTGTACTCGGTCAACATGCAGGTCTTCATGATCTTGTCGAGGACGGTGTACGGAATGTTGCTGTCCATCAGGATCGTGATTTCCCGCTCCGGGATACCGGCGTCGTTAAGCGGGGCGGCCGACTTGCCTGCCTGGTAATCGAGTTCTTCCTTGAGTTTGACGATCACCGCCAGGTCCTGCGCAGCAACCACCGGCGTTTCGGCGACCAGTTGTCCCTGGACGATGATGGTGCCGGCGCTGACCTCGATGGTCAGGGTCTCCTTTGGCAACTCCTCGGCAGTCGACTTCGGCAGGACGATGTAGTTCTCATCCGGCATCTTCTGCGAGGTCGAAACACTGACCAGCAGGAAGAACAGCAGGATGGTGAAGATGTCCATCAGCGACGTCAGGCTGAGCGTGGCCGGCGAGGTATGCTTCGCGCGACGGTGCATCCGCCGTTGGTGTGCTGTTTCCTTCTTCATATGGCACCTCCCGCACGATCTTCAGGTGCGGTGCCGATGGAGATGTCGGGGAACAGTTCCTTCTTGATCAGCGTGCCGTTGAGCATCGTGTCGGTCACGCGCACGGTGTCCATCGTCTGGATCAGCAACACGTAAGGCGTGTCCTTTTCGCAGAGGATCGTGATGTCCCGGACATCCTGGCCTATATCCGTGGCGCGCTTTTTCAGGCCGACGAGAACTTCGTGCAGCTTGTCGGTGTCGTGTTTGTCGTCACCCAGGTTCCCGATGACGGCAACAACCGAGCTGGACTTGCGGTCCACCAGTTCGTAGCGGTTCTTGTAGATCTGGACTTCCAGCGTGAACGGCTTGCGGTTCTCCTCGGGGGTGGCCGGTGCCTCCTCCGACGAGGGCAGCGTCAGCTGCAATATCGACATTTGGGTGAATACCGCGTCGAGCAGCAAAAACGGAATCAGCACGACCATCAGGTTCATGAAGGTCGTGATGTTCAGCTCGACATCGGTTTCACGCTTTTTATTGCGTGAACTCATGATCGTTCCTCCGGGTCATCCGGGCACTATTCGGTGGGCAAGCCGTTGTGGCTCACCGGTCAGGCGCCCTGGGTTTTCTCGGAAGCGATCGCCAACTGGCGGTAGATGTTCAACAACTTGACGGAGGCCATTTCCATGCTCTCGACTACCTTGCCGGTCTTGGACTGCAGGTAGGTGAAGGCGAGCATCATCGGGATGGCGGCGATCAGGCCGAATGCCGTGGTGTTCATCGCGACCGAGATCGACGACGACAGGATCGCGGCTTTCTGTGCCGGGTCCGCGCTGGCGATGGCGGTAAACGCATCGATCAGGCCCATGATGGTGCCGAGCAGGCCGAGCAGGGTGGCGATGTTGGCCAGCGTCGCGATGTAGGGCGTACGTTGTTCCAGGCGCGGCATGACTTCCATCAGCGACTCTTCCATCGCCAGGCCAATGTCCTCGTGGTTGCGCGTGATCGAGGCGCGGGTCAGGCCGGCGCCGACAATACCGGAGATGAAGGTGTCATTGGCCCTGGAGAATTCCAGCGCCTGCTTGAACTGGCCCTTGGAAAGCAGCGGGTACATTGTGTCCCAGATTTTCCGGTTCTTGCTGGTCACGGTCTGCAGGTACAGGAAGCGCTCAAGACAGAGCGCTGCACCCAGCAGGAAAACGACGAGGATGGGCCACATCCACGGGCCGCCATCCTGGAAGAAGCGTACGGCGCTCATCATGAATCCCGGGTCGGCTGCAGTGGTCATGGATATCTCCTGTTGTTTGAACGTTCTGGGGGTGTCGGGGATCTTGATATTCCGGGCAGCCTTTGGCGGTGCCCCGCGGGTTACTGGGTTTTCTGTTCCTGAAGGCTGCGGAAGTACTGCACTTCGCGCTTGAGTACATCCCGGTCGAGCGGCTGGAGGACCTGGTTGAGGATCGAGGTGGTGGGCGACTTCTTGTCCAGCTTCACTTCCTTGTCCTTCCAGGGCACGACGTTCATCACGGTTGGCGCTTCCTGCGAGCCGACCACGTTGGTCACCAGTCCGGTGTCTTCTTTCTTGTCGGCATTCGCACCGCCAGCCGCGTTGGCCGCTGCGGGGGCGGTTGCTGTCGGTGCCGGGTCGGCGGCAGATGCCGGAGCGGCAATGCCGGCGACGGCGAGCATGAGCAATAGCGGCATCGTTTTCATCGCATTCACCCTGCGGCGCCGGTGGCCGGCGCGGTGGCTGGTGCTGCCGGGGCAGCGGGGGGCGGTTCAGTCGGCGTGACAGTGGCGGGTGCCGGCGTGACAGGAACTGCTGGCAGGCCGAGGCGGTTGCGCAGATCGGTAATCCAGTTGGCGACGGCCGGATCGGGCTTCTTCTGCAACGCCTGGTATTTCTCGTAGTGGTTCAGCGCGAGCTTCAGGTCCTGCAGGTACAGGTCCGCCAGTACGCCGAGGTTGAAGTGGGCCTTGGCGTACAGCGGATCAATGCCAACGGCCTGCTCATAGGCGGCGCGCGATTCCTTGAACTTGCCTTGCTGGCGCAACACGATGCCCTGCAGGTTCCAGGCGTAAGGATTGCGCGGATTCACCTTCAGCGCGCCGGCGATGCTGCCCAGCGCGTCATCCCACTTCTCCTGGCGGACATAGATCAACGCCTCGTTGACCCGCGGACCGGACAGGGTGGGGTGCTTGGCAGAGATGGCCTGGAAACCGATCAGCGCGTCATCCAGTTTGTTGATCTTCATCGCCTGCATCGCTGCGACGTAGTCGCCAGCCGCTTGTTGGGCGGCCATTTGCGCCTGCGGTGAGGCCGTTACCGTTGCCTGGTGCGTGGTGTCGCTGGCAGCGACCGCCGGTGCCGGCGGTTGTTGCCGTACGGCGCGCACGACGTTGACGTTGTCGACGTCGGCTGCGGGCTTTTTCTGGGTCGACGGTGCCGACGCGCAGCCGGCCAGCGTTGTTAGTACCGCGATCAGGCAGAGCAGTGACCGGCGCATATCAGTAGATGATGTCGACATAGTCTTCCGCCTGCTCTTTCTTCGCGAAACGACCCGGCTGGAGGATCGCCAGGGCAGCGTAGCTCTTGCGGATCCAGTCGTCGTAGATGTCCTGCTTCACCAGTTCCGTGTTCTGCGTGTACAGGGTGATCGCCTGGTCTTCGAACGGCAGCGCCTGCTCTTCAAGCAGCAACTGGTACTGCTCCAGCGCCATTTCGTCGAGGCCGCGCGGACGCTCGGAGCTCATCAGGTCAGCGGCCAGGATGCGGTAGACCTCGGCCGTGCGGAACTGCGCCGCCGAGGCGAAATCGGCAACGCCCATCTTCGCAGTCACGCTGTAGGCTTCGAGGGCGCTGGACATCAATTTGCGCTTCTCTGCCAGCGAGACTTTCAGCGGCGCCTTCAGCTTGTAGTCGGTAAAGCGCTGGAAGATTGGCTCGGCAAGAGTGAACGACGCGAAGGCGCCCAGGTAGCGGACCCGCGGCGATGCGTCGCTGCCGGCGGTGCGCGCACCGGTAGACAGTGCTCCCAGCATGGCGTCACGCTGCTTCAGGTCGCCGCTCTTCTCGTAGATTTTCAGCAAACGGTACTGGGCTTCCATGCGCGGCTCAAGCGGGGCCGGGTTCTCGACGATATACAGGCTGTACAGGCGGACGATCGCCGGCTCGTTCTTCGTCTTCTCGGTCAACTCCGCCGCCTGCCACAGGGCGGCGCGCGCCACCTCGGGATTGGTCTTCAGGTTGGCGTTGTGGATGGTTTCCAGCTCGGCGGCGGCACCGGCAAAGTTGCCGGTCTTTTCGTAGGCGACTGCCAGCTTGTCCGGGATGGTCTCGGCCAGCGGGTTTTTCGGGTAGCGGACGCGGAATTGCTCCAGCACCGGGATCGCGGTCGCCCACTGGTTCTTCTTCAGGAAGATGGTGGCGGCGTCGAATTCCGCGTTGGCGCGCAGGCCGGCGTCGGCAACGATCGTACCGACGCGCATGAATTGTTGCGCGCCTTCAAGTTCCTTGCCCTCGGCGATGAGTTTCTCGCCCTGTTTGTAGATGCTGGCGGCGAGACGCTCCTTGTAGGTCTTGCGATCCTCGGGCTTGAGCGCGGGGAAGGCGAGCACCTTGGTATACGCGAATTCGGCGACCGGGTGGCGGCCCATGTCGAACTCGCCGTTGCCGATGGTCTGCCAGCCATACAGTTGCAGCTCCGCCGGTGCTGGCGGATTCAGCGAAACCAGCACGCCGGCACTGCTGACGGCTGCCGCGACATCCTTGCGTGCCAACTGGTCCTCGACCACCGATTGCAGCACGTAGGGCGCTTTCGGGTGAGCGGGGAAGGTGCGCGCGAACTTTGTGCTGGCCTCGATCTTCTTCGGCAGCAGCGCCTTGTACCTGGCTTCGAGCTGGGCATCGACTTTGGCGTCGGCCTTGGGATCGCCCTTGAGTTGCTCGCCGTAAGCCTGGTAGGCGACCAGGCCGAAGTAGCCGGCTTCCGACGCTTTTTCGTAACCCGGGTACTCATACGCGGTGCGCTCGAATTCGCGTATCGCCGGCAGGAAACTGTTGCCGGAGAACAGCGCTTCCGCGTACAGCTGGTTGACGGTTGCCGCGCCCCCGTCTTTCGGATCGGTCAGCAGCCATTGCTTGTACCAGCCGGCGGCGACCAGGTAACCCGGGGCGTCCTTCTCCTTCTGCGCGGTCGCGTGATAGTGCTTCGCCAGGTCGAGAATGTGCGACTTGAGGAGCGGCAGGTATTCCGTGCGCTGCTTCTCGTGCGTTTTCCAGAAGGCGCTGTCGATGCCGTAGGCCTTGACGAAGCGCGCCTTGGCCGGCAGCACCTGGGTCGGGAAGCCGCCGTCCTGCAGCGCCTTGATGGCGGCGGACGAGAACTCGGGGGCGCGGTCGTTGGTGGGGTACAGCGCCACGTACGCGTCGAAGGTTTCCGAAGCATCCGCGAAGCGTTCCTGCTTCACGTAGATGTCTCCCAGCGAGCGATAGATCTCCGCCTCGTAGGGGCGATGACCGTTTTTCCTGAACCATTCGGTAACGGATTTGGCGCCATCCAGGTTGTTGAACGACATGGAGGCGACGCGGAATGCGTCTTCCATCAGGCGCTTGTCGCGCTCCAGGTCCTTGCCCTTGGCCCCGGATTTCTGCAGCAGGTCGATAAGTGAGAAGAAGTCGACGAGGCCCTTCTCGTACTCGGAAACCTTGTACTGGCTCCAGCCACGCTTGTAGATGGCTTGCTGGAGGAATGGCGTCGCGCTGCCCGCACGGACGACCTCGCTGTAGGCCATGGTCGCCAGGTCGAACTCGCCTTCGGTAAAGTAACTCTCGGCAAGGCGGAACTGCGATTCGAGATAGAAGGTGCTGTTCGGGTACAGCCGGCCCAGTTCCTTCAGCGTCGCAATCGATTTTTCATGCTCGCCACTGATGTCGTAGGCTTTGGCCAGCAGGTAATACGCCTCGGCCTTTTCACTCGGGTCCTTGCTGTTCTTGATGACGCTCTGGTACAGCAGGATCGCCGTATTGTAGTTGGCCGCGAGATCGCTGCCCTCAAGCTCGGGCACGATGCCGCCGGCGAGGTCGAGCATCCGGTATTTCTCTTCCTGCGTTTTCGCGGTTTCCGCGCTCGCAATGAAGCGTTTGAACAGCATCGCGTCGATTTCCTGGTCGAGCTTGACCTCTCCTTCCTCCGACAACTGCACCGGAACGACCGGCTC
>k87-154786_pt1 | contig 13786 bp, 8 predicted proteins | sample MGYA00084030_6733316 | MGnify analysis MGYA00084030 | reverse complement strand
TGACAGCATTTATGCGCAGTTTGCCGCGCTGATGCTCGCCGGTCATGCCGTTGAGCGAGACGATTACGCAGGTGCGGAGAAATATTTGCGTACGGCGCTCAATCACGATGGCGACAAATCGCTGACGGCGCTGACCACCAACCGCCTTGCCCGCGTGTTGTCTGCACAGGGCAAGCACGACGAGGCGCTTGCGCTGCTGCAGGGCGAGGTGCCGGCGAAGTTTGTCTCGGCGCGCGAAGACGTGCGTGGCGACATATTGCTCGTCCAGGGTAAACGTGTCGCAGCGCGCGCCGCCTGGCAGAAGGCACTGGACAGTACGCCCGAAGATGATACGGCGCGCAGCCTGATTACCATGAAGCTCGATTACGTTGCCGGTGAGTGAGTCTTTCATCATGAGGCTGCGCATTCTGTTTTTGCTGTCGCTGGCATGGCTGGCGGCCTGTGGCGAGAAAGACGCGCTGCTCGCGCCAGCACCGTTACCGGCTTTTGAGCCGGCGGCCAAAATCGTACGGTTGTGGTCGGTCGATACCGGTGCCGGTGCGGCGGTCGTCGGCTTGCGCCTCGCGCCGGCCGTTACCGGTGACGCGGTGTATGTCGTCGATGCGCGCGGGCGCGTGTCTGCGCGCGCCCGCGCGGATGGCCACGAACTCTGGCGCCGCAATACCGGCGAGGCGTTCAGTGCCGGTCCGGTGGCCGGTTATGGCCAACTGTTCGCCGGCACACGCGAAGGCGAGCTGGTGGCGATGTCTGCCACCGACGGCACGGTTGTGTGGCGGGCGCAACTGACGGGCGAAGTGCTGGCGCCACCCGCGCTTGATGGTGATGCCGTCATCGTCAAATCGGCGGATGGTCGTGTCACGCTGTTCGATCGGGCAAGCGGTGCGGTGCGCTGGGTATATGACGGCGGCTTGCCGCCGTTGACGTTGCGCGCGTCGAGTCGTCCGCTGCTCTTGCCGGATGCGGCGATTGTCGGGCTGTCGTCAGGCGTGCTGGTGGCGCTGGAGCGTGCCGGCGGCCAGGTGATCTGGGAGCGCCGTGTCGCCGAACCGGCCGGCAAGTCCGAGCTTGATCGGCTGGTCGATATTGCCGGCGATTTTCTGCTGGTTGGTGATCGCCTGCATGCGGCGAGTTATCAGGGGAGCATCGTCGCCATGGATCTGCGCAGCGGGCAGTTTGAGTGGCAGCAGCCGGTCTCGACTTTCCAGCCGTTGGCAGCCGGCGACGGCAATATCTATGTCGTCGATGCCGACAGCCACATTGTTGCCTATCGTGCCAGTGACGGAGTTGTGGTGTGGCGACTGGAGTCGTTACGCGGCAGACAGGTTGCCGGTGCGGCAGTAACCGGTAGCTTGCTGCTGGTCGGCGATTACCAGGGCTGGTTGCATGTCATCCGGCAGACCGATGGCATGATCGTGGCGCGCCTGCGCGTTGATCGCGCAGGGATTGCGGCGGTTCCGGTTGTGGATGAGGGTACGGTTTTCGTGCTCGGCCAAGGCGGCAGGCTTGCTGCGCTGAAAGTCGAATGACACGACCATGAAACCCGTTATCGCAATTGTCGGTCGGCCAAACGTTGGCAAGTCGACGCTGTTCAACCAGTTGACCAAATCCCGGGATGCGATCGTCGCCGATTTTTCCGGCCTGACACGCGATCGCAAGTACGGCGAGGGCCGGGTTGGCGACAAGGCATTCATTTGTATCGACACGGCCGGCATCGGTCAGGAAGTCGAGGAGGGTGTCGATGAGTTGATGTCGCAGCAGAGTTGGTTGGCGATCAGGGAATCGGACGTTGTGTTGCTGCTGGTTGATGGCCGTGCCGGCCTGCAGCCCGATGACGATTTCATCGCCCGGCGTCTGCGCAATGCCGGCAAGAAAGTCTTCCTCGTCGTCAACAAGACCGACGGTGTCGATCCGGAAGTGGCGCGTGGCGAATTTTTCAGGCTTGGTTTTGAGGAAGTGCACGCCATTGCCGCCGTCCATGGCCGTGGTGTTGCGCAACTGATTGCGCATGTACTGACAGATATTCCCGAGCAGCCGCCGGAGTCCTTGCTGCCGGTCGACGACGACAGCATCCTCATCGCAATTGTCGGTCGTCCCAACGTTGGCAAGTCAACGCTGGTCAACCGTCTGCTGGGCGAGGAGCGGGTTGTGGTCAGCGAAATCGCCGGCACCACGCGCGACAGTATTTATATTCCGTATCAGCGTGGCGAACGCAAGTACACGCTGATCGATACGGCCGGTATGCGCCGTCGTGGCCGTGTTGACGAGACTGTCGAGAAATTTTCAGTGGTGAAGACCCTGCAGTCGATCGACGATGCGCAGGTGGCGATCCTGGTGGTTGATGCGCACGAGGGTCTCGTCGAACAGGATCTGCATCTGTTGGGCTATGTGCTGGAGCAAGGCCGGGCGCTGGTTATCGCCATCAACAAGTGGGACAACCTCGATACTTACCAGAAGGATCAGGTACGCAAGGAGATGGATCGCCGGCTCGGTTTTGCCGAGTTTGCAAAAACCCATTTCATCTCGGCGCTGCACGGCAGCGGCGTCGGCGATCTGTATCCGTCCATTGATGCCGCTTACGCGGCGGCGCGCGCGCGGCTGTCGACGGCAAAACTCACTGAAATTCTTGAGCGTGCGGTACAGCAGCACCAGCCGCCGATGGTACGTGGCCGCCGGCCAAAACTGCGCTATGCCCACATGGGCGGTACCTTGCCGCCGGTGATTGTCATCCACGGCAACAGTGTGGATGACATTCCGGAAGCCTACCGCCGCTTCCTTGAAAACATGTTTCGCAAGGCGATGCGGCTGGAGGGCTCGCCGCTGCGCATTGAGTTCAAGGGTGGCGAGAATCCGTTTGCCGGCAAGAAGAACACGCTCACGGCGCGCCAGGTGGCGAAGAAGCGCCGTTTGATACGCCACATCAAGAAGCAGAAACGCCGGGACTAACTAATTGAACCGCGCGATCAGTCATCGCTGCCTGGATTGAGCGGCAGGCTCGATTGCCTCGACGCGGCAATCGAGCCTGCCGTCGCCGAGGCGCGCGCGCAGTCGCGCGCCGACTGTCACATCGGCTACATGCCGCACGATTTCATTCGCCGACGTGCTGATGATCGCGTAGCCGCGTGCCAGGGTTGCCAGCGGGCTGACGGTATTCAAGCGCGCCGATCCGGATTCCAGCGCCAGACGCTTGCCCGCCATGAGTGCAATAACGGCCCGCGTTAAACGGGCCTGTACGGCAACGACCTGTTCGCCTTGCAATGCCAGGCCGCGATCAGGTGACGATTGGTGCAGTCGGTGCACCAGGGCGCCGAGTAACTGCTGCTGTTCAGCGAGATGCGCGCGCAGGGCGCGGCGGCCGCGCAGATCGAGTTCGTCGCACATCTGCCGGTACTCGCGCAGGCGCTGGTCGGGGCGGATCAGTCCTTTGCGGGCAATGGCGACCTGCGCGCGGGATTCCTGCAGGGTGTTGCGTATGTGGCGTGCCAGTGTTCGCAGTGAGGTGTTGATGCGCGCGAGCAATGCGTCACGCGGCGGCGCCACCCGCTCGGCGGCCGCCGATGGCGTCGGTGCGCGCAGATCGGCGACAAAATCGGCGATGGTGACGTCGGTCTCGTGGCCGACCGCACTGATCACCGGAATGTCGCTGGCGGCGATCGCGCGGGCGACGATTTCCTCATTGAACGACCACAAATCCTCAAGCGAGCCACCACCACGACCAACGATCAGTACATCGACCTCGGCGCGCCGGTTCGCGGCAGCGATTGCTGCGGCGATGCCGGCGGCGGCGTCGCGGCCCTGCACCGGCGTGGGGTACAGCACCAGTGCAATCCAGGGCGCGCGCCGGTGCAGCACCGTGAGGATGTCGTGCACTGCTGCACCGCTGGCTGAGGTGACGATACCGATGGCTTCCGGGAAGGCGGGAATCGCTCGCTTGCGCTCGGCGGCGAACAGGCCTTCGGCAGCCAGTTTCAGCTTGAGCGCCTCAAAGGCGCGCTGCAAAGCGCCGAGGCCGGCCTCTTCAATGTGCTCGACGACCAGTTGGTAATCGCCGCGCGGCAGGTAAAGGGTTGGTCGGGCGCGCACCCGGACCAGCATGCCGTTGCGTGGCTTGATGCCCAGCAGGCGGCTGCGATTGCGGAACATTGCGGCCCGCACCTGCGATTCATCGTCCTTGAGCGTGAAGTAGAGATGTCCCGAGGCGGGCAGCACCAGGTTCGAAATCTCCCCCTCGATCCACGACAACGGCATGCCGGATTCGATCAGCCCGGCAACGCGGCGATTGAACTGGCTGACGGAGAGGATGTTGGGTTGTTTGGCGGCGGTATCGCTCATTGCATGGACTCGACGGGTTTGCTGGCAGCCTAGCAAAGTCCCGGGCCAGGCGGCGATGGCAGGATTTTCCGGTTTGGCCCGGCGGTCGCGGCGGGAATCGTTCAGCGTATAATGCGCGCCTTGTTCCCGGGGCTCCCCGGCCCCGCCAACCGAGGCCCTTCAGCGGCCTTACACCGTGGGTAGTCTCATGCTCCGCATCGTGCAAGAAGCGCTCACTTTCGATGATGTCCTGCTGCTGCCGGCAGAGTCCAACATCCTGCCCAAGGACGTCAGCCTCAAGACCCGTATCTCCCGCAACATCCCGCTCAACATCCCGCTGGTGTCGGCAGCGATGGATACCGTCACCGAAGCCCGGCTCGCCATTGCCATGGCGCAGGAAGGCGGTATCGGCATCCTGCACAAGAACATGGAGACCGCCGACCAGGCCCGTGAAGTGCGGGCGGTGAAAAAATACGAAAGCGGCGTCGTGCGCGACCCGATCACGGTCTCGCCCGACATCACCATCGGCGAACTGATCGCGCTCACGCGGGCCAACAATATTTCCGGCGTACCGGTGGTTGCCGGCAGTGAACTGGTGGGTATCGTCACCAGCCGCGATCTGCGTTTCGAGACAAAATTTGATTTGCCGGTATCGGCGGTGATGACACCGAAAGATCGGCTGGTCACGGTGCAGGAAGATGCCAGTCAGGAAGAAGTGAAGGCCCTGCTGCATCGCCACCGCATCGAGAAAGTGCTGGTCATCAACAAGGAAGGGCAGTTGAAGGGCCTGGTCACCGTCAAGGACATCGCCAAGGCGGCAGCCTACCCGAGTGCCTGCAAGGATGCGCACGGCCACCTGCGGGTAGGCGCCGCCGTGGGTACCGGCACCGGCACCGAGGAGCGCGTTGCGGCGCTGATTGAAGCCGGTGTTGACGTGCTGGTGGTCGACACGGCGCACGGCCATTCCCGAGGCGTGATCGAGCGCGTTGCCTGGATCAAGAAAAATTTTCCGGGTGTCGATGTCGTCGGCGGCAATATCGCCACGGCCGCAGCGGCGCAGGCGCTCGCAGCGGCCGGTGCCGATGCGGTGAAGGTGGGCATCGGCCCGGGTTCAATCTGCACCACGCGCATCGTTGCCGGTATCGGCGTGCCGCAGATTACGGCGGTGGCGAACGTGGCGAAGGCGCTCGAAGGCACGGGCATCACGGTGATCGCCGACGGCGGCATCCGTTTTTCCGGCGATCTTGCCAAGGCAATCGCCGCGGGTGCCAGCGTGGTGATGGTCGGCTCGCTGTTCGCCGGCACCGAGGAAGCACCGGGCGATGTCGAGCTCTACCAGGGCCGTTACTACAAGGCCTATCGCGGCATGGGTTCGCTCGGGGCGATGGCACAACGTACCGGTTCATCTGACCGCTATTTTCAGGATGCCGCCCAGGGTGTGGAAAAACTGGTGCCGGAGGGCATCGAGGGCCGGGTTTCCTACAAGGGCCCGATGTCGAACATCGTGCATCAGATGATGGGTGGCTTGCGCGCTTCGATGGGCTACACCGGTTGCGCCACCATTGACGAAATGCGCACCAAGACGCAATTCGTGAAAATTACCGCTGCGGGCATCAAGGAATCCCACGTACACGACGTGCAGATCACCAAAGAAGCGCCGAACTACCCGATTGGTTGACGTTTTCCGGTGAATCATCCGATGTCGAAAAACATTCACGCGCACCGCATCCTTATTCTTGATTTCGGTTCGCAGTACACGCAACTGATCGCCCGCCGCATTCGCGAGATCGGCGTTTACTGCGAATTGCGTTCGTACGAAATGGACGAGGCCGAGATCAAGGCGTTCAATCCTGCCGGGATCATTTTGTCGGGCGGCCCGGAGTCGGTAACCCAGGGTGCGGCACCGCGCGCGCCCCAGGCGGTATTCAAGGCCGGGGTGCCGGTGCTTGGCATCTGTTACGGCATGCAGGCCATGGCCGAGCAGTTAGGTGGCAAGGTCGGCACCTCGGAGGTGCGTGAATTTGGTTATGCGCAAGTCAAGCGCGAGCAACCCGCACGGCTGCTGGAAAATATCGAGGATCATGTGGCCGCTGACGGCAGTGCGCTGCTCGATGTCTGGATGAGCCACGGCGATAAAGTCACGCTGATGCCGGCGGGTTTCGTATTGATGGCCAGTACGCCGAGTTGCCCGATCGCGGGCATGGCGAACGACGCGAAGCGTTTGTATGGCGTGCAGTTCCATCCGGAAGTCACGCATACCCTGCAAGGCAAGCGCCTGCTCGAAAATTTCGTGCTGAAGATCTGTGGCTGCGAGGCACTGTGGAATGCCAGCAATATCGTTGCGGATGCGATCGAGACCGTGCGCGAACAAGTGCGTGACGAGCATGTGATTCTCGGCCTGTCCGGCGGTGTCGATTCGTCGGTGGTCGCTGCACTCTTGCATCGGGCCATCGGCAAGCAGCTCACCTGTGTATTTGTCGACAACGGCCTGTTGCGGCTCAACGAAGGCGAGCAGGTAATGCGCATGTTCGCGCAGAACATGGGTGTAAAGGTGATTCGGGTCGATGCTGCCGACGAATTTCTCGGCAAGCTGGCCGGCGTTGCCGATCCGGAACAGAAGCGCAAGATCATTGGCAACACCTTCATCGACGTGTTCGAGCGCGAGGCAGCGAAAATCAGGGATGCGCGCTGGCTGGCGCAGGGCACCATCTACCCGGATGTGATCGAGTCGGCCAGGAGCAAGACCGGCAAGGCGCATGTGATCAAGAGCCACCACAATGTCGGTGGCTTGCCGGAACACATGAAGTTGCAACTGGTCGAGCCTTTGCGCGAATTGTTCAAGGACGAAGTGCGGCGGCTGGGGCTTGAGCTCGGCTTGCCCTATGACATGGTTTATCGCCACCCGTTTCCGGGCCCGGGCCTGGGAGTGCGCATTCTTGGCGAAGTAAAGAAAGAGTATGCGGACATTCTGCGTTGCGCCGATGATATTTTTATCAGCGAGCTGCGCGCCGCCGATTTTTACCAAAAGACCGCGCAGGCCTTTGCCGTATTTCTGCCGGTGAGGAGTGTCGGCGTGGTGGGTGATGGCCGCCGCTATGAATGGGTGATTGCCTTGCGTGCGGTGGAAACCATCGATTTCATGACCGCACGTTGGGCGCATTTGCCGTATGAGTTATTGGAGAAGGTTTCCAATCGCATCATCAACGAGATCAGTGGGGTGTCGCGCGTTACCTACGACATCTCTTCCAAGCCGCCGGCTACCATAGAGTGGGAGTGACGCCATGCTGAATCAACCGGATATCGCCAAACTGTTGCTGCGCCTCGCGCTGGGCGTGCTGATGCTGTTTCATGGCTATGGCAAGCTGATCCATGGTATCGGACCGATTGAGGCCATGCTGGTGGCCAAAGGGCTGCCGGCTTTTCTCGCCTTGGGCGTGTATATCGGCGAAATCGTTGCGCCGTTGATGCTGATCGCTGGTGTGCAGGTGCGTATCGCGGCGCTGCTGGTTACGGGCAACATGGTTGTTGCCATCGTGCTGGCGCACCTTGGCGATGTTTTTGCCCTTTCGGCACACGGTGGCTGGCAGCTTGAGCTGCAGGGGTTTTACCTGTTTACCGCTGTGGCCCTGATCCTGCTGGGTGGCGGCAAATACGGCGTCCAGAAATCCTGATCCCGTGATTGTTCTGCGCGGTCGTGCTTGCCGTGAGTAGCAGCGACGACATCCGCTTCATGCGCCGCGCGCTTGCCCTTGCAGCAGAAGGTGCGGCGCGTGGTGAAGTGCCGGTCGGCGCGGTGGTGGTGAAAGACGGCGTCATCATCGGTGCAGGCTTCAATCAGCCTATTTCTGCACACGACCCGACTGCGCACGCGGAAGTGGTGGCGCTGCGCGATGCGGCAAGCCGCATCGGCAACTACCGTCTGCCCGACTGCGATCTCTACGTGACGTTGGAGCCTTGCCTGATGTGCTGCGGCGCGCTGGTACATGCCCGCGTTCGCGAAGTCATTTACGGCGCCGACGAACCGAAGGCCGGCAGTGTGCGCTCCCGCCTCGCGGCACTTGAACTGCCGCATCTCAATTATCGCGTTGCGACGCGCAGTGGCGTTCTGGCGGATGAATGCGCGGCACTGCTGAGCGACTTTTTTCGCTCACGGCGCGGCTGAGGCGTTACCCGGGCCGGTTTTAGTTGGCTGTCGCCGCGTGCGCGGCACTGCCGCCCATCGCCAGCATCATCTCGCCGTGGGAAGCACTGTTGCTGGCGAGCACGAGCAGGTCGTAATAGCGGCTCACATGGCGCACGTAAATAATGGCCTGGGTGGCGCCGCGTGCGTAGCCATAGCGTGTTTGCGAGTACCACCGCTCCTGTTTGAGCAGGGCAAGGTTGGCGCGGACATCAGCCCAGGCATTCGGGTTGCCGCCGCGCTTGCGGGTGAGCTCGCGGGCATCCTGCACGTGCGCCACACCGGCGTTGTAGGCGGCGAGCGCCATCCAGGTACGGTCGGCTTCGGGGATATCAGCCGGCAACTGGTTGAGGATCTGGCGCAGGTAACGGGCACCACCCTTGATGCTGGCGATTGGATCAGTACGGTCGTCGATACCCAGTTCCATGGCCGTGTCGAGCGTGAGCTGCATCAGCCCCTGGACCCCGGTTGGTGACTGCGCTGCCGGGTCCCACAGTGATTCCTGGTAGGCGACCGCAGCAAGAAGACGCCAGTCGATGTCATTGCGGGCAGCTTCCTCGCGGAAGGCATCCACATAGGTCGGCAAGCGATAACGGACAGCCTTATAAAAGCGCTTGCCATCAATCCGGGTCAGGGTCTGCAGATGCGCAAAGTAGCGATCCTGCAGCGCGGCAACCGTGCCATCGGTCAGGCGGCTGGCGAGATAGGCATTGGCTGCGGTGCGCAGGCTGCTGTCGCGACCGCGTGCGAGTGCCCAGCCAAAGAGCGTGGGCTTCGGCAGGTCGAATGCGACTTGCAGATCCGGGAACAGGTGACGCTGGAATTCCCATTCGGTGGCATCGACCACGGCGCAGTCAGCTTGCTGCTGGTGCACATGGCCAAGCAGGTTCTCCTCGCTGGCGCCGTCAAGAGATTGCCAGGTGAACTCCGGCACGGCAGCGCGCAGATCGGCAAGCTGTTCGAGGTGATGGCTGCCGGCGGTGACGACCAGCCGGCGGTTGGCGAGTTCGGTAACGGTGGCCGGCAGCGGTCGTTCGCGGGAGGCCGCGCAGACGACGTGCTGGGTAACGGACTGCACGGGCATCGAGAAGGCAAATTGTTTGGTTCGGCCGACGGTCTGTGCCTCGCCCACGGCAAGATCGACCTTGCCGCTGTTGACCAGCTCCAGGCCCTCTTCGGCGCTGTCGACACTGACCAGTTTCAGTGAAACGCCGAGGTCGCGGGCAAAACCTTGTGCCAGATCGTATTCGAACCCGGCTTGCCCAAATGAGTTGAGGTAGTAGGAGGCGGGCCCCTGGCGGATGGCGACGACCAGTTCGCCACGCTGGTGAATGGCATCGATACCGGCGTCGCGGCCGCGGGCGGTCAGCAAGATGCCGGTGACGACAATCACGCCGACGACAGCAATCGCCGTGGATGCCCGTGATCGCAGGGAAGGAAATCGGTTGGCCCAGCTCATCAGATGTCAGTCGCTCTTGTGGTTAAAGAGGTTGTGGCGGCAGGATTGCCGTCTTTCGCCTGCACCCGGGGAGTTGCCTCTCTCCTTGATCACCCGGGCCGCTGGCACTGTATGAGAACAGGTTCACACTAACGCGGCGGACAGTAGCATGGGGGGGCGAACCCCCCAACGGCATTGTTCGACACAGGGCAGGACGGGCTTGTGAGAGGGCGACAAGCCGCTGAACGGTCGGGTTTTCTGGTACCTGATTCCTAAGGAATTCCGTTAGTTAGCACCTTTAGCTGAGTCGCCAGGGCGGCTTGGCGCTACCTTTTCTCAAGCCATACAACACGCCATTTCCCTGCCGTCGTCTGCCTGGCCTCAGTTATCATGGCGCCCGTTTTTGCCTACTTTTGCGTTGAGGCCCACCCCTCATGTTGATTCTGCGTGGTGCCCCGGCACTTTCCGCTTTCCGCTTGCGCAAGTTATTGACGGCAGTGCAGACGCTGGCACCGGGCATTACCGGAATCCGGACATTTTTCGTCCATCTGCTCGACGCCGACCCGCTGACAGCCGGGCAACGCGCCGTCCTCGATCAGCTGCTGACCTACGGGCCGCAGGCGGCAGGCATCGAAACGCCGGTTGATGAACCACTGGACGGCGCCGGTCTGCGGCTGGTCATCCCCCGGCCAGGGACGGTCTCGCCCTGGTCGAGCAAGGCGACCGACATCCTCCACAACTGCGGGCTCACGGCTGTGCGGCGGATTGAACGCGGTGTTGCCTGTTACCTGACGGCCAACGCGCCGCTGACGCTCCCGGAAGAGGCGGCCGTTCGCCGCCAGCTGCATGACCGGATGGCGCAAGTCGTTCTTGATCGTCTCGATGGCGCTGCGGTGTTGTTCAGCGCCCATGCCGCAAAGCCGCTGACGAGCGTGAATATCCTGGCCGGTGGTCGAGAGGCGTTGGTGCATGCCAACGGTGAACTCGGGCTGGCACTGGCCGAGGATGAAATCGATTACCTGGTGGGCGCATTTCGGCAGCTCGGCCGCAACCCGTCCGATACCGAGCTGATGATGTTCGCGCAGGCGAACTCCGAGCACTGCCGACACAAGATTTTCAATGCGGACTGGATCATTGATGGCGAGCAGCAGGAACGCTCGCTGTTCAAGATGATCAAGAATACCTACGAGCAGCATCCGGGCGGTGTGCTCTCGGCGTACAAGGACAACGCGGCGGTGCTGGCCGGTGCCATCGGCGGTCGTTTCTTCGCCAATCCGCGCAGCCACGAGTACAGCTACCATCGCGAGCCGATACACATTCTTTGCAAGGTCGAGACTCATAACCACCCGACCGCGATTGCGCCGTTTCCCGGTGCTGCAACCGGTTCCGGTGGCGAGATTCGCGACGAAGGCGCCACCGGCCGCGGTTCAAAGCCGAAGGCGGGCCTCACCGGCTTCACCGTTTCCAACCTGTGTATTCCCGGTTTCGTGCAGCCATGGGAAGTGGCCTACGGCAAGCCCGACCGCATCGCCAGTGCGCTCGACATCATGATCGAAGGCCCGCTCGGCGGCGCCGCGTTCAACAACGAATTCGGCCGGCCGAACATCTGCGGTTACTTCCGCAGCTATGAACAGGAAGTCCAGACGCACAACGGCCGCGAAGTGCGCGGCTATCACAAGCCCATCATGGTTGCCGGCGGGCTGGGCAATATCCGCGAGATGCATGTCGAGAAAGACGAGATTCGCGCCGGCGCGAAAATCATCGTGCTCGGTGGCCCGGCGTTGCTGATTGGCCTTGGCGGCAGTGCTGCGTCGTCGATGGCCTCCGGTACGTCCAGCGAGAATCTCGATTTCGCTTCGGTACAGCGCGACAACCCGGAGATGGAGCGTCGTTGTCAGGAGGTGATCGATGCCTGCTGGGCGCTGGGCGCCGCCAATCCCATTGTCTCGGTGCATGATGTCGGTGCCGGCGGTTTGTCCAATGCGTTGCCGGAGCTGGTTCACGAGTGGCAGCGTGGGGCGCATTTCGAATTACGGAAAATTCCCAGTGACGAGCCGGGCATGAGCCCGGTCGAGATTTGGTGCAACGAGGCGCAGGAGCGCTATGTCTTGGCTGTCGAGCCGGCACAACTGCCGGTGTTCGAGGCATTCTGCCGCCGCGAGCGCGCGCCTTATTCAGTGCTCGGCGAAGCGACCGAGGCGCGCCAGTTGATAGTCAGTGATTCGCTGTTCAACAACAGGCCGGTCGACATGCCGATGCAGGTGCTGCTTGGCAAGCCGCCACGGATGCTGCGCAGTTTTGCGCGGAAAAATCTTGTGCAGCCGTTGCTGGCGCTGCCGAAATTGCCGCTTGCCGAACTCGTTGATCGCGTCCTGAAGCTGCCGACGGTGGCATCGAAATCGTTCCTGATCACAATTGGGGATCGCTCGGTTACCGGTTTGGTTGCGCGTGAACAGATGGTCGGCCCCTGGCAAGTGCCAGTAGCCGATTGTGCGGTGACTGCCGCAGCATTCGATACCTTCGCCGGCGAAGCCATGGCGCTCGGCGAGCGGCCGCCGCTGGCGCTGATCGACCCCGCCGCATCCGGTCGTATGGCGATCGGTGAAGCGGTGACCAATATTGCCTGCGCGCGCATCGCCGGAATCGATCGCATCAATCTGTCGGCGAACTGGATGGCAGCGGCGAACCACCCGGGCGAAAATCAGGCGCTGTTTGACACCGTGCGCGCGATCAGCATGGAGTTCTGCCCGAAACTCGGCATTACCATTCCGGTGGGCAAGGATTCGATGTCGATGCGCACCGTTTGGGAAGACAGTGGCCAGCAGAAGTCGGTTACTGCGCCGCTGTCGCTGGTTGTTACGGCATTTGCGCCAGTCACCGATATCCGCAAGACCGTGACCCCGCAATTGCGTCCCGAAATCGATAACGTGCTGTTGCTGGTCGATCTGGGCGCCGGCCGCAATCGCCTGGGTGGCTCGGCGCTGGCGCAGGTCTGCAATCAACTCGGTCATTCTGCGCCGGATATCGACGCTGATCTGCTCAAGAATTTTTTCACCGCGATTCAGGAATTGCTGCAGGACGAGCTGCTGCTTGCCTACCACGACCGCAGTGACGGTGGGCTGATCACGACGCTGCTGGAAATGGCTTTTGCTGGCCGTTGCGGCATCGAGATCGACATCGCCGCTCTGCGCGGGAGTTACGGAGGTATTGAGGGCATTCTGTTCAGCGAGGAACTTGGCGCGGTGTTGGCAATACGCAGCGTCGACACTGCGCGGGCGCTGAAAATCCTGGCCCTGCATGGCCTTGAGTCACACGTGCACCGGATCGGCAGTGCCATCGCCGGGCAGCACATCGTTGTCCGCGAAGGCGCTGCCGAGCTGTTTGCAGACACGCGTGCCCGCCTGCAGTCACTGTGGAGCGAGACCAGTTTTCACATTCAGGCGTTGCGTGATAATCCTGTCTGCGCAGAGCAGGAATTCGCGGCGATTGCCGACAACCAGGATCCGGGCCTCAACGTGCGGGTGACTTTCGATCATCTGGAAGACATTGCCGCGCCATTTCTTAATTTGTCACGGCCAAAGGTAGCGATTCTGCGTGAGCAGGGCGTCAACGGTCACATCGAAATGGCGGCGGCATTTGATCGTGCCGGTTTTGCCGCGATTGACGTACACATGAGCGATATTGTTGCCGGCGGTGTAACGCTGGCGGACTTCCGCGGGTTGGTTGCCTGCGGCGGATTTTCTTACGGCGATGTGCTGGGTGCCGGCGGCGGTTGGGCGAAATCAGTGCTGTTCAATGCGCAGGTGCGCGATCGCTTCGCGGCATTTTTTGCGCGCGAAAATACGTTCTCGCTGGGAATC